>ERZ857998.4327-NODE-4327-length-10304-cov-3.703971_pt1 | contig 10304 bp, 5 predicted proteins | sample MGYA00519954_ERZ857998 | MGnify/ENA primary metagenome ERZ857998 (study PRJEB31778, sample SAMEA3449424) | human gut metagenome | biome: human gut; feature: human-associated habitat; material: faeces | place: United Kingdom | collected 2010/2012 ...
CCGAGCTCAAGTTTTACAGCAACCGCGTGAAGATGGACACCGACTTCAACACCTCCATCGAGGGGCTGCACTGCCTGGGCGACTCCAGCGGCTGGACCCGCGGGCTCATGATGGCGTCGGCCATGGGGGTCCTCATGGGACGCCGCCTGGCCGCAGAGGAAGGCCTGCTGCCATAACGCAGCAGCGCGCCGCCATTTGGAAAAACCGCATCAAGGGGCCCCGCCCGGGAGCGTGTGTCTTGCCTTCGCTGCGCCCTCCCTTCAAAGGGGCCCTTTCCCAAAAAAGCCGCCCGGCAAAAGCTTTTGCTTTTGCCGGGCGGCTTTTGCCCTGCGGCAAAGGGCAGAGAAAAAGCTTTTTTCCCTGCTTCGCCCTGCGGCCGTGTTTTCCCGGCTTGTGCGCCTTGCATTGCTTGCAGCGGCGGCAGTCCAAGCCCCCTTCCCCTGCGGCAGGGCTTTCCGGTGCAGTCTTGCGTCATTTCCCCCAAAGGGCCTTGTGCCGCAGGAGGCCTTCAAAAAGGCGCAAAAAGGGGGCCGAAGAGAGATTCTCTTCGGCCCCCTTTTGGACGGTCGGGCGTTTCCCGGCCCTCAAGGGAGGCCGGCAAACCCCGCCCCGTTACTGCTGGGGCTTTGCCACGGTTTCGCAAAAGCGCATGAGAATGGCTGCCGTCTGGGCACGGGTGGCCGTCCCTCTGGGGTTGACCGTTCCGTCTCCCATGCCGTTGATAAGCCCCTTATCCACGGCCCAAATCAGAGCCTCCCGCGCCCAGTCGCCGACGCTGGCGGCGTCGGTAAAGGCAGACAGGTCGCCCTGCGCCGTCACGTCGTAGCCCTTATATCCGGCATACCGATGGAAAATGGCCGCCATCTGCTCACGGGTGACAGGGTCTTCAGGCAGATATCTTCCATCGCCGACGCCCTTGACAATGCCGTTTTCGGCCGCCCAGTATACCCCTTTGGCATACCACGCATCGTCGTTTACGTCGGTAAAGCGAATGGTTCCCGTATTTTCGTATTCCGGCTCACCCTCCATGCGGTAGAGAATGGTCACCAGCATGCCGCGCGTGGTGGGCTGGCCGGGGCTGAAGCTGCCGCCGCCAACACCCGACATGAGGCCCTTCTCGTTGACGTATTCCACCGCCTCATAGGCCCAGTTGTCGGGCAAAACGTCGTCAAAGGAGGCCTTTTCGTCGTCGGCCTCTTCGTCGTCCTTCCCGTCGGCCTTCTCCCAGCCGGCATAGACCGTCTTGTCGCCCCGCAGCGTCACCGAGCCAATCTTTTGGGTTGCCTCGCGGTCATTGTACCAGCCGGTAAACTCATAGCCCTCGCGGGTGGAAACGTAGTCGTCAAGATCCACGGTGGTTCCGGAAACCTTGGTCACGCTGTCGACCTTGCTGCCTTCGCCGGTCTCAAACGAAAGCGTATACAAGGCCGGGCCGCCGCCACCGCCACTGCCGTTTGATCTGTTTCTCACGGTGAAGGAGAGCTCAATTTCCACCTTAGTATTCCACAGATAGCCCTCTTCTTCCGCCGACCTTTCCGTCAAGGCGCTCATCGCCCTGGGCTGTGCCATGAGATTGGCATACACCGTAAAGGTCTCGCTGTAACGTCCCACGTCGAGTCCCGTCCTGGGGGCGACCTGGAAGGAAATGGTCTCGCCCGGATCAAGGCCAAGCATTTCGGGCTCCTCGGGCCAGGTGATTTCAAAGTTTTCAGGCTCGGAGAGATACTCCAGGGATACCCACTCATTGCTCTTGTTGGTGATGGTCACTGTTTTTGCCTCGGGCTGCGCATAGCCCGGGGTCACGCTGCCAAAGCTGACGCTGGCGGGGTCGGCCTGCAGCTCGTAGTACTCCTCTTTAAACACCATGGTCAGGGTGCAGTCGTCCTGCGGCGTGAAGATATACCTCTGCGAGTCGGTGACAACTTCTCCGTCTTTCTCCCACTGCACAAAACTGTAATCCAGATTTGGCAGGGCGAGAAGCTTGATCTCTTCGCCCACAACGGCGTAATAGGTGCCATCTATCGACTCTCTCCATTCGACCCCGTTCACATACTCCACGAGCTCACAGCTGCCGCCTTCCCCGGGCTCGGTCTCAATCGTAAGGAGGCAGGTCTCGGGAACCGTAAGCGGAACCGTCACGCTGCTGTCGTCGCTGAGAGTCAGGGTAAGGGGGTACTCTCCGGTTTCCAGCCCGTCAACAAAATCCCTTTTCAGCGTGAGCGAGCCGATGGAGGAAACAATTACATACTGCTCTCCCTGAGTCAGCTCCTCCCCTTCCAGAGAAAGGCTGCTGACTTCCCTTTCGCCGAGGTACAGGCCAAGGAAGAGGTCATAGGGGCTGTTCTTGTCATAGACAACGCGTTCAGGGAGCACAAAGGGATATCCCTTCATTTCAAATCTGACATAGCGGCCCGAAACCGTGGTCTCTGTTTGCGAAGCAAAGGGGGAGTAATAGAGCTCCTCGGCAGTGTCGGCGTCCTCTCCCTGCCAGACGGCCATGGCCCCCTCGCCGATGGGCTTTACGGTCAGGGTGCTGCTCTGCCCTGCGGGCGTGTTTTGCGTGCTGACGGCCTGGCTCCCTTCGCCGCCGGTGATTTCAAGGCCGGCATCGCCCATAACCTTCAGGCTGCCGCCGGCCTGAACGGTTCCGGCAACACTGCTGTCCTGCTTTGTCAGCCAAATCTCCAAATCTCCCGCAAAGGCAATGGCCTCGGAAGCTCCGGCCGGCGCGGCAATCACGGCACCGTCCAGCGTCAGAATGCTGCCGTTCCACTCGATGGTCCAGCCACTAGATAGTTCTTCCCCAAGATAAGTCACCTTGCCATCCTCATCGGTGGAGGCATAGACCGGCGCATCGACATAGGACAGCGTCACGCCGCCCACCGTGATGTCGGTGCTTCCCACCGTGCCGCCGCTCAGCGCCGACTGCACGACCTCCCCAACGGTCTGCGCCATCAGCGTATGCCCATGGGCGTTGGGATGAAAATCAAGATTTGAGGACAAAAACGAAGCGTTGCAGGGGTTTTTCTGCTCCTCCCCGGCAAAGACCGAGAACACATCCGCCGTAAAAAAAGCCTTCCTGCTCTTTCAGCGCCGTGATTTTTGCGTTCATCAGGGCAAGCATCGTGTCAAAGGCGTCTGCAATGGCCTGCGCGGCGGTTGCCGGCTCGCCTGATACCTCGTCTGCCGCAAAGCGGTAGGGGTTATACTGGGTCGCCACCACGACGGGGGCATTGGTATACCTCCTGATGCCCGCAGCAATCGCGTTTAGCGCAGTTTCAAACTGCGTCAGCAGCGTGCCGCCGGCCCCAAATGCAAACCCGGAGATGTTCTTTGTGACAAAGGCGAGCGCCATGGCCTGCTCCAGCTCCTCATTTTTGCCCTCGAGCGCCTCTTTGAACTGCTCTGCCGTGAAGCTTGTGCTGTTTGCCGTGTTATAGGCTTCAGCCATATACTCGTAGAGCGCGTTCATGAAATCGTTGCCGCCGATGGTGAGGGTGACGACGTCTGCCGTCTCGAGGGCCTTGGCGACCTCTCCGTCGGCATTTTCCAGCTTTGCCAGCAGGCTGGCCGTGGTCTCGCCGTTCTGCCGCCAGCATGGTCAGCGACAGCTCCTGCTCCTGCTCAATCTGCTCGACAAAGGACTGATCTGCCTTTTCCGGGTCCAGGCCGTAGCCCCTGGAGATGCTGTCGCCCAGCGCCACATAAGACTCGCCGCTTGCCAGCGCCGACAAAGGCGCCATACCAAGCAGCATGCACAGGCTGAGCAGCAGCGCAATAAGACGTTTTTTCATGGGGTGTTCTCCTCCTTCTTTGACTGGGCTTTCCCAAAAAGGGGAAGCGGGCGGGATTTCCCGGCGCGCCGCCCCCTTGGTCGGCACACCGGCGCACAGGCTTGCAGACAGGTTTTTTCGGGTATGGGAAGCTCCCATACCCGAAGCAGGGCCCGGGCCCTGCTTTTGCCTGCCGCATCTGGCGCAGCCTGCGCGTTGCATATGTTGCATATTGATTCATTTTATTTATTATAGCACGGCCTCCCGCCCGTGACATCACCCGTCCGGGACAAAAAAACGGGTCATGCGGGGGAGGCGGCGCGTCTTCCCCCGGCGCCGTCACCGCAGCAGGAACTGCCTGAGCTCCTGCCGGCGCCGGATGCCCAGCTTTTGCAGGGCCAGCGAGATGTGGCGCTTGACGGTGTTGGGGGAGATGTTCATTTGCGCGCCGATTTCCTGGTTGGTCCAGCCGCGCGCCGCCAGCATGGCGGCGGCAAACTCGGTGGTGGTGAGGTTGTCTGCCACGTCGTGCCCCGTGTCGGGGTTGTGAATCTTGCGCCAGCCGGCCGAAAAGCGATAGGTGATGGCAATCATGCGCTTGAAGTCCTGCGGCCAATCTTTTTTGATGACGGCCTCCAGCATGCCGCCCAGCAGGCCGTGGTGCTCCCCGAAGCCCTCGATCAAATCGTCGGGCCGGGCGATCTCCCAGGCCGCAAGCAGATGGCGCTTTGCCTGTTCCGTCTGACGCAGGCTCATGTAGTCCATCACCGCCGCCAGATGCAGGTAGATGGCCGGGATGGGATACCTTCCCCCCTGCATGGCCAGCGTGGCCTCGGCCATGCCGAGGCTTTTGCCGTAGTCCCCCTGCAGATAGGCATTGTGCGCCTGCACATAGATTGCAAAGGCGCGAAGGCCCGGCGGCAGCAGGGGGAGATATTCCCCGGCGTCCGGCAGCTCTTTGGGCAGGGGAAGGTGCAAAAGCACCGCGCCGGCCAAGGCCGCAAACGCCCCCGCAGCGCGAAGCGGCGCCGGCGTGTCCGGCCCCATGCCCTCCAAAAGGGCGCGCACCTGCGCCAGTGCATACCGGGCATGGGCAATTTGCCCGACCGAGAGATTGGCATAGGCATAAATCAGGCAGGCCGAGAGCCGTGCAGACAGGTCGGGGCTTGTCAGATAGGGCTGCAGCATCTGCACGGCCTGCTGCGCCTCCCCCCTGAAATAGTGATACTCCGCAAGGGCGAGCTCCCGCTGCGGGCCCTCCTGCATGGCTTCGATGCTGCGCAGGCAGCTCCCCGGCACAAAGGCCGTGTTGAGCAGAGGCATCAGCAGCGCGGACGTGCCGCAGGCCCGTCTGCCGGAGGGCGGGGGACAGGCCTGCGCCGCGCTGCCGCCTTTCCTTCGCGGGTCCTCCGGCTTGGAGGCCTTGGCCGGGATGGCCCATGTTCCGCCGAACTTTCGAGCGCCCTCCACGCGCCCCTCCGCACAGTGCCGTTGAACAAGCCGCACGGAAATGCCCCATTTTTGCGCCGCTTCCCGAACGGTGATGTACTCCATCGTCTCTCCCCCCAGCCTGACGGTTTTCCCTTCTTTCCAGACCATTATATTCGTTTTTGCGCACTCTTTTCAAGCGGAAACCTGCACCAATTTTCCGTCCCCCGCAAGCCGCCGCCGCGAAGGGCCCGTTCTTGCGCCCTGTCCCGCTCCTCTTTGCCACGGCCCGGCAGGGCACAAAAAAGCAGCCGTCCTGCCGGACGGCTGCTTCTCATGTGGTTGCGGAGGCAGGATTTGAACCTACGACCTTCGGGTTATGAGCCCGACGAGCTACCGGACTGCTCCACTCCGCGATATTTTTATTGCATGGATTACTATACCACAGCTCTTTCCCTCTGTCAACCCCCCTTTCCGGGGAGGGCGCGACAGCGTACCTGCCTACAGGATACGCCGCGCCCGCCCGGTTTATTCCCCCTTTGCTTCTTTTTCTTTTCACACCGCGCCCGCCAGGCCTCCCGCACCCGTCCCACTGCCCCTGTCAATTCCCTTTCTCCCACCGTGACACTCACGGCGAGCGCCTGCTGCGGCTTGTTTTTCAGGTGCATGCAGGGCGTGTTTTTGCCCGCAGGCCGGGTGAAAAGCGCCCGGCCTCTGCCACCCTGTCCCCTTGTGTTTGCCCCTTTCCCATGATATAATCACCATAACACTATTTTATAATATTATTTTGATTTTCCCCCTTGCGGCTTTTTGTTTTCATCTGCCCGCAGGGGACGGGGCCCCCGACGGGGCAAAACACACGCTTCAACCATCCCGCCCAAAGCCCTCTGCCCCCTCCTTTCGGCGCGGCTCTCCCGCTCAGGATATTTTTGGCCCCATTTTCCCCCTGCGGCAATTCCTCCAAATGCCGCGCCGCAGGCCCCCCGTTTTTCTTCTGAGAGGCAGCCTGCCCCTCAGCTCACATAAAACCGCCGGGACGCCGCCTCTCGAAGGCCGGGGCTCCCCATAAAAAGAAAGGATGACGCTCATGACACAGGCAAAGCGACTTCTCACCCTGCTGCTGTTTGTCTGCCTGGCCGCAGGGCCGCTCTCGCTCGGCACGCTGGCCGAACCCGTCTACGAAGCCGAAATTGTGGGCGGCAGCCAGTATGAGACGCTGGAAGAGGCAGTTGCGGCCGTGGAGGCCCTGCCCGACAAGACGGCCACCATCAAGCTGCTGTCCAACGTGACGGTTGAAAAATCGGTCTCGATAACCCGCGACCTCACCTTTGACCTTGGCGGCCACACCCTTTCGGGCGCCTTCCAGGGCACCCAAACAGGCGTGTTCCAGGCTGTGGGCTGCCATGTGGACATTGTTGACAGCGTGGGCGGCGGCAGCATGGTCAACACGCTGGAGGACAAGGCCTGCAGCGTGCTCTACATCAAGCCCTCTGCCGACGCTGCCGGCTCCGTCACCCTCAAAGACGGCGTGACGCTCGAGAACCTGTCCACCTATTCCACCTCGGTCGTTGCCTATCTGCACAACGCCGTAAGCAATACCTACCCTGCCAGGCTGGAGGTGCAGGACGCCCGCCTGATTTCCCAGGACGGCGACGTCATTCGCTACAAGTCCTCCTTTGGCAGGCCCGTGGAGGGCGCGATTTCAGGCGGGGAATTTTGGGTTGCGGAAAAGGCGGCCTCCCAGTCCATCCTCGACGACGTCGATAACGACACCCTTGTCATCTCGGGCGGCATCTTCCACAACTGGGACCCGCAGGCCGACACCGCCCTGCTGGACGGTGACGCTCTGCTGTGCCACACGCTGCGCGAGGGCGCGCTTGTCATGCAGGTGGTGAGCGGCACTCCCGACGCCGCCGTCCAGTCGGCCTTCGGCGGCCAGACCTTCTACCTGCTGAAAGGGACCGATGAAGGCGGGCAGGCTGTCGCCGACCTCTATTCTCTCCAGCAGGCCGGCCTCATGCCGGATGGCGCGCAGCTGACCGTTCTCAAGGACGTCACCTGCACCTTCCCGGAAGAGGCCTCCTTCGGCAGCAGCAACCACCCCGCCGCCTCGCTGGACATCACGGTGGCGCAGGGCGCGTCGCTGTCGGGCACCCTGCCGCTCAAGCTGGCCGACGTCACGGTGTCGGGCGAGGGCGACGTCTCGGGCTTTTCGGTTGAGCCATTTGACGACACCTTCCGCCTGTCTGAGGAACACGGCCTCTATCAGTGCCGCCTGACCCAGTCGGGCGTCAAGGCAACCGTCACGCTGTCAACCGGCGAGGTTCTGGAGTACTCGAGCATCGCCACGGCCATTTCCGATGCCCGGACCCAAGAGGGCAGCACCGTCACCTTCTATGACGACTATGAGACCCAAAAATCCATCAGATACGGCCTGAACACCGGCGACGCCGACACCCTGACGCTGGATCTGAACGGCCACACCTATCGCTATGACGCCCTGACCATCAACCCGGCCTTCCTGCTCCTGTCAGACAAAACCCTGACCCTGCGCAACGGCAAGCTGGAGGCCGACTCCGGATCCCTTGCCGCCATTGCGACGGATGCTTCCAGCACCGGCTCCCGCATTGTCATTGAAAGCGATTTCACGGTTGAGGGAAATTCCGTGCTCCTGGTCGGCACCTCTCCCAGCCTTGAGCTCTTTGGCACCATCGACACCACCGGCACCTCCAACACCTCCATTCAGGGCAACGGCTCCACCACCAAAAAAAGCAGCATCATCGTCATCAAGGAGGGCGCCAAGGTGCTCTCCGATAAGGCCGGCATCTACCACCCCCAGTCCGGCACGCTGACGGTGGAGGGCGGCCTCATCACGGGCTCGACCGGCATTGTCATGAAGTCGGGCCATCTGGTGGTGAAAGGCGGCGAGATTTCCGCCACCGGCGCCAGGAAGCCCTACACTCATGAGTCAAGCGGCTACATCAGCACCGGCGACGCCGTTGTCCTCGAAGCCTGCGACTATCCCGGCGGGGCGCCTTCCGCCGAAATTTCAGGCGGCCTCCTGTCCAGCCAAAAGGCGCAGGCCGTGGTCTGCTACCTCAAGGAGCAGGCACCGGATATCGAGAACAAGCAGTTTGTGACGGGCGGCGAATTCTCCTCCGACCCCACCGCCTACCTCGACGAGTCGCTGATGGCTGTGCCCGGCGAGCAGGCGGGCTTTTTCGGGGTGCGGCAGAGCATTGAAAACGTTGTCGTGAGCGACGGCACCCCGGTTGTGACGGTGGAGCCCGCGCGCGAGCTGACTCAGCAGGAAAGAAATGCCCTTGACGAAGCCGCCGCGCTGCTGCTGCCTGACGACGGCACCGCTCCGGCACTCTCCGCAAGCGGCCTGGTCGGCGCCGCCGGCAGCGTGGCCGACGCCGTCGATATGCAGGAGGCCCTGGACAAGCTGGAGGCGGCCGGCGTGGAGGTTTCGGAGCAAACCCCCGCCAAGCTCTTCGTGCTGCCCTATCTCAACGTGAAGCTCACCGACCTGGAGCTGTCGGAAGGGGAGCTGTCGTCGCTCACCCTTGCGCTTGACTTCAAGGTCAAAACCGTTGTCTCCACCGCGAAGACGGCGGACGGCATCCGCACCGAAGGCGACCCCGAGAGCGGCCTCAACGCCGTGCCGCTCGGGGACGAGCCCCTGGCGGTGTCGGCCTCGCTCACCCTGTCGCTGCCCCTGCCGGATGCCCTTGCGCAAGAAGGCCTTTCGGTCTTTCATCTGCGCAGCGCCGACGGCAGCGAGGCCTGCTACGACGCCCTGGTGCAGCAGCAGCAGGGCGTGGACGTCGCCTCGGTTGTCGTGGCCAAGGGCGCCGGCACCCTGACGCTGACCCCCGCAGACACGCGCAGCCTGACCGTGACCTTTGACAACGGCGTGCCCCAGCAGACCTACGGCGTCGCCGACATCGGCAGCGCACTGCCCGAGGCCTCCAAAACCGGCTATCTCTTCCGGGGCTGGCTCTTTGACAAGACCGGCGACGAGAGCTTTGAGACGCTGAGCGAGGCGCTGTGGACTGCGCTGTTTGCCGGCGAAGCGGGAGACCTCACCGTTGACGCCACAGCCTCCCTCCCCCGCCGTTCGAGCGGCGGCGCTCCCTCCGGCACGGTCACCCCCTCGTATACCGTTTCGGCCTCGGCCGGAGAGGGCGGCAGCATCTCGCCCTCCGGCAAGACCTCGGTCGACAAGGGCGACGACCTGACCTTTGCCATCACGCCCGACGAGGGCTATGTGGTGGACGACGTGCTGGTGGACGGCGTGTCGGTGGGCAGCGTGACCTCCTACACCCTGCGTGACGTCGCGAAGTCCCACACCATTTCGGCCAGCTTCGTCCCGGACGACGGCGGCGCAAGCGCCTGGGAAAACCCCTTCACCGATGTGGACGAGGCCGCCTGGTATTTTGACGCCGTGCGCTATGTCTTTGAAAACGGCCTGCTGCAGGGCACCTCCGACACCCTCTTCTCGCCCGACCTCACCACCACCCGCGCCATGATTGTCACCGTGCTGTGGCGCATGGCCGAAGAGCCCGTCATCAACTACGCCATGACCTTTGACGACGTGCCGGAGGGGCTTTGGTATTCCGAGGCCGTGCGCTGGGCGGCCGGCGAGGGCATCGTCACCGGCTACGACGACACCCGCTTTGGCCCAAATGACGCCGTGACGCGGGAGCAGCTTGCCGCCATGCTCTACCGCTACGCCGTCAGCCAGGGCTATGACGTGTCGGTGGGCGAGGACACCAACATCCTCTCCTATGCAGACGCCTTCTCGGTTTCGGAGTATGCCGTCTCCGCCCTCCAGTGGGCCTGTGGAGAGGGCATTGTCACCGGCCGGGACGACGGCACCCTCTCCCCGCAGGACAGCGCCCTGCGCAGCGAGTTTTCCGCCATGCTCATGCGCTTTTGCGGCGTGCAGCAGGGCTGACCGACGGCATTTTCCCGCCTGACAGGGCCCTGCCCTTTCCTTTGAGAAAAGCGGCAGCCGCCGCACTGGGGGGCGCGCCCGCTCTTTTGGGAAAAAGAGCGGGCGCGCCCCCCCTTTCCCCGCCCCCCCCCCCATCCCCC
>ERZ857998.4333-NODE-4333-length-10289-cov-3.516514_pt1 | contig 10289 bp, 9 predicted proteins | sample MGYA00519954_ERZ857998 | MGnify/ENA primary metagenome ERZ857998 (study PRJEB31778, sample SAMEA3449424) | human gut metagenome | biome: human gut; feature: human-associated habitat; material: faeces | place: United Kingdom | collected 2010/2012 ...
ATCCTGCCGCCCTCTTTTGCGGGGAATCCAGGCCTTGTTCTCCTCTTTTTCCGCCGCAAAAGGCGCCGCGCCGGCCGTGCCCTCTCCATCATTTTTCAAAGGAGCTCCTGCCATGCCTGTCAATTCTTTTGACGACTACCCCATGAGCTGGCGCCCCGTGCTGCAGCGCACGGGGCCGCTTTCGCTCGAGCTCGCCGCGCAGCTTGAGGCCGACATCAAAAGCGGCGCGCTGCTGCCGGGAACCCGTCTGCCGCCCCAGCGCGAGCTGGCGGATTTCCTCGACGTCAACCTCTCCACCGTCTCGCGCGCCTTTCGCCTGTGTACCCAAAAAGGGCTGCTCAGCGCAACCGTGGGCAGTGGCACCTTCGTGGCCTACGACGCCCTGGCCAGCCTCAGCCTGCTGCCCCATCCCGACAAGCCCTCCCTCATCGAGCTGGGCTCGCTGCTGCCCGACGACGCCTCCTACCGCGAGGTGGCCCAAATGCTGCGCGAGGTGGCCTCGGAGAGCGACGTGGAGCGCCTGTTCGGCTACGGCAGCATGACCGCAACGCTCTGGCAGAGGGAGGCCGCCGCAAAATACATCCAAAAAGCCGGCTACTCCACCACGGCCGACCACCTGCTGACCTCCAACGGCAGCCAAAACGCCCTTGCCGCCATTTTGGCCGGCCTTTTTTCCCCGGGAGACTGCATCGGCACCGACCCGCTCACCTATCCCGGCATCAAGAGCGCGGCCCGCATGCTGGGCGTGCGCCTCGTTCCCCTGCGCCAGAAGGGCGGGCAGCTCTCGCCCGACGGGCTGGACTTCGCCTGCCGCCACGAGCACATCAAGGGGCTGTATCTCATGCCCGACTTTCAAAACCCCACGGCGCAGACCATGGGCGTCGACCTGCGCCGTGCCGTGGCCCGCACCGCCCAAAAGTACAACCTGCTCATCATCGAAGACAGCATCCACACGCTGCTGCGCCCCACCCCCCTGCCCGCCATTGCCTCCTTCGCCCCGGAGCACACCGTCTATATCGCCAGCCTCTCCAAAACCATCTCCCCGGGGCTGCGTCTCTCCTACCTCGCCGCCCCCGGCCACTGCCGCGACGCCTTGGCCGAGGCGCTCTACAACATCAACCTCACCGTCTCCCCCTTTCTGCTCGAGCTGGCCTCGCGCATCATGGCCTCCGACAAGGCCGAGGCCCTGCTTGAAACCCATCGCGCCCGGGCCAGACAGAGGGGCGCCCTTGCCGACAGCCTGCTGGACGGCTTTTGCCTTCAGGGCCCTGCCGAAAGCCTCTTTCGCTGGCTGGTGCTGCCAGAGGGCTGGAGCGCCGAGGGCTTTGAACAGGCCGCCCTGCGCGACGGCGTCCAGGTCTACGGCGCCCACCGCTTTGCCGTCGGCATCAAGCCCCCTGCCGCAGCCCGCCTGGCCATTGCCTCCCCTCCCGACATGGAGCAGCTTCGCACCGGCCTGCTGCGGCTGCGCGCCCTGCTGGAACAGGGCCCTCAAAAATAACAAAATTGTGCTGCATACAATTTTTCTATTGTGTGCAGCACATTTCTTTGCTATACTGAGTGCGTCAAAAAGCGGGGCTGCCGCAGGCAGATTTTGCCTGCCGTTCCCGGCCGGACTGTTTTCTTTTGCCGGTTTGTGTGGTATAATCATTCAATCAACCGTCTGCGTGACAGCGCCGGCGGCAGACCACGCACCCGCACATCAGGGCAAACGTTTTTGCGGTCCCTGTGCGGAGAAAACGGCAGGAGGAGACACCATGCAATCTCTCACCGAGCTCTACAAGGCAGGACGCGGCCCTTCGAGCTCTCACACCATGGGCCCCGACCGCGCGGCGCGGCGCTTTCTCGCCGCGTATCCCACGGCCGACGCCTTTGCCGTAACGCTGTATGGCTCTCTGGCAAAAACCGGCCGGGGCCACGGCACCGACCGTGTGCTGCAGGAGGCCTTCGCCCCCCTCCCGCTCTCCCTCTCCTTCGACGAGGTGACGGCCGACCTCCCCCATCCCAACACGATGGATTTGACGGCACTGCGCAAGGGGGAGGTGTTGGGCCGATGGCGCGTCATGAGCGTGGGCGGCGGAACCATTGAAGTGGAGGGGCAGCCCGCCGCCACGCCGCCAGACATCTATCCCCACAGCACCTTTGCCGACATCGCGGCCCACTGCAAAACGCACGAACTGCGCCTGTGGGAGTATGTGGCACAGGTGGAGGGGGAGGGCATCTGGGACTTTCTCTTTGAAATCTGGCAGACCATGCAAAACTGCATCAAACAGGGCCTGCTCTCCATGGGCACGCTGCCCGGCGGGCTTGACATTGAGCGCCGCGCCTATTCCCTCTACCACGGCGGCCACATGGACGAATCGGCCGCCACGCGCGAAAACCGCCTCATCTGCGCCTATGCCTTTGCCGCCGGCGAGCAAAACGCCGGCGGCGGGACGGTGGTCACGGCGCCGACCTGCGGCGCCTGCGGCGTACTGCCTGCCGTTTTGCTGTATACGCAGCAGACGCGGGGCACCAGCGACAGCCAGGTGCTGCGTGCGCTGGCCACCGGCGGGCTGATGGGCAACCTCATCAAGACAAACGCCTCCATCAGTGGGGCCGAGTGCGGCTGCCAGGCCGAGATCGGCTCTGCCTGCTCCATGGCGGCGGCCGCCCTTGCCGAATTTTACGACATGTCGCTCGACCAGATTGAATACTCGGCCGAAATTGCCATGGAACACCATCTCGGCCTGACCTGCGACCCCATCTGCGGCCTTGTGCAGATTCCCTGTATCGAGCGAAACGCCGTGGCCGCCATGCGCGCGCTCAACGCCGTTCGGCTTGCAAACTTTCTCACCAATTCCAGAAAAATCTCCTTTGACATGGTTGTGGAAACCATGTATCAGACCGGCCTTGACATGTCTCACCAATACAAGGAGACCTCCGAAGGCGGTCTTGCCAAGCTCTACCCCCGGCCTCCCGTGCCGGGCAGGTGACGCACCCGTCCCTTACGGCTTTTTCAAAGCCCCAAGACTTTTGAAAGGAGATTTTCCCATGTCACAACACATCGTCAAACCGGTTTCGGTGCGTCAAGGCACCCTTTGCGTCGTCGCGGCCTCGCTGCTCTTTTCCCTAGGCGGGCTGGGCATCAAGCTCATCCCCTGGCAGCCGCTCTCCATCAACGGCGCGCGCAATCTCATCTCCATTGTCATGATTGCCTTTTATATGAAGAAAACCGGCCACAAGCTGATTGTCAACAAGGGCGTGCTTACGGGGGCGTTTTGCATGTGCGCCACCACCACCCTCTATGTCATCGCCAACAAGCTGACCACGGCGGCAAACGCCATCGTGCTGCAGTTTACGGCCCCCGTCTTTCTCATTTTCATCATGGCCATCTTTTTCCACGAAAAGCCCACCCGGCTCGACATTGCCACCTGCGTGGTGGTGCTGGCCGGCATCGTCTGCTTTTTTGTCGACAGCCTCACGAGCGGCGGCGGGCTGGGCAACCTGCTGGCGCTGCTGTCCGGCGTGACCTACGCCGGCGTCTTCATGCTCAACACCTTCCCCGGCGCCGACTCACTCTCCTCCATTTTGATCGGACAGATCGTAAGCGGCGTTATCGGCATCCCCTTCCTGCTGCAGGAGCGCGACTTCTCGGGCCCGGTGCTGGGCGCCGTCTTTATGCTGGGCTTTTTCCAGCTCGGCCTTGCCTACATCTTTTTCTCGCGCGGCCTTGAGGCCGTCCCCCCGGTCACCGCTTCGCTGACTTCGGGGCTGGAGCCTGTGCTCAACCCCGTCTGGGTGGCCATTTTCTACAAGGAGACCATCTCCCAAATTGCCCTTGTGGGCGCCGTCATCGTGGTGGGCGCCATCGTATGCTATAACCTCAAGAAGGCGATCAACCAGCAAAAACAGCCGCCTGCCGCCTCCGAACCCCTGCCGGCCGCAAGCGCGGCGGCAGACAAGACAGAAAAGGAGGAGCTGTTATGAGCAAGCAGATGTGGAAGGGCAGCACCCTCATGGCGCCGGTGCCGGTCATGCTTGTCACCTGCGGCGACTTCCAGAAGCCCAATATCATGACTGCGGCCTGGACCGGCATCGTGTGCAGCGACCCGCCCATGGCCTACGTTTCGGTGCGCCGCGAGCGCCTCTCCCACGCACTGATTTCACGCACCGGCACCTTTGCCCTCAACCTCACCACAAAGGAACTGGTCAAGGCCGCCGATTTCTGCGGCGTCAAGTCGGGCAGGGAGGTCGACAAAATCAAACATCTTGGCCTTTCGGTTTCGCTGGGCTCCAATTTGTGCCCCCTTCTCGACCAGAGTCCCGTCTCGCTCGAGTGCTGCGTGGTGAAAAAGCTCGAGCTGGGGGTGCACGACATGTTCCTGGCCGAAATCGTGGCCGTGCACGCCGAGGCCGACCTGCTGGACGAAGACGGCAAGCTGCACCTTGAGCGCGCCGGCCTCATCGCTTATTCCCACGGGGACTATGTGGAGCTCGGCAAAACGCTGGGCACCTTCGGATATTCGGTGCGCAAGAAAGAGTGTAAGAAAGAGCACGAGAAAGAAGAAAAGCCCGTCCGCCGCGCCGCCGCACGCAGACCTCTTTCCAAAAAACGCCGCACTCCAAAGTCAGGCCTCTGATTCCGGTGCCGCTTTCGCCTGCCCTGCACAAGGCCTCTTTGCCTTTCGGCGGCGCTTTTCCCGTATGACAGAGGGGGGAGTCCCCCCTGCAAAACCCGGCAGACCGTCGGAGCGTCGGCGCGCCCGCCCAGACACAAGGAGGTTCCCCATGCTGGAAAACAAAGACAAAACTCAACGAATGGTCTTCACCGCCCTCTTCGGTGCGCTGTCCTGCGTTGCCACCTGGGTTATTCGCATCCCCTCCCCTTTGGGCGGATACCTTAACCTGGGGGACGGCCTTGTCCTGCTGTGCGGCTTTTGCCTGGGCGGCTGGTACGGCGTTTCGGCCGCCGGCATCGGCTCGATGATGGCCGACTTTTTCGGCGGCTACCTGCACTACATGCCCGCCACCCTGCTCATCAAGGCCTTTATGGCCGCCACCGCAGGGGTGCTCTATCAGGTCATCCGCAAGGGGCAAAAGTCGCGCACCCTGCTTGCCGCAACCGTCTCGGGCATTGTGGCCGAGCTTTTCATGCTGTTGGGCTACTATCTCTTTGCCCTGATCTTCCTGAGAGAGGGAACGGCGGCGGCGCTGACCATTCCCGGAAATGCCATCCAGGGCTGCGCCGGCATCGTGCTCGGTGTGGCGCTGCTGATGGCCCTGCAAAAAGCCGGTGTGGCAGACTAGCCCCCTTGCTTTTACCCACATCCCAACGACAAAAAAGAGCCGGTCTTTTGACCGGCTCTTTTGATTTTACCTGATGAGGCGGCTATCCCTTGTCCCCGGACGCCTGGCGCAGCTGTGTCATGCCAAAATAAAACATCACGCCCAGCAGCACAAACAAATACGAGTCGCTTTGCACCAGATTCTGATAGGGCTGCCCAAAGGCGGCAAGCATTCCCTGCACGACCGACGGCACCTTCAGCCAAAAGCTGGCATTCCAAACCTCATACACCAGCAGCAGTGCAAGGCTTGTCACCCGCATCCAGGAGGCGGCCTTTTTCTCAAGCGCAACGCTTGTGCCCGCCGCCCGCATCATCAGCCATACAAAGCAGTCGCCCAGCAAAAAGAGAAATACCGGCCTCACCGCCGTCTGCAGCAGCAGATGCGGCGTCGTGTTGTAGCTTTCCTGCGCGTAGCGGTAGGCCCACGGCATCCCGACATACACTGCCACTCCCAGCACAATCATCAGCACAAACAATATTTTCTGCATTCCCGAGCAATTGTTTTGTTCCACCATGTGCGCCTCTCCTTTCTCAAAACCCACACCGCAAAAGAGCCTTTGCAGGGGCAGTCCCTGCCCGCCTTCGCGGCACCGGCAAGGTTTTCATGGCCCCGGACCGCAGCAAACAAATCCGCCCGCGCTGAAAAACCGCCTTCCAAAAAGGGCTTTTCCTGCGGCGTGCGGCCTGCCGCCCAAAAAGCGGACTGCTTTTGGGGCCTTTTATTTCCCGGCGCGGCACATACGCCGGCATTTTTCCAAAAAGAGCGCCGCACGCTGCAAAGCCCCTTGCCCCGGGAGTTTTTCAAAAAGGCCCTCAGTCTGCCTGCTGTTTCCTGCCCACGGGAATCTCCTTCTTTCCTTTTTTAATACTTTACCACGTATTTTTCCCTTCGTCAATGCAAAAGAAGCTCTTTTTCATGTTTTTCTGAATTTTTTGAAAAGAACAAAATGATTTTTTTGGAAAACAAATATTTTTGTGAAATTCCAAAGGCCGTGGGTTCATTTCTTGCGCACAGGCTGCCGCCGTGCGTCAAAGCGGCCCATAAGAAAAGGGCATGACCTGCGGTCATGCCCTTTGCGGCCGGGCAGCTTCGCTGCTCGGCCGCCCCTTCCCCAAAAAGGGGCTTTTTTTCAAAAATCAAACTGTCGCCGGCCCTGCCGGAAGACAGGGCATCAGGCCAGCAGCGCCTTGTCGTCGTCAAAGGTCTCGCCCGACACGCGCGCAAACCGGGCCAGCAGGCCCTCCACCGTAAGACGCTTTTTCTCCTCACCCGAGATGTCGAGCACGACGCGTCCCTCGTGCATCATAATCAGGCGGTTGCCGGTGGCAATGGCGTCGCGCATGTTGTGCGTCACCATCATGGCCGTCAGCCCCTCCTCCTCCACAATCTGCCGTGACAGGGCCAGCACGCGCTCGGCCGTACGGGGGTCGAGGGCGGCGGTGTGCTCGTCGAGCAGCAGCAGGTGCGGGCGCTGCATGGTGGCCATGAGCAGTGTGAGCGCCTGGCGCTGTCCGCCGCTCAGAAGGCCCACCTTGGTGGTCAGCCGGTCTTCCAGACCCAAATCAAGGGCGGCAAGGCGTTCCATGAAGAGCTGACGCTCCGCACGCGTCACGCCGCGCCGCAGGCCGCGGTGTTTGCCGCGACGGCAGGCCAGCGCCAGATTTTCCTCAATGGTCATGTCGGCAGCGGTGCCGCGCATGGGGTCCTGGAAAACCCGGCCCAGCATGGAGGCTCTGCGGTACTCGGGCATGGTGGTGAGCTCCACGCCGTCGAGCTCGATGGAGCCGCAGTCTGCCGGGAATACCCCGGCAATCAGGTTGAGCACCGTCGACTTTCCGGCGCCGTTTCCGCCAATCACCGTGACGAAATCCCCGTCGGCAAAGGTGAGCTCCACGCCCTTGATGGCTTTTTTCTCATGGACAGTGCCCGGATAAAAGGTCTTCTTGAGCCCTTTGATTTTCAACATGTTAAACCGTCTCCTTCCTTTGCCCGTCCTGCCCCACGCGAAGCGCGGATTTGGCAAGACGTTTTGCTGCGGCCTTCTGCCGCAGATTGGGGATTCCCAGTGCCAGCGCCACAACGGCGGCCGAGAAGAGCTTGAGGTCGTTGGTGTCAAGGCCTGCCTGCAGCACCAGCGTAATGACAAGATAGTAAATCACGCCGCCCACCACCGAGGCGATGAGCCTCAGGGAGAAACGGGAGCGTAAAAAGGGGATGGCCTCTCCCAGAATCACGGACGCAAGTCCGATGACGATGGCGCCGCGCCCCATATTGACGTCGGCATACCCCTGATACTGGGAGAGCAGCCCCCCGGCCAGTCCCACGAGGCCATTGGAAATCATGAGTGCGAGCACGGTGGTGGCAGCCGTATTGATGCCCTGTGCCCGCGCCATGCCGCCATTGCTTCCGGTGGCCCGGATGGCATATCCTCTCTCGGTGGTGAAAAACCAGGTGAGAAACGCCACCATTGCAAGGGCGAAAATCCCCCCCACTATAATGGCCGTTGCAGGACTTCTCAGCGTCAGAAGGGTCTCCACCTTGAGCAAGGGCAGGTTGGAGCGCCCCAGAATGCGCATGTTGATGGAATATAGAGCCAGCTGCGACAGGATTCCCGACAGGATGGCCGGAATCCCAAGCTGCGTATGCAGCAGCCCCGTCAGCAGTCCCGCAGCCATACCCACTACGGTGGCCGCCGCCAGCGCCGCTATCGGGTGAACCCCCGCCAGCAGCAAAACCGCATTGACGGCGGCGCCGGTACACAGGCTGCTGTCCACCGTCAAATCGGCATAATCCAAAATGCGGTAGGTCACTGCGACGCCCAGCGCCATGATGCCCCATAGAATGCCCTGTGAAACCGCGCCGGGGCAGGCGCCGAGAAAGGACTCCAGCAATTGACTCATGAAGACGTTGCTCCTTTGATTTGGAAATGTCCGGGGCCGAAGGGCGCCCTGCCGGCGCTCCCTCCCGTTGCAAAAGCATCGCTCTTTTGCCCGGCGTCAGGCGCGCCGGTCTTTGGCGCGCCTGACCGTCTGGGCATACGGAGCAGGAATTTACTGCATCAGATCAGCCGGGATTTCAATACCCAGCTCGGCGGCAACCTCATCATTGACGATGAGCTCAAGCTCGCCCTCGTAGAAGCCGATGGGCATGGTGCTGATGTCGGCGCCGTCCTTGAGGATGGACACGGCCTGAGCCGCAGTCTGACGTCCCAGTTCTTCGTAGCTGAAGCCGTAGGTGGCAAGGCAGCCGTTGTTGACCATGTTGCCCTCACCGCAGATGGTGGGGATGCCTTCGGGGGTCAGCACCATGCTGATGGTGGCCATGGTGTCGGCCATGAGGTTGTCGGTGGGGATGTAGACGGCGTCAACCTTGCCGACCATGGACTGCGCAACCGACTGGACCTGGCTGCTGTCGGAAGCGGTGAAGTGCTCCACGGCAATGTTCTTGGCGGTGAGAATTTCCTCGGCAAGATTTGCCTGCAGGATGGAGTTGTCTTCGCCGGCATTGTAGAGCAGGCCGACCGTCTTGGTCTCGGGAGCCAGGGTGAGCAGCAGCTCGATCTGGTCTTCCACGGGGTTCATGTCGGAGGTGCCGGAGACATTTCCGCCGGGAGCGTCATTGCTCTCGACCAGGCCGGCGTAGGCGGGATCGGTCACGGCGGTGACCAGAATCGGAATGGTGTCGGTCGCCTGGGCCGCAGCCTGGGCGGCGGGCGTGGCGATGGCCAGAATCAAATCCACCTGGTCGTTGACCAGCTTGGTGGCCAGCGTGGGGCAGTTGGCCTGCTCGCCGGCAGCATTGAGCACTTCAATTTCATAGCTGAGGCCTGCCTCGTCAAGTCCCGCGACAAAGCCTTCGCGCGCTGCGTCGAGCGCCGTGTGGGAGGCAAGCTGAATCACGCCGATGCTGAATTCGGCAGTAGAGGTCTCGCCGTTGTTTTCCACATTCTCATTGTTCTCGGTGCCTTCGTTGCCTTCGGTGTTCTCGTCAGTGGTGTTGCAGGCGGCCAGCGCGAAAAGCAGAGTGAGCGCCAGCAGGATAGAGAGCAGCTTCTTCATCTTTTTCATCGAAAAAATCTCCTTTTTCCTGATATCGTTTTGGGGATGGCTTCCGGCACGCAGTGGCCGCCGCGTCCTGGAAGCCTGTAAAGCACACCTTCTGGCCGGGAGGGTATGCACACAAAAAAGCGGCTCCCGTCGAACAGACGAGAGCCGCTTTGATGTCAACATTTCATCCGCGTTCTGCTCGGGTTCGATGGGCTGAATTGTAGCTGGTAAAGTAATAATACGCAAAATAAAAAGCGCCCGCAAAAAAGCGGACGAAGCTAAAGTACACGCTATTGAGGGCAGCACAAGCGCGCAGAGCCGAAATACACTCTGCGACGTTGGACATTGCGGTTTTTCTCATGGCACAGGTCATGTTCGGCTCCTCCTTTGCTTGTGATGCTGCTGCAGAACACATCCCGTGCCCTGCAACCTTGGTTGTCATTATACGACTGCATTTTCCCAAAGTCAATTGTCAAAAACAACCCAAGAAAAAGAGCCTTCCGTGTCAATCTTTCGTAACATTCCACAAAGGCGTCAGCCGCCTTTTCCATGGCCTTTTGCGCGAAACACCGCTCTTTTTTCGGCATTTCCCATGTTTTCCTAAATGGTTGTATTTTTACGCGGTATATGATACAATAAACAAAAATCTTTCTGTTTTTGGAGGGGATTCCCATGGGTCAGGCCGCAGCCTGAGGAGCTGCCGCATACCGCACTTCCCAAAAGAGGGCGCACCCTGCGCCGCCGCGCGCCGCCCCCCTGACGGGCGATGCGCCCGGGCGGGGCGCCGCAAAAGCATGGGCCAAGTGCACCGCAAAATCATTGGAAGGGCTCTGGCCGCGCACCTTTTCCGGAAAAAGACGCCCCGCAGGCGCGCCGCAGGCGCGCGCAGGGGGGCGGGACGCGGCGGCCGGGAGA
>ERZ857998.4334-NODE-4334-length-10283-cov-20.028549_pt1 | contig 10283 bp, 12 predicted proteins | sample MGYA00519954_ERZ857998 | MGnify/ENA primary metagenome ERZ857998 (study PRJEB31778, sample SAMEA3449424) | human gut metagenome | biome: human gut; feature: human-associated habitat; material: faeces | place: United Kingdom | collected 2010/2012 ...
CCTATGTGCCCGATGGCTTCCCCGGCTCCCGCATCAGCATGTTCCTGAGCCAGATTCCCTGGAACTACTACTGCATCCTGACCCTGATCATGGTCATCACCATCTCCGTGCTGAACATTGACTACGGCCCCATGCTGACCCATGAGTACAATGCCCAGGTGAAGGACGACCTGTTCACCACCCCCGAGCGTCCCTTCGAAGGCGCCGACGACTATGAGGAAGGCGAGAAGCACTCCTCCGTTCTGGACCTGCTGCTGCCCGTTATCGTCCTGATCGCCCTGTGCATCATCGGCCTGATCTGGACCGGCGGTATGTTCGACACCGAGAGCGACAACTATCAGAACTTCGTCATGGCCTTCTCCGACGCTTCCGCCGGTCCCGGCCTGTGCCTGGGCTCCATCGTGGCCCTGGTGTTCACCTTCATCTATTACTGGCTGCGGGGCCTCATCGGCTTCACCAAGTCCATGGAGTCCATCCCCAACGGCTTCATCCAGATGATCTCCCCCATTCTGATCCTGTGCTTTGCCTGGACCCTGTGCGGTCTGTGCCGTGACAACGGCCTGATGGTGGGCGACTTCGTCGGCGGCATTATGGAAGGCACCGGCAGCCTGGCCAAGTTCCTGCCTGCCGTGATCTTCATCGTGGCCTGCTTCATCGGCTTCGCCACCGGTACCTCCTGGGGTACCATCGGCATCATGGTCCCCCTGGTCTGCGCCGTGTTTGACTGGTATGATCAGTCCACCCTGCTGTCCATCGGCCTGGCTGCCTCCTGCGCCGGCGGCGTGTGCGGCGACCACCTGTCCCCCATCTCCGACACCACCATCATGGCTTCCGCCGGTGCCCACTGCTTCCACCTGAACCACGTGGCCACCCAGATCCCCTATGGCGTCACCGTGGCTGCCGTGTCCTTCGTCAGCTTCATCATCGCCGGTCTGGTGCAGAACGTCGTGGTCTGCATGATCATCGCCATCGTCCTGATGATCGGCACCCTGCTGGTGATCAAGGCTGTCACCGCCAAGAAGCACCAGGGCATCTTCCAGGAAATGGCTGCTGCCGACAAGGCTCTGGCCAACAAGTAATCGCCTCACTCCATAAAAAACAGGTCCGCCGGAGCGGACCTGTTTTTTTGCGCATTTTTCCGCCGGGGCTGTCCCCCAGCAGATTTTTGTGGTATAATCCCCTTATTCCCAGGTTTTCCACACGTCGGGGCAGTAGCCCACGGTGGCCTGGCGGCCGTTGCGGACGATGGGCGCCCGGAACAGCCAGGGGTTTTCCAGCAGCTTCTCCTCCGCCGCCTGGGGCAGAAGATAGTCGATCCCCAGCTCCCGGTAGTCGGGGCTGTCCCGGTCCACCAGGGCATCATAGCCCACGGCAGCCCGGATGCTGCGGTACTCCCCGGGGGACAGGCCCTTGCTGTCCAGGTCGATGTACTGGTATTTGATGCGGCGCTCCTTGAACCAGCGCTCCGCCTTCTTGGTGTCGAAGGACTTGCGGGCCCCGAAAATCTGAATGTTCATGGCATACTCCTTATAAATTCAAGAAATGGAGGTCTTACGGATGACGGAATGGATCGAAAAGCTGCGGCAGTGGGTGGCGGAATCGGACAACATGGTGTTTTTCGGCGGGGCCGGAGTGTCCACGGAGTCCGGAATCCCGGATTTCCGCAGTGTGGACGGCCTGTATCACCAGAAGTTCCAATACCCGCCGGAAACCATCCTCAGCCACAGCTTCTATGTCCGCCACAAGGCGGAGTTTTACGACTTTTACCGGGCCAAGATGCTGGCCCCCTGGGCCCAGCCCAACGCCGCCCACCGGAAGCTGGCCCAGTGGGAACAGGAGGGGAAGCTGAAGGCCGTGATCACCCAGAACATCGACGGCCTGCACCAGAAGGCGGGAAGCCGGGACGTGCTGGAGCTGCACGGCAGTGTTCTGCGGAACTACTGCGAAAAATGCGGGGCCTTTTACGGCCTGGACACCATCCTCTCCACCACCGGCGTTCCCAGGTGCCCCGCCTGCGGCGGGGACATCAAGCCCGATGTGGTGCTGTATGAGGAGAGCCTGGACCAGGACGTGCTGGCCAGGGCCGTCCACTATATCCGCCAGGCGGACCTAATGATCATCGGCGGCACATCCCTGGTGGTGTATCCGGCAGCGGGGCTGGTGCAGTATTTCCGGGGCCGCCACCTGGTGGTGGTGAACAAGGGCCAGACCGGCAGCGGCGTGGGAGCGGACCTGACCATCGACGGCCCCATCGGCGAGATATTCGCACAGTTGTAATATAGTATAGCACAGCTTTGCCCGGTTTTCAATTCCGCGGCAGGGGAGGGCCTATGCCGCGGAATTTTTGCATAATCGCTCATTGAATCCTGCATATGGGCGGAAATATTTTCATTCTACGTATTGATTTTGCAAGTTTATCATATTAGAATTGCAAAAACGCCCACATTGACCGGCAGCTCTATGAAAAATATGATGTGAAGTGGGGACTGCGGGACGCCACGGGCCGGGGCGTCCTCACCAGCCTCACCCGCATATCCGAGGTAAAGGGCTGCACCGTGGACGGTCAGGACACCATTCCATGCCCCGGTGTGCTGTACTACCGGGGCTATGACGTCCGGGACCTGGAGGCCCGGGCCCTGGACGCGGCGCTGATCCTCCACGCCGACCACGGCAGCAACAACTCCACCTTCACCAACCATGTGACCGCCTCCACCGGCACCGACACCTATTCCGCCATGACGGCCTCCCTGTGCTCCCTGAAGGGTCCCCGCCACGGCGGAGCCAACGCCAAGGTGGTGCAGATGATGGCGGACCTGCGGAGCCGGGTCCAAGACCCCGCCGACCCGGAGCAGGTGCGGCAGTATCTGACGGACCTGCTGGCAGGCCGGGCCTATGTGCCTATGGACAGAAGATAAACCGGCGATTTATCCCTCCCGTCCGGCTCTTAAGGGCCGGACAGGTCACTTTTTTCCGTCTATATTGCGAAAAAAACGGCTCTCTGCCCAAAGAGGAATTGACAATCGCGGCGGGAGAGGGTATCATGGTAGTACATGGCATAGGAACAAAAAATAGGATTTTGTATATAGAACAGAATCAAGGAGGCAACAATATGATCTCTATGGAAATGCTCCAGGACGCACGCCGGGTGCTGTCCCCCGTTATCAACCAGACCCCTGTGCTGCACGCGCCGGGCCTGGTGCCGGACTGCGACTTTTATCTGAAGGCGGACTGCCTGCAGAAGACGGGGGCCTTCAAGCTGCGGGGCGCGTACTATAAGATCGCCACCCTGTCCGACGAGGAGAAGCGCCGGGGCGTTATCGCCTGCTCCGCAGGCAACCATGCCCAGGGCGTGGGCTTTGCCTCCCGGGATATGAAGATCCCCGCCACCATCTGCATCCCCGCCGCCGCCCCCATTTCCAAGATCCAGGCCACCCGCAGCTATGGGGCCAACGTGGTGCTGGTGGACGGCGTGTATGACGACGCCTATGCCGAGGCTGTGCGCCTGCGGGATGAGCAGGGGCTGACCTTTATCCATCCCTTTGACGACTATCGGGTCATGGCCGGTCAGGGCACCATCGGCCTGGAGATTCTGGAGCAGCTGCCGGACGTGGACGTGATCCTGGTGCCCATCGGCGGCGGCGGACTGATCTCGGGTCTGGCCTATGCCGTGAAGCATCTGAAGCCCTCCTGCCAGGTCATCGGCGTACAGGCCGCCGGAGCCGCCAGCATGGTGGACTCCCTGGAGGCCGGACACATTCTGACCCTGCCCAGCGTCCACACCATCGCCGACGGCATCCAGGTCAAGACCCCCGGGGACCTGACCTTTGAAATGTGCCGCCAGTATGTGGACAAGGTGGTGGCCGTCAGCGAAAACGAGATTGCCGGGGCCATCCTGTCGGTGCTGGAGAAGCAGAAGCTGGTAGCCGAGGGCGCAGGCGCCGTGGGCATCGCCGCCGCCATGTACGGCAAGGTAGACCTGCAGGGCAAGACCGTGTGCGCCCTGCTGTCCGGCGGCAATGTGGACGTGACCATGCTGGAGCGGATCATCACCCGGGGCCTGGCCAAGGCCGGGCGCACCGCCAACTTCGCCACGGTGCTGCCGGATCAGCCCAAAACCCTGGCCACTCTGCTGAACATTATGTCCGACATGGGCGTGAACGTGCTGGAGGTGAACCACGAGCGGGGCAACCTGAAGGCCCCGGTGGGCTCCTGCGTGGTGCACCTGCTGGTGGAGACCCGGGACGCCGCCCATGTGCAGGAGATATATGAGACTCTGCGTGCCCAGGGCTATCCCATCATGGAGCGGTAAAGTGAAAATGCCCGAAGGGGCTTGCTATAACGAAAAATCCCGGTGCTTCGGCACTGGGATTTTTTGGTCTTTTCAAAAATTTTTCCTGCCCCTATTGACAACGTAACACTGTTATGCTATTATCGTAACAGTGTTACGGAACATTGTTACGCAACGCCGCACGATAATCTTTTGACGGATGGGAGGAAGGGTATGGACGAGGAGTTGATTTCCAAGAAGGAGCTGCTGGAGACGTTCGGCATCTCCTACGGGGCCCTGTATCGGTGGAAGCGGATGGGACTGATCCCGGAGGCGTGGTTTCTGCGCCGCTCCACTTCCACCGGACAGGAGACATTTTTCCGCCGGGACCAGATCTGCCAGCGGATCCGGCTGATCCTGGACAACAAGGAGCACCAGACGCTGGACGAGCTGGCGGCCAGCCTGGCGGAAAAGCACCAGACGGTGCTGGCCCGGCGAAAGCTCATCATCGAAACGGCCTATGGCCGCAGGGAATTTCCCCTGGAGGAGGTCCGCAGCGCCGTGGTGGCGGAGGGGACGCACCAGGAGGACGTACTGCAACTATTAAGGGAGGTCACATTATGAACGACATCATGGATATGAAAATTTCCGGCAGCAGCGCCATGCCCGGCGGCGAATACCGCACGGTTTCCATCAGCGGATCGGGCAAGGTCCAGGGCAGCCTGCGCTGCGAGAGCCTGCGCTGCTCCGGCAGCGCCAGGGTCCAGGGAGACGTGGACTGCGCCGGGGAGATCCGGTGCAGCGGCAGCAGCCGTGTTACCGGCGACATCACCTGCCAGGAGCTGGGCTGCTCCGGCTCCACCCGGTGCGAGGGCAGTCTCCGGGCCAACGGCCGGGTCCACAGCTCCGGCGCGCTGAAGTTGGACGGTAGCCTGGAGGGCGGCGAGGTAGACGTGTCCGGCGGCCTGGAGGCGGGGGAGATCCGCTGCGGACGGCTGCACTGTTCCGGCGGGGCCAGGGTGTCCGGCGGCGTGGAGGCAGAAAGCGCCCATCTCACCGGCAGCGCCGTGATCCAGGGGTTGCTGAACGCCGAAACCGTGGAGATCTCCGCCAGTCGGGGCATCCGCATCGGCAGCATCGGCGGCAGCAGCATCCGCATCTATAAGCCCACCCAGGTCTCCCTGCTGGGCCTGTTCCATGGCAGCGTCTCCTGCGCCCAGGTGGGGGACATCGAGGGCGACGACGTGGACCTGGAATACACCCAGGCCGACGTGGTCCGGGGCCGCCGGGTCCGCATCGGCGAGGGCTGCTCCATCGGACGGGTGGAGTACAGCGAGAGCCTGGACGCCTGGGACGGAACCGTGGGCGAAAGCGTCTGCACCAGCCAGGATGCCCAGTGATATGGAGCTTCTGTACACGGATAAGCGCATTGCCGTGGCGGTGAAGCCCCCGGGGGTCCTCAGCACCGACGAACCCGGCGGTATGCCGGAGCTGCTGCGGGCCCGGCTGGGCACCCCCTGCATCCGGACGGTGCACCGGCTGGATGCCGCCACCGGCGGGGTCATGGTGTTTGCCCGGTCCGCCGCCGCGGCCTCCATCCTGTCCGGCCAGGTCCGGGAGCACCGGTTCCGGAAAATCTATCTGGCGGTGGTCCGGGGTGACCCGGGACAAGGCGGGATATGGCGGGACATGCTTGGAAGAGACCCGGTACGCCGGGTGACATATATCGCCCGGGAGCCGGGGAAGGACGTCCGCCCGGCGGAGCTGTCCTATGAGACGCTGGCCGTCCGGGAGGGGCTGTCCCTGGTGCGGGTGACCCTGCACACCGGCCGCACCCACCAGATCCGGGTGCAGTTCGCCGGGCGGGGCTTCCCCCTGGTGGGGGACCGGAAATACGGCGGGGCCGGAGACGGCGAGACCCTGGCTCTGTGGGCCTGGCGGCTGGGCTTCACCCATCCGGAGACGGGCCGGGATATGGTGTTCACCCACCAGCCCCCGGCGGTCTGGCCCTGGACCCTGTTCCCCCTGCCGGAAACGGGAAAATAAGGCAGAAAAGCGCTCGGAGCACTTGGCTCCGGGCGCTTGAGACTGTCAAAAAAGGGCTTCGTCTTTTTTGACAAAAGGCTTGCAGTCAGCCGCGCGCAGAATTTGTTCGCCGAAAGCGAACAAATTCCACACTTGCAGACTGAGAAGTATTTTCACCCAGACCGGCCAGCACAGCTCCGATGTTCCCGTCGATGCAGATGGACTGCTTCTGAATCTCCCGGGGGGCGGCGGCCTGGCCCAGGTTCAGGCAGGCATACACCGCCCGGGGGTTGGCGGCGGTCATCCGCCAGAAGGGATACTTGATGATCACCGGGGTGTTGTACCCCACCCCCAGCTCCAGAAAAAGGAGCTTTTGCCCCTGACGGGTGCGGAGGAAGCTTTCATACCGCTCCGCCGCCCGGTGCCAGCCCTCATCCTCCGCAAAGCGGTCGTCACAGCGGAGGTTCATGGTCATGGGCCTGCCGCAGTGGGTCAGCGGGACAGGAGCCGGTGGTAAATTTCGTTGTCCCGGTCTTTGAAAACATTGAAGATCACCTTCTTTACGCTGGTGTTTCCGGCCAGGAAGTCCCGGACGGTTTTCACGGCGATCTGGGCCGCCGGTTGGTTGGGGAAGTGGAAGATCCCCGTGGTGATGTCCCCCTGCCACACATACAGCCCCGGCTGCACCGGGGTCAGGTCCGCCAGGTCGGTGATGCCCCGGGCGGCGGTCTGGTACTGACCCTTCACGATGGGGTTCCGGATGCACATCTCCTTGGCGGCCATGTTGTTCTCAAAGACAGCCTTGCCGTGGAGCCGAATCCAGGCGTACTCCGGGCTGGAGACGGAGGTCTCGATCTCGGGATTTGCCTGCATATCCTTGTACACGTCCTTCTGGTTGTTGGTGCAGAACCAGAGCTTGCCCTCCAGCTCGCCGGCGAACATAAAGGGGCGGCACTTGGCCTTGCCGTCCCGGCCCACAGTGGCCAGATACTGCACGGGATTGGCGTTCAGAAATGCAACGACTTTGTTCATGATATTTACCTCCAGGGTGATTTTTTCGAAGGGGTGTTTCCTCTTGATGATCCAATTGTAGCAGTGACTTTTCGGTAACCAAGGGTACCCGGAGGTAACCATTGCCCATTTTACTGGGGTTTCGGCGATAAATTTTTTTGCCCGGATCTTTAGACTCCCTTGTTCAGCTCCGCGGCCTGGGCGATGGCCTGGGCCACCTGCCGGGTGTGGCCGCTGGCGGAGTAATAGACCACCAGGGTCTTGCCGGTCTGGGGCTCATCCGGCGTAACGGAGTCCTGGGTGGGCGTTTCGGCCGGGGTCTGGGGATCGTCCTTGGGGACCTCCGGGGTGGTGCTGCCGCAGGCGGCAAGGCCCAGCACCAGTGCCAGGCTCAGAAGTAAAGCGGTCAGTTTTTTCATGGTATCGTCCTTTCTGAATTTTTCCGGTTGCGCAGGAGGGAGTCCTGTGCTATGATCCGGTTGTTCCTTCCGGTTGATACGGTCGATTATAATAACCGGTTGCTGCAACCGGTCAGGAGCTTTCATGTGAAAATATTTGAACATTCTGTAAATTGCGAGGGAGTCTGTTATGCTGCACACCATGATGCAGGCCTGCAAGGAGACCAACATGACCTACCAGGCCCTGAAATTTTACTGCAACCAGGGGCTTGTCCCCAACGTCAAGCGGGGCAAAAACAACCGCCGGGTGTTTGATGACCGGGACATCGCCTGGATCAGCAGCCTGATCTGCCTGAAAAAGTGCGGCATGAGCATTCAGGAGATGAAGGAATATCTGTCCCTGTGCCTGATGGGAGAGTCAACGATCCCCCAGCGCAAGGAGATGCTGGCCCGGAAGCAGGAGGAGCTGCGCCGCTCCATCCGGGAGCTGGAGGACGGCGTGGCCTATATCGACTGGAAGCAGAATTTCTATGACGAAATTCTCTCCGGCCAGCGCCCCTATGAGAGCAACGTGATCTGCGAGAAGGAGTAAGCGCCCCTCCCGGCAGCTGCCCATACCATAAACAAGCCGAGACTTCCGAAGAAGCCTCGGCTTGTTTATTCAGAGCATGTCCTTGGAAAGCAGGACCACCGTCTCCATATGTGCATCATTGTCCAAACTCAAACACATATCTTCCGCAATGATTGGGAGCTTGAACTTGATGGACTTGAGCCACTGACCGTTGGGCTGCCGTTCCTCATAAATCTGGACTTCGGAAAGCAGCGATTCCATAAGCTGCCGCTTTTCCTGATCGTCCATGACGGAATAGAGCTTATCAAAGAAAATCAGCACCTTGTAGATGTTGTCGCCCGTCAGCTTTTCCGCCTCAATCGCCATCTTCTTGGCTCTGGCAGCAACGAGCTGGTTTTCCGCATCTTCGATCTTATCATACATCTTGTAAAGCCGGTCATCAAGGTCTGCTTTGCGTTTGATGTAGTGCTTATCATCCGGGTCGAGGGAATCAATCTCATCCATCAGCCGTGCCTTTACGGAATAGCCCTGGCGAAGCTGCTTTTCATGCGCCGCGATCTCCTGCTCAATGGCAGAGGTATCCACCTTCATGCTGATCTTTTCCTGCATCATGGCGGCGAACTTCGGATTGCTTACCAGCTTGACGATGACCTCTGCAACGGCGCTGTCCAGCAATTCTTCATTGATCTGCTTCTTATAGTCGCATTTATGTCCATGGGTCATCGTGCGGTGCTTGCAGCCGTAGTAATAAAAATCCTTGTATTTTGTGCCGTCTGCTTTATGCTTGATGCTTTTGTTTCCATACATTCCTACGCCGCAAACCGGGCATTTCACAATACCGGACAGCAGATGTATTTTTGTATCCTTGCCCCTGTTGACGCGTTCGTATTTTTCCGCTTGCGCCAGCAGCTTGACCTGCGCCTCGTGCCATAGTTCTTCGGAAACGATTCCCTCATGCAGGCCATCCACCAGCAAATAGTCATCCTGCTCCACCAGCCGGTAATCATTTCGGGTGCCATGCACCTTTTCCGTCCGACGTCTGCCATAGGCGATTTTCCCGCAGTATACCGGATTTTTTAGAATCCTGCGGATCAACGCAGAATCAAACAGGGGATTTTTCCCGTTTTGCCTTTGGATTTTGTGAATCCCGTGGGTTGCAAGGTATTTTGCAAGACCATTTGCGCCGGTATCCGTATGCACATACTGGTCAAAAATCACGCGGATCGCCGCTGCTTCTTCCTCATTGATGAAAAGTTGTCCTTTTTCCAGCTTATAGCCATAAGGCGCAAAACCGCCGTTCCATTTCCCTTCACGGGCTTTTTGGATTCTGCCCTCCATCGTCTGCACACGGATATTCTCACGCTCAATCTCTGCAACCGCCGACAAAACGGAGATCATCAGCTTCCCCGCATCCTTGGAGGAATCGATCCCATCCTCCACACAGATCAGGTTAACGCCAAAATCCTGCATGACCTGTAAGGTAGAAAGAACGTCTGCCGCATTTCTGCCGAAGCGCGAAAGCTTGAACACCAGCACATAGGACACGCCGTCCTTGCCCGACTTAATGTCCTCCATCATCTGATTGAACTGGATTCTGCCCTCTATGGACTTGCCGGATTTTCCGGCGTCCTCATATTCGCCCACGATCTCATAGTCATTGAACTCGGCATAGGCTTTCATTCGGGACTTCTGTGCATCCAGAGAATATCCGTCGATCTGCATAGCGGTGGACACGCGCGTATAGATATAGACTTTTATCTTTTCTTTTTTCATCACGTCTTCTCCACCCCGGCTTACTTTTTATCTGTTTTCTGCTCCAACAGCTTGATGGAATCCAGATAATCGCGCTCAACTTCGCTGAGGGTACGGGCCTTGTATTTTCTGTACTCGCCGGTTGCCTTGTCAATAGCCTGCTTATGGCTGACGCTTCCGTTGCCAACCAGCAGCTGCTCTCCACTCATAGTCAAAATCCGATCAAGATGCTCCGACCAGTCCTGCATGGTCATTGCCT
>ERZ857998.4335-NODE-4335-length-10277-cov-46.171884_pt1 | contig 10277 bp, 7 predicted proteins | sample MGYA00519954_ERZ857998 | MGnify/ENA primary metagenome ERZ857998 (study PRJEB31778, sample SAMEA3449424) | human gut metagenome | biome: human gut; feature: human-associated habitat; material: faeces | place: United Kingdom | collected 2010/2012 ...
CTTGATATATAAAGAAAAATAGAAAAAAAGTAGTGTAAAAACTTTACACTAACTTTGACTAAAGGGGGATTTTTTTATGAACAAGATTAATTTTCAGAAAATTGTGTCGTTATTATTATTTACATTTTTAATTACTACTCTTGGTTTTTCAAAGGTAAATGCAGCACCAATAGAAGATGTAAGTGCTATTGATGAAGCAAAAACTTATATTATTCATGCTGAAAATGAGAAGGTTGCATTGTATAATAGTGGCGGAGTAAACGATGGATGGATAAAGCAAGATAAATATTTAGATTTTAATAAAAAGTTTAATTGGAAGTTTGAGAGAAGTGGCGATAAATTCTATGTAAAGGATGTCACAAATAATTCATATCTTACTGGTAGATCTAAAACTGCTGATAAATCTCAGTATTTAGACTATGTAGTTACAGGTGTAGCAAATGATTTACAAACTAAGGGCTTATATGAGCTAGAAAAAGTTACAGATGGATATCGTATAAAATCTACAGTAAATAATAAGTATTTAACTTATGGAATAGATAGATTTTATGTAACTTATACAGATAATGCAAGTAAGGCTGGTATATGGAAAATAGAAGAGACACCAGGAGCAGAAAGTATTGATTCATCAAAAAATTATATTATGTATAATTCTAATGATACTACTGCATTATTTGATGATGGTGGCGTAAATAATGGTTGGATAAGAAAAACAACTTATGCATCAGGAAATAAAAATTTTCTTTGGAAATTTGATGTACAAACAGATGGAAGCTTTTATGTTAAAAATGTAGGAAGAGGTTACTATTTTATAGGAGATAGTACAACATCCAATAATATAACTTACTTACTTTCAGATAAAACTACTAATGCACCTAATAAGGGACTATTTGTATTTGAAAAAGCAACAAATGGATATTATCTTAAATCAAAGGTAAATAATAAATATTTAAGATATGGAGAAAATGGTACATATGTAAGTTTTACAGATAATAAAACTAATGCGCTAGTTTTAAGATTAGAAGAAGTAGTAGATCCTTCATATGCAAGACCTTTCAATAGTACAACACTATGGGAAACTACATCAAGAAGTAATATTTATAGAATACCAGCTATTGCAACTGCAAATGATGGAAGATTAATAGCTGTATCTGACTTAAGATATAACGGAGCTGGTGACTTAGGAAACCATCAAATAGATCTTTTAGTTAAGACTTCAACAGATAACGGAGCTAATTGGTCTAGTCAAACAAATCTAACAACTGGATTTAGCTCATCTACTTATGGATATGGTGATGCAGCTATAGTAGCAGATCGTGATTCAAATAAAGTCTTAATACTTGCTGCAGCAGGAAGTAAAGCTTTTTGGCATAATAATAAAAGTATTATAGCTGATAGAGATAATCCTCTTAAAGTAGTTAAGTTTACTTCAGATAATGGCGGAGAAAGCTTTAGCAAACCTGTAGATATAACTAGTAAAATATATGATTTAAATACTAATTGGACAAGATTATTTGTGACCTCTGGAAGAATAATGCAATCAAGATATGTTAAAGTTGGAGAATATTATAGAATATATGCAGCACTTTTAGTTGGTTCAGGTAAGGATACTGTAAAATTAGGTAATGTAGTTATTTATTCAGATGATTTTGGAGATACTTGGAATGTTTTAGGTGGAAAAGATGCAATTCCAGTACCAAATGGTGATGAAGCTAAATTAGAAGAATTACCAAATGGAAATGTTGTTATTACAAGTAGAACTGAAACAGGAAGATTTGTTAACATATTTACTTATAATAAAGACGATAATAAATTTGCATCAGGAAGTTGGGAAGACAAACATCAAAAAGTTACACTTGGTAATGGAACATATGCAACTAATGGAGAACTACTTATTGTATATGCTAGAGATATTAGAACTAAAGAATATAAATATTTAGCATTACAATCCCTTCCTGCATTAAATGGAGGCGGTATAAGAAAAGGTGTAAGTATTTTCTATAAGGAGCTTGATCCAAATGAAACTACTGTTAGTGATTTTATTACTGGATGGAATACTACACCATATATTGTACAAGAACTATATAGTGGATATTCAACAATGAGTTTACAAAAAGATGGTAAAATAGCCTTCTTATTTGAAGATAGATATGTAAATTGGGCATATGATGAGCAATTTGTTAGCTTAGATTTAGAAGCAATAACATTAGGAAAGTATGAAGCTGCCTTTACAGGTATAGGATCTAAGGCTAGTCCTTATGTTGTAAATACACAAGAACAATTAAATGCTGTTAATAATGTCTTTAACACAGATAAGGAGCATATAAACTGGCAATATAATGTATCAGCTGAAGATACAAATAATGTTGTAGATTAAAATTAAGCCTCCAAAAAATTAACACATAGCAATAATAAATTTAAAAATATAAAATAAACTCCAAGTAGAACCATATTACTTTCTACTTGGAGTTAAATTTTAATATAATTATTTTATTGATAATCTTTCCTCTAAAGCTTTTAAATCAGATAAAGAATCTATCTCATATATATCATCAGAATTTATTTTTTCTATATTTATATTCATAGAATTTATATTATCCTTAACCATATCATCCCAAAATAAATCATTGAAATTATCATTTTCTATGCATACTTCTATCTTATTAGCAATAAACTCAGCATCCTTTTCATTCCAATAAGATACCCCACACATTATATATTCTCCATCTTCACTTCCAACTTCTATATCAACTACTTTATTATTATCATTAACTCTTAAAATCCACTCATTTTTATAGTTATATTTTCTTGCACTAAAATATGAAGAATTAACTATATCATTTTTTAAGAAATTCTTATTAATATATATATCCCCTTCTATAACATAAGAATTTTTAAGATAATCCCTAACTAAATACATAGTATATATATTATTATATTTATCATATTTATCATTATTAAGAATTTTTACTCCATACTTTTCCTTTAAATACTCAAACTTCTTATTTAGATATCCTGTTACTATTAGTATATCAGTTATTCCTACATCATTTAATGCTTTTATTTGCCTTTCTATAATAGGCTCCCCCTTAACCTGTATTAATGGTTTGGGAGTTTCTAATGTTAATGGACGTAGTCTACTTCCAATACCCGCTGCCAATAATATAGCTCTCATATAATATATTGTCTCCTTTTAATTTAATACCTTGCTTTTTTTATTTTTAAAAAACATTGAAGTTATCTCATTTATATCACCTGCTGCCATTATAGAACCAATCATAATAGCTATACAGCAAATTATTGATTTTAAATCTATACTATTTCCTAATAAAGCTATTCCAATAACTATAGCCCATGCTGAATAAGTAATATTTAATGACATTGCTTTTGTAGCTCCAATTTTATGTATTCCCTTATAATAGAATACATACGAAGCTGTTCCTGCTAAGGCTGTTAAACAAATTATTCCTGTTGCTGTTGTTGGTAAAACTCCTATTGTAAATTTTATTCCCTTAACTATTGGTATAATTAAGAATCCATAAACTATAGCAGATGTTAATTGTCTTACTTGTAATGATTGTTCTGGAGTAATTTCATCTTCCTTCATTCCATAGGCACATATAACCGCTTCAGATGCCCATCCAATTACACAAAGAATTGCAAAGATAAATCCTAAGGCTAAATTTGTAACCTCTCCTCCTGGTGTATAGCCTAAAGCAATTATTCCACTTATACTTATAAAAAGGCCTAAAATTGCTACTGGTTTTAACTTTTCCTTTAAGAAAATATAAGATAATAATGCTCCAATAGCAGGATATAAAGAAGAAATTATAGCGGTATAAGATGGTCCTATATACTTAATTGCTAAAAGATATCCAGTCATACCAACTGGTCCACCTAATAAAGCACCTAAAGCTATAAATCTACCACTTCTTGTCATAGCTGCTTTAAAAACTTGTATTAATTGCTTCTTAAAAGTCATATATATAGCCATCCATATAGATGAAAACATATCATGTAAAAAAGTACTAACAAATGGTGCTAAAAATATTGCTTGTTCTGTAGATACAAAAGGTGTAGCTGCTAAAGCAATTCCTAACAAAACAGTATCAAGCCCCCATAATATTCCTGACATTAATCCATAAATCATATTATTAATTCTCCCCCAAAATAATTTTTAGATTTTTCTTTGCTCTATTATATCTGTCTATGCCATATGTACCAAAATCATCGCCCTTTGCTTCCTTTATATTAGTCCAAGTACTCCATAAAAAATCCTGATAAATTTTATTTATAAGAATTCTCTTTTTATACTTTTCTTCAACGTTACCTTTAAAATATAACTTTAAAAATAGTTCTTCTTGGTCTTCTGATAATTCATTTTCTAAAGAATATGCTGCTAAATCCCACATAGGATCATTCATTCCACCATATTCCCAATCAATTAAATATATTCTTTCTGCACTTTTTACAAAATTTTCTGCTACCATATCATTATGGCAAGGTACTAATTTTACATCTAATTCATTCATTATATTTTTTAAATATATAACTTTATCTTTTACTTCATAATAATCTTCAAAATTTTTACCCTTAGCTTTAATTAAAAGATTTTCATATTTTTCAATTTTTTCATATATATCAAAATCATTATCCATTTCTAAGTCAAAATTATGTAATTTTCTAAGTATGTCTGTAACCTTCTCCATTATGCTTTGCTTTTTAGCTGACTTTGGAGATAAAGTTTCTGCATTTTCTATAAATTCAGATATTTTAACGCCTGTTTCTTCATTAAAATAAATAAGTTTTGCATCTACCCCTATTTTATTTGCATACACAGCATTCTTAATTTCATCACTTCTGCTAATCATCTCTTCAGTACCATTACCAGGTACTCTTAATACATAGAATTCATCATCAATTTGTACTTTATAATTTTTATTAGTCATTCCACCTATTGGAGAAATACTTTTTATTCTATTTCCTTCAACCTTCATACATTCACATACAATTGATTGTAAATTTTCTAATAAAATAGATTCTTCTTTTTTATTTATCCTACTTAATAGTTTTTCAGTTATGTAATTATAATGCTTTAATGTATCTATTTCATGCCATAATAAATTATCTATTTTTACATATCCTAATGAATAAGTTCTAGAAACATCTAACATCATATATTCATAATTCATATATGGATTCTTATTACTTTCATATAGTTTAAGCATTTTATTGTAAAATTCATATGATATCTTACTAATACCTATCATTTCCCCATCAATTCTATTTAATTGAGCTATGTCTTTTGATATCTTATGTACTCTGTCATTAACAATTTCTACAAAGCCCTCATCACCAGAACCACTTTCAGTAGTTATTAAGATACAATCTCTTAATTTACTATTTAGAATTTCTTTTATTCCACCTTCTTCAATTACTATATCAGCTTCTACAAGTAAAAAATCATCCTTAACAAAGGATGCTGCTTTAGCAAGGGATGCCATAGTGCCTGTCCATTTATAGTCAAGATTTTCTACTATCGTTACAGTATTACCTAGTTTTTCCTTAGTGAACTCTGATTTATATCCAGCAACAACTATAATATTATTAATCTCATTTTTATGTAGTATTTCAATCATTCTTTCAATTAAAGTAGCTTCTTCTACATTTAATAAAGCTATAGGAAGATCAAAATCCTTATTTCTTCCTGCAGCTAAAATAACAGCTGTATTTACTTTTTTAAATTCATCATCATGAAGCTTCAATTGAATATCATCAATTCTTTTCAATTCCTGTTCCAAATATTCTACCCCTTTTATATCTATAAAGTATTTATGCTCTCTACCATTAATCTCTTTTTTAATTAACTTATTAAATTCTAAGTCTTCAATTAAAGAATTTACTTTTCCTAATGATATTTCACATTTTTTACTTAAAGCCCTTTGATTTATACCAGGAACTTCATTTATTTCTTTTAATAATTTAAATATATTTTTCATAGCCTCTCCTTTGTTCATTTTTTGAACAATTCTATATTACTATAATATTCATACAATTTCAACTTTTTTAAAATATTGTCACCATAAAAAAGTAAGTTAAAAAAATCCACGCATAGCAAATAAAAATTTAAAATGATAAAATAAACTCCAAGTAGGGGCGGTATTGCTTTCTACTTGGAGTTAAAATTTAATATAATTATTTTTCATTATACAAATTATAAAATACATAAATTCTTAATTAATGCATATTTATATAATTACTATTTTTATGATATAATTATATAGATTCCTTTTTATTTTATTAAAAATATTTATAATTAATTCTTTTGCATATTGCTATTTAATTATTTATTCAATAAAATGCATACTATATGAAATAATAAAACATTTTAATTTACATTTGTGAAATAAATAATTTTAATATCCCTTAACATTTTGATGATACAAACAATATTTATGTTAATATTTTATAATTGCTAATAATCTATTTATCTCATTACAATCATTAACCATAATATATATTATAAAATCATATCTTTTGGGTTATCTAATATATTTTACAAATGTTATTTAAATTAACTTTTCTACATAATGTTATACAATATATAAAATTAATCTAAGCTTACTTTAAGATAAGTTATCTTTATATAATTATTTTAAAATCAAGCTTAATATAAATACTTCTAAATCCCTATTAAAGTAATTACAATAAAATATTAAAGAAAGGAAAATACAATGAAAAATTACTAAGTGATAATTTTTTCATTATATATAATAAAATGAATATAATAAAGAATTACATATATAACACTTTATATCAAATAATGTTATTATTAGTTCCTTTAATTACAATGCCCTATTTAACAAGAGTATTTACGCCTGATCAATTGGGAATTAATTTATTTGCAGAATCAATAGTAAATTATTTTATGTTATTGGGTGTACTTGGTATGCAAATTTATGCTAATAGACAAGTTGCTTATGTAAGAGATAATAAAGAGAAACTTAGAAAAACTTTTTGGAGTCTATTTTTTATACAATTGACGACCATGATAATTTCATCTTTTTTTTATTTGCTATTTATATCTTTTGTTTTTGTAGAAAATAAAGAAATCTATTTTGTACAAGGCATAAACATGATTGCTTTAATGATAGATATAAGCTGGTTATTTATGGGCCTTGAAGATTTTAAAAAAGTTTCATTAAGAAATATTTTTGTTAAACTAGTAGGTTTAGCAGGAATATTTATATTTGTAAAAAGTCAAAATGACTTGCTATTATACATATTTATATTAACTATTACTAATGTATTCGGTATGATACTAATGTGGCTATATATCCCTAAAAGTATTCGTAAAATTGAAGTTGATAAAAAAATAATAAAAAAAACATTATTACCACTTTTATTATTGTTTTTACCACAAATTGCATCTCAAGTTTATACTATATTATCAAGAACAATGATAGGAATTTTATCAACAGATGCACAAGTAGCATTTTATGATTATTCTCAAAAGATTGTTAGAATGGTTCTTGCCTTAATTGTATCTGTAGGAACTGTTTTAATGCCTAGAGTATCCAATATGAGGGCTAATGGAGAAGATGATAAAATCAAAGAATTTGTATATAAAGCATTTATGTTTGTTTCCTATTTAGCCATCCCAATAGCATTTGGATTAATGGGAGTAACAAATAATCTTATCTCATGGTTTTTAGATATAAAATATATAGAAGTTGGCTTTTTAGCATCTATTAGTTCAATAATAATTATTCCTGTAAGTTGGGCTAACATAATAGGAGTTCAGTATTTAATAGCCATAAAGGAAGAAAATAAATATACATTTTCAATAGTAGTATCTTCAGTACTTAGCTTTATATCTAACTTAATTTTAATTCCTAAAATAGGTGCATTAGGAGCTGTAATTTCTCTAATAATTGCAGAATTCACTGGAAGTACAATTCAATTATTATTTGTAAGAAAAGAATTTAATATTTTAAAAATGCTATGTAATACAGTTAAATACTTTATTACATCAATTATGATGCTAGTTATTGTTATCTTTGTAGGAAATATATTTGAAAATAAAATAATTGCTAATATAGTACAAGTTATTGTAGGAGGATCTTTTTATCTTACTGTAATGTTGATTATAAAGGATAAGATTCAAATAGAAATTATAGAAAAAGTTAAAACTATAATTCTACATAAAAAAATGTAGGTGTCAAAGAATCAACTTATAGTAATTAAAATTTAAGTAATGAAAAAACCAAGTAGATTAAGGCTTCGTCTATCTACTTGGGGTTTCATTTAGTATAATTCTTTTTTATAAACTGTTTTCTCTTAATATAAGTTAAAATCTTCTTTGTATTGAAATAATGATACTATTTAACTCTTTTCCATGTCTGTGTTGTTACATCGTATTTCTTGATTATCTTGCAAGGATTCCCAACTGCAACACAATACTCTGGTATATCTTTTGTAACTACTGAATTTGCTCCTATAACAGCACCTTTTCCTATATTTACATTTCCCACTATTACACAATTAGTAGCTATCCAAACATCATCATCAATTACAACTTTATTTCCTTCACAAACAACTCCCTGATCTTTTATTGGTACACCTATTTTATCATATCTATGATTATAATCAGTAATATATACATTAGGACCTGTTATTATATTTCTGCCAATCTTTACATAGTTATAGCTAGTTATACATGAAAATGGTCCTATAATACTATTATCTCCAATTTCTATTTTAGAATTTGGAATGTTATAAATTAAATTATCCTTACCTATAGTTACATTATTACCAAACTTCAATTTTGCATTTTTACAATTTAACACACTTCTAGCACCTATGTAACATCCTTTACCATATTCTTTTATTCCCCATATACTAAATTTAGTATTAGTTAGCAAATCTTTTAATATACTTTTTAAACTCATCTTATCGTGCCCCCTTTAAATCTATAAACAACTTTTTAGCCATCTTTTTTATATTTAATAAACTTTTATTTATCATTAAATATATAATCTTTAATACTATTTTTCACAGACTCTATATCAAAAGTTAAATAATATATTCCGTTTATTATTTTACCTTCACATTGTCCATCTCTTGGGAATCTATCTTGACTTATATCTCCCTTTGCTAGTCCACTAAATTTAGCACCTAGACTTAATAAATCACCTGTAGAAATATTAGTTTGAATATATGGTAAAAACTCATTAACTAATTCAGGATACTTAATAAGTGATATATCTTTAACCTTATTGAATATTGAATTTATAACAGTTCTCTGTCTTTCTGTTCTTTTATAGTCTCCTCCACTAGCATATCTTATTCTAGAATACTCTAATGCTTGAGTTCCATTTAAAAGCTGTTCCCCTGATGATACTACACCTGGTATATGTGAAATTTCTTCTTCAGTTACATTAATATTAACTCCACCTAATTTATCTATTATACCTATTAAAGAATTAAAATTAACAATTACAACTTCACTTATATTTAAGTCAAAATTTTCATTTAAAGTTTTAAGAGCTAACTCTGCTCCACCATATGCATAAGCATGGTTTATTTTATCCATTCCATAACCATCTATATTTACATATGAATCTCTCATAATAGATGTTAACTTTATTTTATTATGAATATTATCTAATGTAAGAATTATAATAGAATCTGATCTACCAACTACACCTTCATCTGAAGAATCTACTCCTAATAAAGCTATATTTCGTATTTCTTTAATTTCTTCTTTTTCTTCTTCTTTTGATTTAGGATCTAACCCTATATTTTCAATATTAACTTTTACCTCTTCTACCTTATTAAAAGTATTATTTATATAAATATATACTCCTATAAATAATGCTAATATAATAATAAGAATGCTACTGATATAATAATAAATCTTTTTTCTTCTACTTTTTTTATTATTTCTACCATTTTTCATTTAAAATTCTCCCTATAAATAATACTTAATATTACTCTAGTTTTGATTTTTTATATTTAAATTTAATATTACAATATATATGATATAAAAAAATGTATATTTACTTACTCATACATTTTTTTATAATAGTTTTGGTAACCACCTGATGTTACATTATTCATCCATTCTTTATTCTCTAAATACCATTTTATTGTCTTAACTATTCCAACTTCAAATGTAGTCTCAGGATACCATCCTAATTCCTCTTTTATTTTTGTAGGGTCTATTCCGTATCTTCTATCATGACCTTTTCTGTCTTCAACAAACTTCTTTAAGC
>ERZ857998.4342-NODE-4342-length-10262-cov-3.529245_pt1 | contig 10262 bp, 6 predicted proteins | sample MGYA00519954_ERZ857998 | MGnify/ENA primary metagenome ERZ857998 (study PRJEB31778, sample SAMEA3449424) | human gut metagenome | biome: human gut; feature: human-associated habitat; material: faeces | place: United Kingdom | collected 2010/2012 ...
GGATTGGGCGATGGCTTGCAGTTGTTCATCCGTCCAATTCATGGCCATTCTCCTGCTTTTTCCCAATGGCGGACAAAAAGGCGTCCTTGTTCATGCTTCCCAGACCCCTGGCCCGGCAGCCCAGCTGGGGGTCAAAGGCGCAGATCCCCTTGTAGCGGCAGGCTTTACAGGGATCGGATTGCTTGTAGCGGGCCGGGGAGACCGCCGCCCCCCCTTCCATAATGGCCCCCAAGGTGTCCCTGGCCTTATCCACGGCAAAATCCACCACCGCCTGGAATTCGTCCCGGCTCACCAGGCCCTTGCCCCGGCCCATATCCGCCCCCGGCCCCAGCATACCCGCCGCCTCCAGCACCGGGTCGCTGAGTGTAAGGCCCTGGAGTCGGAAGGCGGCCTGGAGCCGCTCCGTCAAGGGGGCCTCCTCCTCGGGCAGGGCGGGGTCCCCCACGGGCATATAGTACATGCCCGCCGGGGAAGCCAGGGTATTGGCCGCCTCCAGGGCCGCCACATACAGGGGCAATTGCAGCCGCAGCCCATGGTAGAGCTGGGCGTAATCAAAGGCCTGGCCCCCTTGCTTATAGTCCACCACCCGGTAATAGCGGCTGGCGCCGTTGTCCCAGATGTCCACCCGGTCGATAAAGCCCCGCAGGACTGCATTCATGCCGCCGCCCGGAATCGGGATGGGCGGCAGACCCTCCCCGTCGCCGAAGCCGACCTCAAAGCCCGCCGGGGCAAACGCCGCCTTGCTCAGCTCCTGCCACAGCTCCCGAACCACCATGTCCAGCTCCTGAATATGGCGGCGGAACAGGTACGTCACCCGCTCCGACTCGATCTGGCTGAAATGCTCCCGGGCGTATTCCTCGCTGAAGCCATGGGCGATTTTCAGTGTTTCCTCTAAGGAAACCCTGTGGAATCCCCCCAGCTCCCCAATGCGGCGGGCGGAATTTTCCAGCACCGCATGGACATAGGTTCCGAATTCCGCCGGGTCGATGGCGGCTTCCTTCCGCTCCTGCACCCGAAGGCCGTACTTGAGGAAATAGGACAGGCGGCACTCCGCCTGCCGGTCGATCTGAGAGGCGGAAAGATTCAGCGTCGAGCCGTAGAGTTTGCCAATGGTTTCCCGCTCCACCTTTCCGAAGCGGTAGTCCCGCCGGCGGCAGGTTCCCAGATATGTATCCCGGACGTTCAAACGTCCGGCAGCGTCCCCGGCGTCCCACCGGGCGAGGTACGCCCCCGCTTCCAGTCCATCCGCCGGGGCAAAATCCAATGTGTTTTTCACCTGCTGTTCCCCGCCCGCAAGCTCGCACAGGCGGCGGTAGACAAAGGACGGCTGGTCGCCGGAGCAGAACACGCTGACGGACGCCATAGCGCCGCAGAAGCAGCCGTAAATCTCCGCAAATTCCGCCTGTACGCCCTCCATGGCGCCGCCGGTGAGGGGCACGCCCAGCTCCCGGAGGGTGACCCGCTCCTGATCGGTCAGGACACCGGCGGAACCGGAATAGCCGGGGAGCTTGCCTTCCTCCGCCCCCAGCACGATCAGGTGCTTTTCCTGATGGCAGCGCATGGCGGACACGGGGCCGACCTGCACCGCGTCCAGCACCGGCGGGATGGTTCCCACGTCGTACTGGCTCAGCAGCAGCCGGAAAAGGCGGATAAACTGCTCCCCCTCCCAGTGGGTGTCCCCCAGCATGTCGTACATCTGCTCCAGCGCACCCAGAAGGATTTCCCACAGCTGGTTCAAAATCTGCGCGGCCCGGTTGTCCCCGGCGGCATCCAGCTCCTGCGCCATGCGGGAAAGCCGCATTTCCAAAGAAATGTCTTCCAAAAAGCCATACAGCGCCAGAATCTGTCCCCGCAGGTCGGAAGCGTCCCGGAAGCCCTGCCAGAGCCGCGTCAGCGGCGCGATTGCCAGTTCCCGCGCCGTGTTCAGTTCCTCCAACCGATGTTGGTCTTCCTCCGTCCACACGCCGCTGAGGCCATCGGGATGGTTTTCCCAGCTCTGCGTCCACTTCTGCCCGCGAATGCCCCAGATGATGGCGTAATTCTCGACCCGGTCGCAGGTATCCGGGTCAACGGGAGACAGGGCGGAGCGGAGATAGCGCAGGACGCTTTTCTGGTCGAATCCGCTCAGGGCAGCGTCCAGCGCCATCAGCACCGTGGCGATGACGCTTTTTTGCAGAATATCCTCGGTTCCGGACTGGTACACCGGAATATGGAGCCGGTGAAAGACCAGATTCACCAGCGGCTGATACACCGTCATATCGGTGCAGACCACTGTAATGTCCCGGCAGCGGCACCCGGCGGCCAAAAGCCCCCGAATCCTCTCCGCCGCGCCCATACACTCGAGGTACGGCGATTCCGCCCGGAACACGTCCAGGCACCCGCTCGCCGTCCCCCGGCTGATCACGCCCTGAAACAGCCCCTCCCGCAGGGGAGAAAGGGGCAGGCGCTTTCCGGGAACGGTTTCGATCTTCACCTCCACCCCGGCGCGGCGGGCGCAGCGAAGCAGCTGAGACGCCGTATCCCCCGCCTTTTCAAAGGCAAGAAGGTGGGAGCTCTCCCGGTCGCAGTTCAGGCTCACCGTCACGTCGGGGGACGCCTGAATGAGATGTTCCAGAATCGCCAGATGCTGCCGGGTAAAATCCGGAAAGCCGTCTATGTAAAACACATGCGCCCGGGCAAAGTCCCCCTGCTCCATCTGCTCCAAAAGCCACGTCATCTGGTCTCTCGGGTCGCGCTTGCCCCGGCTGCACAGAGCGTCGTAGCTCTCCATCAGAAGCGACAGCTCCTCCAGCTTCTGCGCCAGACTCCCCTCCGTTTCTTCGGCGGCGCGGCTCAGGTCTTCAGAAGAAATGCAGCAGCGCTTGAATTCGTCCACGGCGTCAATGAGGCCGGTAAGAAATTCCGGCTTCGTCTCCACGGCGGCATAGGCTTTCAACCGGCTGGACAGGTTCTTTGCCGCAGCCGCCATGGCAACCACCCGGCCGCCGTTATCCAGACATTCCTCTGCGGCGCTTCCCATGGAATCCGCCACCCGTCTTGCCAGCCGGGTAAAGGACAGCACCTCGGCGTACCGGCTGGCCGTGTCCCCGGCTGTGGCGCACAGCCGCCGCTCCGTTTCATGGCTGATGAGTTCGGGAACCATCAGAATGCGGTTTCCCTTTCTCCCGGCAATGTCCGCCGCGATGCGCTTCATAACTTCGTCCCGGTTGGCCGTCCAGTCTGTGCCAAGCAAAAGGTGCAGCATACGCCCACCCCCTTCTCTTTTTTGTCCATGATACCACAAATTTGCTTTCCTGAACAGAGCGGGATTCACCCTGCAAATAATATTTTTTCCAGCTCTCCCAGGGCATCCAGCAGGAAAAAGCGCATTTCATACTTTTCTTCCCCGTCCAGCGCGCCGGTAAGGCTGTCCGGAAAGCCTGCCCCCGCCGCCTTGTCCGCGAATTCCTCAGAGGTCGCGCTCAGGCACAGGCTGGGGAACGCCACGCACCACCAGTTATGCCCCTCTCCCTCGCCGATGGTGATTCGCAGCGCCTCGTAAATCCCGGCGGGCAGGGTAAAGGTGTCGTAATAGCGGGTGTCGAAGGCTTCCTTACACAGCGTTACCACCGCCTCGCAGTCGCACCCCGTCGCTTCCAGGACGCTGTTGGCGACGGCCTGAATTTGGGGCAGCTTGGCCTGTAAGTACGCCCTTGCCTCGTTTACGTCGGCGATTTTGTTCAGGTCGCTTTGAAGGCTATTTAGCACGGCATCCCGCACCTGCAATTTGACGGACTGGTCTTCCTCGCTGTCGGAATTGGCAACCACGTGGAAGCGGATCAGCCCGTCGTTCAGTCTCTGCCGGTCGGCCAGCAGCGACCCGCACCACACGGACGCGGCAAGCACCAGACAGATACCGATTCGTTTCAAAAGTTTCTTCATAAAAAACACCGTCCATACGGAAATACTTCCAGTATGGACGGTAAATGCCAGAATTATACAGGTTTGGCAATATAGATATTCGGATAGTTCTCTTTCAGCATACTGCACACCACGGCGGCGTACTCAAAGTTCGGCAAAATGGCAAAAATCGCGGAACCGGAACCGGTCATCTGCTCCGTCAGAGCGCCGTAGCTGTTGCAGATGGACTTGATATAATTCAGCTCCAGATGCTCCGACGTGACCACCGGGTCAAAGACGTTGTATACGTTCTCCGCCACCTTCCCCAAGTCCCCGGCCAGCAGGGCGCTTTCCATGGCCTGATTGTCCGGGCGGTGGGGAATCGCCACGGTGTCGATTTTCCCATACAGCTCTGGCGTGGACACGGAGAAGTCCGGCTTGCACACCACGAACAGGCAGTCGGGCATATCCGGCAGCTTTCTCAGGCGCTCGCCCCGGCCTTCCACCATGGCCGTGCCGCCCACCACGCAGAACGGAACGTCGCTGCCAACCTGTGCGCCCAGCTCCGCCAGCGCCAGAACGGACAGCGGATCGCCATAGTGCCGGTTCAGCGCCCGCAGCACCGCGGCCGCGTCGGCGCTGCCGCCGCCTAAACCCGCCCCGGAGGGAATGCGCTTGACAATGCGAATTTCCAGACCCTCCGGGTCTTTGCCCATGGCGTCGCAGTAAATTTTCGCCGCCTTCCAGGCCAAATTCTTTTCGTCGGTGGGAATCCCCTCCACGGAACAAAGAAGCCGCCAGGGCTTTCCCGTCCCCACGTCGATCTCCACGTCGTCCCGGATGGAGACGGTCTGCATCACGCTCTGCAAATCATGGTAGCCGTCCGCCCGCTTTCCCAGAACGTCCAGCGTTAAGTTTATTTTGGCAAAAGCGCCTTCATATAATGTCGTCATTGCAAAATTGTCCTTTCTGTGCATCTTTTTTTATTATAACGGAACTATTGGAATTTTGCAACTTCTTCGTGATAAAATCCGAAAATGCGCATATCCTATCAGCATCCGGGATGTGAAATGGAGGTAAGAATATGGATACCCTTGCGCTGATTTTGTCCATCATCGGCTGTGTCAACTGGGGACTGGTAGGCATTTTCCAGTTTGATCTGGTAGCCTGGCTCTTCGGCGGCTCCGGCTCCCTGTTCAGCCGGATCATTTATACCATCGTTGGGTTGGCAGGTCTCTGGTGCATTTCCTTCCTGTTCCGCAAGAAGACGTTTGTGGACGGGGAATGAATTATGGGCAGCTCCGGAAAGGAACTGCCCAATTTTTACATTCAGTTGTGGCACCGCACGATGCACTTGACCGTCTGGTCGCCGTACTTCGCGGTGATCTCCGTGGTTCCGCTTTGCAGCGCCGTGACATAGCCGTTTTCCACCTTGGCAATGTAGGCGTGCTCCACGCTCCACTCCACGTCCTCAGGCTTGAGGTCGCCGCAGTCCACCAGCTTCAGCTGGGTGCTGTAGCCCACCTGCAAACGCATGTCCGTTCTGTCCAGCTTCAGCTCCACCTGAGGCTTCGTCTCCACAGGCTCGGTCTGGATGGTCGCTTCCGTCTGGGCTGCCACGGTGGCCTCCGTGGACGGCTCCGTCTCCGCTTCAAACTGGCAGGTCACGGGGCAGGTCAGCTGCTTCTCGCCGCAGGTGATATAGATGACCGTCTTGCCCTCGCTCACGGCGGTGATCCGGCCGTTGGCGTCCACCGTTGCGATGCTCTCGTCGCCGGAGGTGAACACCAGCTCGTCCGTGGTATTCTCCGGGATGACAACTACATTCAGCAGAAAATAATACCCGGGCTGGGTAAGCTCCGCCGCGCCGCCGGGGAGAGACAGATCCTGGCAGGGGATCCGCGGTTCGGTAGTCGCGGCCTCCGTCTGGACGGGCTGCTCGGTCTGGACGGTGGGCGCAGTGTCCTTCACGCCGTGCAGATTGGGCAGCAGATACCGGAAGAACAGGAACGCCGTTCCCGCCAGCAGAATCACGATCAGCGCCGTGAGGATTACCACAACGGCGGTGTTATGCTCCCGGGGCTGCTCGTCATAATTGTCTTCGTCATCCTCCGGGTCAGAGGAATATGGCTCATTCTCCGGCTCCGGGAAATCGTCGCTCTGCTCGTCAAAATCGAAAATTTCCTTTTTCTTTTTGCCGGACGAGTAGCGCCCGCCCTTGTTCAGCGCGGGCATCTGATCCATGACAAAATCATCATCGGAAACATTGCCGGACATATCCCGGGGGCAGCCGCAGATGGGGCAGCACTCCGCTGTGTCCTGGTAAGTTGTTCCGCAAATCTCACAAATTACCTTGCTCATATGATACCTCCTGACAAAAATACACGTACTGTACCATTATCAAGCGCCATTATAACACTCTTTTCCAAATAAAACAACTACAAAGTGGTTGCTTTTTTCAGATTTTTATTTTATGATATAAAGGTTAAAGGAGGCGATTACGATTGACTGAACTTGCCGAAACCGAACTGATTTCTCCTTTGCTTGACGGATTTGCCATGGGAAACCCCATGAGCAGCCATGACGGCGTTCGCTGCTGTCCTGCCATCAAGGAAAATTCGGACGAAAAATACATAGTCAAAATCATTTCCGTACCAGCCGCGCAGACGCAGATGGATGCGATGCTTCTGGCTGGCGCCTATAAGGACATGGCGGGCGCCATGGACTACTTCAAGGGCGTAGCCGACGACGTGGAAAAGGAAGCGGAGTTCCTGCAGAAGCTTTCCAAGCTGGAGGGCTTTCTTCCCTACGACGGCTGGCAGACCGTGCCCATCAAGCGCCGCCGCTTAGGCTACGAGGTCTACCTCGTCAGCCCCTACAAGTATTCGCTGGCAAAGTACATCCGCCGCAATCCGGTCACCCATCTGGAAGCAATCAATCTTGGTCTTGACCTGTGCTCCGCGCTCTCCGTCTGCCGTCAGGCGGGATGCCTGTACGTGGACTTGAAGCCCACCAACATCTTCCTGACCGAGAAAAAGAGCTACCGCATCGGCGACCTGGGCTTCATCCCGCTGGACGCTCTGCGCTACACGTCCCTGCCGGACAAGTACCGCAGCCCCTATTCTCCCCCGGAGCTGCACGACGCCATGGCCACGCTGAACGAAACGGCGGACACCTACGCCGTGGGCATGATCCTCTATCAGCTCTACAACGACGGAAGCCTGCCCTTCAAGGACAAAGCCCCCGGCGAAGCCCTCCCCTCTCCCGTCAACGCCGACTACGAGATTGCGGAGATCATCATGAGAGCCATTGACCCTGACCCCGCCAAGCGCTGGCAGGAGCCGAAGGAGCTGGGCAAGGCGCTGGCCGCCTACATGCAGCGCAATTCCATCAATGACACCCCCATCACCATCTACACCCCCATCGAGGCAAAGCCGGAGGATGTGGTGCCGGTGCAGCCCGCCCCCGCTCCCACCGAAGCGCCTGCCCAGCAGGAGGAAACCATCGCGGAGGATACGCAGGATGAAACTCTCCCGGAGCCTGCGGGCGCGGCCGATCTTCTGCCCCACCAGATGTCTGACGAAGTTTCCCAGATTATGGAGGAGGCCGACGAGCTGATCGCCCACAAGGTTCCCCAGGCGGCCATCACCCCTGAGCCGGAGGAGGATTCCCCCGACCGCTTCTCCTTCGCCCAGGATGAAGAGGACAACGAGCCGCTGCCCGACAACAGCAACGAACCCTTTGCCGACGCGGAGGAAGAAAAGCGCCTGCAAAGGGAAGCGAAGAAGCGCGAGCGCAGGGAGAAAGCCAAAAAGGCCGCAACAGCCGTCATCACGCTGGTGATCCTCGCTGCCATCGGCGCGGGACTGTTCTGGGCGTATCAGAAATACTACCTGCAAACCATCAACAGCATTTCCATCGAGGGCGACCAGTACCAGCTGGTTGTCAGCGTGGACACCGAAGTAGACGATTCCAAGCTCAGCGTCATCTGCATGGACAACTACGGCAACGCCGTGACCCGGGGCGTGGTGGACGGCAAGGCGACCTTTACCGACCTGCTGCCCGATTCCCTGTACCGCATCCAGCTGGATATCAGCGGCTTCCATAAGCTGGTGGGTCAGACCTCCGACATCTTCACCACCAAGGGTTCCACCAGGATCGCCAGCTTCTCCGCCATCACCGGCGCCGAGGATGGCTCCGTCATGCTGAACTTCGCGGTCAGCGGCGCCGACCCGGAGGAATGGGTCGTGAGCTACTCTGCCGAGGGCGAGGAGACGCAAAGCGAAAGCTTCTCCGGCCACACCGTCACCGTCAGGGGGCTGACCGTGGGTAAGCTGTACACCTTCACGCTGGAGCCTGCCAGCGCCGCCTCCAAGGAGACCTTCACCGGAGAAAATACGCTGGAATTCACGGCTTCCCGTCTGGTTCTCGCGGAAAATCTGACCGTCGCCGCCAGCAGCGGCAGCGATATGACCGTCCGCTGGGACGCCCCCGGCGATGTGGTCGTGGAGAGCTGGAGCGTCCGCTGCTACAGCGACAATAACGGCTACGACAAGCAGCTCACCGTCACCAATACCGAGGTCTACTTCACGGACATCGACCCCTCGGTCGCCTACACCATCGAGGTCACCGCCGCCGGCATGACCCAGCCCGCCCGCACCAGCGTCACCGCCAATCCCATCAACATTACAAGCATGAACGTGGATGACAGCGCGCTGGATCAGATCGCCGTGACTTGGGAATACACCGGCACCGCCCCCTCCGGCGGCTGGCTGCTGATGTACCAGATCGACGGCAGCTCGACGCCCAACGTGGTCAAATGCGCCCAGCCATCTGCGGTTATCTCGCCCCTGATCCCCAGCGCGAAGTACCAGTTCACCATTCAGGCGGCAGACGGCACCTCCATTTTCGGAAACGTCAAGACCCAAACCATCCGCAATGCCAGCGTGTATGACGACCACGGTCTGTCCGCGGATCACATCACCACCCATCTGGTCAAGACGCCGGACACGGAGGATTGGCATTTTGAGTCCATCGGCACCGCCGCCTATACCAGTGAGTTTGCCGTGGGCGACAAGATTTCTGTAGTCCTGCAGGGCACTACCAATTTCTACGTCCCCGAAGATCCGCTGGACATCCTCTTTGTCATCCGGGACGGCTACGGCAATGTCATCCCCAAGTACATTTCCGAGGCAACCGGCGACTGGAAAGAGATCTGGTACGCGGGTGACTACCACTACGGCGAGCTGGATGTTCCCACCGCCCCCGACGCCCCCGGCGATTACTCACTCAGCATTTACTTTAACGGTCTGGCCATTACGGTCATCACCTTCACCGTTACGGAGTAAGGATTTTCTCACAAAGCAGCCCCAGCTTTAATAGGTGGTCGGAAAACAGTTAATGGAGCGTATCAGTACGGATACGCTCCATTTTTCATGCTAATATGCTATGTAACGAGGTGCAGCCCTTGGCTCTCCCTTTGGGAGAGCTGTCACCGCAGGTGACTGAGAGGGTCGTGCAGTCTTTTTTGAATGGCGAGATCAATTTGTATGCACACACCACGAAAATCCATTTGGCATGGCCATTGTTTCCCCTCTCCGTCTTCGCTGCGCTCAGCCACCTCTCCCAAAGGGCGAGGCAGGGGATGCTCGTATTAGGGTCTATCTGAAAACCGTCAACACGCCCAAACAGCGGGTCTTTTCCGTCTGCTGTGCACCATTTTCCCTTGCAATACACAAAGTATTCCTGCGGAAAAATGGCTTCATCAGACGAAAAATCCCTCGCTGTTGGTCATATTCCCGGTTTCCAGATAGACCCTAGAAAAAGGAAAGTGACATTTATGAAAACGCTGAAAAAACTGGAATGGATTAGCTTGGCTATTTCTGTCGTCATGCTGCTGCTTGGGCTGTGCCTGCTGATCTGGCCGAACATCTCGGCGACGGTGCTGTGCTATGTTATGAGCGCGATCCTGCTGGCTGTGGGCGTGTTCCGGATCGTGTGCTACGCGCAGCGGGGTATCAGCTCGATTTTCCACGTGTATGAGCTGCCGCTGGGGATTCTGGATGTTCTGATGGGCGTGTATGGATTTGCCCGTTCCCAGAGCGTCGTCCTGATTCTTCCGGTCATCATCGGTATTCTGATTCTGGTGGACAGCCTGTTTCAGCTTCAGGCGTCCATTGATTTGAGACGCCTGAGCGTTCCCGGATGGGGGCTGTCCCTTGTTCTCTCGATTCTCAGCGTGGCGTTTGCGCTGCTGCTGGTTATGAATCCCTTTGAAGGCTCCAGAACGCTGATGATCTTTATCGGCCTGTCTATGATGGTCGATGGCGTGCAGATTCTGTCCTATATCATCTGCGCGTCCAAGTGCGTAAAAGAAGTGAAGA
>ERZ857998.4344-NODE-4344-length-10254-cov-7.502010_pt1 | contig 10254 bp, 7 predicted proteins | sample MGYA00519954_ERZ857998 | MGnify/ENA primary metagenome ERZ857998 (study PRJEB31778, sample SAMEA3449424) | human gut metagenome | biome: human gut; feature: human-associated habitat; material: faeces | place: United Kingdom | collected 2010/2012 ...
CGCCCGGCTCGCTCCGTGCGAAGGTCGAATATATTTGAATATACTCCCTTCGCCCAGGACTCGCCTTCCTTGGCAGAGAACGAAAATACTTATTTAGAAACAGCTCCTAGAGCGGATTCACGTTAAGAATCTACATTCTTAACCTTTAAAGACTCTCACTTCGGCGCTTAACAGCGCGAATAAATTGCACTTACGCCTTCGTGGCGGGCAATTTTAAAGTGAAATTGCTCCAAGGCCTGTTGACACTACTGGGATTTTGTTTGCCGGCAAGGAGAACAAGCCTTTTATGAAAGGAGTGTACTCTTCTGGTACTCGCTTCAGCCGTTGCGACGAAGGAAGCTACGGATGAGGACAGCAATGAGTTACACAAAACTCCTCTCATCGAAATCACTGTCGCTATCCGTAACACAGCAGAGCTGTGAACGGCTGGCGCGACTGGAATAAAAGGCGAAGTTCGACAAAGCCAGCGGGCAAAAGAATGTAGTGTCAACATGCCCTAAGCTGAGCAAAATGATTAATGAGTAACGAAAAAGCCCGGCGTGATCTCTCACGCCGGGCTTTTTCGTTACACCATGCATCCGGCAGGCGTGATTTTTTGCTCGCCGTCAAGACAAACAAGCGGCCCGGCGCGGGAACGCAGCTTACTACGTGACCAAACCGGGCCGCGCGGTTTAACGCCGCCAGCGACAAAAAGGCGCGTCTGCCGCCTACAGTTTGCCCACCAGATCCAGACCGGGCTTCAAGGTCGCCGCGCCGGGCTTCCACTTGGCCGGGCAGACCTGGTCGCCGTGCTCGGCGACGAATTGCGCGGCTTCCAGCTTGCGCACCAGTTCGTCGGCATTGCGGCCGATGCCCAGGTCATGCACCTCATAGGCTTTGATTTCGCCCTGGGGGTTGATGATGAAAGTGCCGCGCAGGGCCTGGCCTGTCTCTTCAATGTAAACCCCGAAAAAGCGGGAAAGCCAGGTGGCGCTGTCCGAAAGCATGGGATAGCGGATCTTGGCGATGCTTTTGGAGGCGTCGGCCCAGGCTTTGTGCACATAGGCGCTGTCCGTGGACACGGAGTAAATTTCGCAATTCAGTTTCCGGAACTGGTCGTAATGGTCGGAAAGGTCTTCCAGTTCCGTGGGGCAGACAAAAGTGAAGTCCGCCGGATAGAAGAAAATGACCGACCAATGCCCCTGCAGATCCGTATCGCTGACATCCTTCAACTCGCCGTTGTGAAAGGCCTGGACGGTGAAGGGTTCCACTTTCTTATTAATCAGACTTTCCATGATACTTTCCTTTATCCTTATAGTGAAGAAGCGCGGCTCGCTCCCGTTGTTGAGGACTTCTGAACTCGGCCCCTTGATTTAATGAAAATGATATTCATTTCTTATTAGCTTTGTCAAGCCTTCAGCCGGGTCAGAACTGAAAGAATTGTACACCGGACGCTTTCCACCGGCAAGACGCGAAATACTCGGGGAAATTCCGCGAAAAAATGCGGTTTCCACGGGGCCGGGAGCAGCCGCCCGCTCTCGCGGTCGCGGGGCAGTTGCCCATTTTCAATCTGAACATATTCTATTTATTGTGCTTGTGCCAAAGCACGAAAAAAACCGAGCCCACGGTCAGGCAACAGGCCAGGATCATACGGCCTGAAATAGTTTCTCCGCCCAGCCACCAGCCGAGAAAAATGCCGATGACCGGCACCACATACTCATAGGAGACGGCAGTGGCGATGGAAACATGGGCCAGCAGCCAGAAATAGCTGGAATAGGCGATGATGGAGCCGCCGATGGTCATCCAGGCGAAGGCCAGCACAACTTCGGGCCGCAGGTTTTCCCAACGGGTCATGGCCGCCTCGCCGCAGGCAAAGCCCAGCAGCAGGCTTTCCAGGCCGCCGATAAGCAGCAGCAGGCCGCAGGACTGCAAGGCCGAAAGCCGGGTGGACAGGGGAAAACGCCGTGCCAGCAGAGAACCGGTCACCCAGCCCAAGGTAGCCCCGAAAACCCAGAAAATGCCGCCCAGGCTGCTCTGCTCCGCGCCGGAACCGGCCTGGCTGAAGCCCAGCAGAGCCAGGCCGCACAGGCCACCGGCCAGTCCCAGCCACTGCATGGCCGAAGGGCGCTGCTCGCCGCCGAACAGCCAGGCTCCCACCAGCATGGAAATAGGCGTGGAACCGGTAACCACGGCGGCCACGCCGGAAGAAATGTACTCCTGCCCCTTGCCCAGAAAGCCGCTGGCCATCAAGACCATGAACACGGCAAGCCAGCAGGCGTGCCGCCAGTCGGCGCGCGAGGGGCGTTGCCAGCGGCCCGTGCAGGCGATGGCCGCGCAGAGCAGCAGCCCGGCCAGAAACATGCGCGAACCGCAGGCCAGAAAAGGTCCCAGCACTTCCAGGGTGAATTCAAAGCCGATATAGGTGGAACCCCAGGAAATATAAACCAGAAAGAGGTTGAGCAGAATTTTCAGACTCAGAGGGGAAAGGCGCACGGCGGAACTCCTTGACGCTCGGGCATTCCCGCATTCCGCACGGGAAAGCGCGGGAAACGCCGTGCGCCGCCGGTTTTCAGAGAGGCGGCGCGGGCTGGACAACCTTCGCCATTGGCGCGGACGGCGGAAGCGGCAGCCGCTGGCGAGTCTTCGAGCCGTACGGATACCGATGGCACGTGGTTTATCACTGCCGTCCCTGCCCGCAAGCCCTTTTGGGCGGGCGGGCAGGGACGCCTCCGGCCGCTTCCTTGCGGTTGGGCGCGGTGTCCGCTCACGCGGCCGCCGGAGCAATTCACTCATTTCAAGCGTGAATTGCTCTATCCAGGCGTATATCTTCTGTCAAGCCGCCGGAGCAAAGGCGGCCCGATCCGACCGCGCGGGCCACTTGGCAGAAAGGCACACCCCGTGCTAAAAGACTATGGGGGTTGGTTATGTCCAAACAAAACAACGCGTCCCTGGCGGACTTCCTGGACTTCATGAGCCGCAAGGGGCTGAACACCACATCCCAGCGACGCGTCATTGCCGAAGCGTTTTTTGAACTCCCCGGCCACCATTCGCTGGAAGAGTTCTATCAATATATTCTGGGGCGCGATCCGGGCATCGGACAGACCACGGTCTACCGTACGCTCAAGTTGCTCTGCGACGCCGGGCTGGCCACGGAAATCCATTTCAGCGACGGCATCACCCGCTATGAAGTGGCCCGGCCCGACAGCCACCACGACCACATTGTCTGCCTCTCCTGCGGCAAAATCGTGGAAATCTGCGATCAGCGCATTGAAAAACTGCAGCGCGAACTGGCGGAAAAGCACGGGTTCAGCCTGAACGGCCATGTGCATAATCTCTATGGCCTGTGCGCGGACTGCCGCGCCGCTGAAAGCAAGGACTGAATACGGCCCGGCCTGATCCACCGCGTGAACGGCTCAGCCCGCTTCGGATGGTGGACAGCCCTGCCGGTTACGGGTCTTTTTTTATAGAGCCGTAACGAACTTGACATTCATTTTCATAACGGTCATACTTGACTCCTGACGGAAAGGCGGCGTCCTGCACATCCGCCCTCCTGCCCGTCTGTTCCCACCCGATTCCGCAGGCTCCGCATCCCGGCACGCCTGCACGGGCACGTCAAGCAAAGGTGAAACTCATGGATATGCAATTGCTGCTGATCATTATCTGCGTGGCTGCCGCGCTTTTTTTCATCGGCCGCCGCTTCTACCGCTGCCTGCGTAAAGGACAGTGCTCCTGCGGCTGCGAAAACGACGGCAAAAAAAACGGCTGCCAGGGCGGCTGCTCCGGCCATAAATTGCCCTGACCCCTATCCAGGGGTACCTCCTCCACTCCCACAGGACAGCAAAGCCTCCCGCCTTTACAGGCGGGAGGCTTTCGGCATTAGAGCGTTTTGCTATTGAAAAATCCCAACGCTCTGTGCTGATTTTCCGTGAAAATCCGTACCGCAATTTTAAGCGCAAAAAGCTCTACAGTGCCCGCCATGCTAGGGAAAGGCGGGATGGAATGATCTGTCCAAAAGGGCTTACACGGCGTAATCCAGCGCCTGGCGCGAGGCGCTGACGGCCTTGACCAGCCTGCCGAACTCCAGATGGACGGGATGCTCGGCATAGGCCTTCAGCCCGTCCATGTCGTCATGCAGAGATTGCAGCACCACCTGCACGGGCACTGTGCTCGTGGGCTGAATTTCATAGGAAACCTCCACGGAACGCACCGAGGGGATGCCGCTGAGCGGGGCCGAGGCCTCTTTGATGCGCCGGGCGTTTTCTGCCGCCGTATGCCCGTCCGCCTCGTCCTGAAGCGTCCACCAGACGATATGCCGGATCATGCTTTTCTCCTTGGTTGGATGCCGCGCCGCAGTCTTGCGGCCCTGCCTTTCAGAAATCAGCGCCTCAATTCTTGCGGCGCTTGAGCCGGTCCGTGCGCTCCTGCATCAGGAAGCGCCCGGTCACGGACTCGGGATCGGCCACAATGGCCTCGGGCGTGCCCGCCGAAACAATCAGCCCGCCGTTTTCGCCGCCGCCGGGGCCCATGTCCAGCACGTGGTCCGAGGCCAGAATCATGTCCGTATTGTGCTCAATGACCACCACGCTGGCCCCCTTGTCCACCAGGGCGTGCAGCACCTTGATCAGCTTGCCCACCTCATGCATGTGCAGGCCGGTGGTGGGTTCGTCCAGAATGTACATGGTGCCGGGCAGGGAACGCTTGCCCAGTTCGCGCGAGATCTTGATGCGCTGGGCCTCGCCGCCGGACAGCGTGGTGGCGGGCTGGCCCAGGCGCAGATATTCCAGGCCCACTTCCTCCAGCACGGCCAGCCGTCGCTCCAGGCCGGGATAGTTCTCAAAAAGCTGCCGGGCCTGGCGCACGGTAAGGTCCAGCACTTCCGCGATGTTCAGCCCCTTGTAGCGCACTTCCAGGGTTTCATGATTGTAGCGTCTGCCCTTGCAGACGTCGCAGGTCACATAGACGTCGGGCAGAAAGTGCATTTCCACCCGAATCTGGCCGTCGCCGCCGCAGGCCTCGCAACGGCCGCCGCGCACGTTGAAGCTGAAGCGTCCCGGTTTGTAGCCGCGCTTGCGCGCGTCCGGGGTCATGGAAAAGATGTTGCGGATCTCGTCGAAGATTTTGGTATAGGTGGCCGGATTGGAGCGCGGCGTGCGGCCGATGGGCGTCTGGTCAATGGCCACGATGCGCTCCACGGGCGCGCCGTCGCCCTCATAGCTCAAGCCCCCGATGGCGCCGGGCTGGTCCACGCGCAGGCCCAAGTTCAGGGCCAGATGCTTGTAGAGCGTGTCCACCACCAGCGAACTCTTGCCCGAGCCGGACACGCCGGTCACGCAGGTCAGCACGCCCAAGGGGATGCGGCAGTCAATGCCGCGCAGATTGTTGGTGGTCACGTTATGCAGCACGATTTCGCCCTGGGGCTCGCGCCGGGCGTCGGGCAGGGGAATGGATTCGTCCCCGCGCAGATAGCGGGCCGTCAACGTGTCGGCCTTGCCCAGCAGATCGTCCACCGGGCCCTGGAACATCAGCTCCCCGCCCTGCGAGCCGGAGCCGGGCCCCAGTTCGATGACCGTGTCCGCCGCGCAGATGGTGGCCTCGTCGTGCTCCACCACCAGCACGGTATTGCCGCGCGCCTGGAGGGAACGCAGGGTGCCCAGCAGGCGTTCGTTGTCGCGCGGGTGCAGGCCGATGGAGGGCTCGTCCAGCACATAGGTCACGCCCACCAGGCCCGAGCCCAGTTGCGAGGCCAGACGAATGCGCTGGGCTTCGCCGCCGGACAGCGTGCTCATGGAGCGGCCCAGAGAGATATATTCCAGGCCCACGTTGCGCATGAAGGAGAGACGGAAGGTCAGTTCCTTGAGCAGGGGTTCGGCAATCAGGGCATGGCGGCCTGTGAAGCTCCGCTTTTCCAGCCATTCCAGGCCCCGCTCCACGGAAAGCGCGCAGAACTGGGCGATGTTCAGATCGTCCACGCGCACTGACAAGGCCTCGGCATTGAGGCGCGCGCCCTTGCAGTCCGGGCAGTCCATGGACTGGCGGAAGCGGGCCAGCACTTCCCGCCAGGCTTCGCCGTACTGCATGCCCTTTTCCAGCAGGGGAATGACGCCGGGCCAGCGTTTGTCGCTCACGGCCAGCGCGCTCTGGGCTTGCTGGGCCTCCGCGAAATGCTCGCTCTGGTAGTCGCCCGCCGCGCCCAGGGCCACATTGCCGCCCATCCAGTTGCGGCGCAGGCCCAGGGAGCCGGCGGCGGGCTTGCCGTGCTCGTCCTCGCCGTAGAACAGGGCGGCCAGAGCCGCATCCGAAAACTGATCCAAAGGCGTGGATAATGTGAACTTGAAACGTTTGCCCAGAGCCTTGAGCGCCGTTTCGTAGCGGCTGAACATCTTGTCCGTGGCCCAGGGCAGCAGCGCGCCGGTATTCAGCGAAAGGCCCCGGTTGGGCGCGATGAGGCGCGGCTCGAAATAGTCCACGCTGCCCAGGCCCACGCAACGCGGGCAGGCCCCCTGCGGGCCGTTGAAGGAAAAAAGCTGCGGGCTGGGCGCGGGCAGGGAAATATGACAGTGCGGGCAGACCGAGGTGGTGGAATGGACGGTGTCGCGTTCGGCCTCGGGCCTGTCCGGTTCGTGCAACACGAGACGACCTTCGCCGTAGCGCAGGGCCAGTTCCACAGAGTCGGCCAGCCGACCCCGGATACCCTCCTTGTTCACCAGGCGGTCCACCACCAGGTCGATGCTGTGCTTCTTGTTCTTGTCCAGGGCGGGCACGTCGTCCAGGGTGCAAAACGCGCCGTCCACGCGCACCCTGGCAAAGCCTTCGGCCTTGAGCTTCTTGAACTTGTCCAGATGGGTGCCCTTCTGCAATTCCACCAGCGGGGCCAGGACCATGAATTTGGTCCCCTGCGGCAGGGCCAGGATGTCGCCGATGATCTCGTCGGCGGCGCGGGCCTCGATGGGGCGGCCGCACTGCGGGCAGTACATGCGGCCCAGACGCGCGAAAAAGACGCGTAAAAAGTCGTGAATCTCCGTCACCGTGCCCACAGTGGAACGGGGATTGCGCGAAACGCTCTGCTGCTCCAGGGAAATGGCCGGGGAAAGGCCCTCGATCTTCTCCACGTCCGGCTTGTCCATCTGGGGCAGGAACTGCCGGGCGTAGGCCGAAAGGGATTCCACATAGCGGCGCTGGCCCTCGGCGTAGACGATGTCGAAGGCCAGGGTGGATTTGCCCGAGCCGGACGGCCCGCAGATCACCACCAGTTCGTCGCGAGGGATGTCCAGGCTGATGTTTTTGAGATTGTGCTGACGGGCCTTTTCAATATGGATGCAGGGCTTGTTGTCCGTTTTCATGGAGTGTTATCTAAGCAGCTCCGGAGCTCTTGGCAAGGCGTGATTTTTCGGAGCCCGCCGCGCCCTCTTCCCCGGCATCGCGCATGCCTTCGATGATGGCGTCCAGTTCCCGAGCCAGGCGGCTCAATTCGGCCACGGCCTCAGCCGAGGCGCTCATGTTGCGCGCGGTTTCGTCCGAGAGCGCGTTGATTCTGTCCACCGTCTCGGAAACCTCGCGGCTGGTTTCACACTGGCCGTCGGCGGCCGAGGCAATGGCCCGCATGCCTTCGGCCGTGCGCGCGGCCATCTGCCGGATGCGCTCCAGCGCCTCCCCGGACTGCCCGGCCCGGCGGCTGGACTCGCTCATGACATTCACCATTTGCTCCGTGGTCTTGCCGTTTCCGCTGACGCTCCGCTGGATTTCCTCCACGGCCCGGGTAACCTGCCCGGTGGCCTGCATGGTCTTTTCGGCCAGTTTGCGCACCTCGTCGGCCACCACGGCGAAACCGCGCCCGGCCTCGCCCGCGCGGGCGGCCTCAATGGCCGCGTTCAGAGCCAGGAGGTTGGTCTGGTCCGCGATGTCCGAAATCACATTCATGATCCGGGTGATGTCCTGGGCGTGCTCGTTGAGCTGGACCATATCCCCTTTGAGTTCCAGAGACATCTGATGGACCTGCTCAATGCTCTGCACGGCCTTTGCCACCACTTCGGCTCCGGCTTCGGCCTTTTGCTTGGTTTCAGCGGAGGCGGCCGAAGCGGAACCCGCATTTTTGGCCACTTCCTGGACCGTGGCGTTCATTTCGTTCATGGCCGTGGCCGCTTCGGAGAGACGCTGTGCGGACTCGGCCGCGCCCCGGTCGGACTGTTCGATCTGGGCGGACAATTGGGTGGAGGCTGAGGAGACCACACTGCCCACTGTCTCCAGCTTGTCGGCGGCCACCAGCATGGCCTCGGTCTTGCTTTGCGCTTCCCTGCTCGCCGCTTCGGCCTGCTGCATGGCCTCCTGGGCTTTGCGGGACTGCTCTCTGGCATTTTCCGATTCGCGCTGGGCGTTCTCAATATGGGTTTTCAGGGCATTGACCATTTCCACAATGGAACCATAGACGCCGATTTTCGGGCTGCCGTCGTCCACATTGTAGTCGCCGTTCACCACGCGCCTGGCGATGCCGTCAAGCGCGCCGGGGTCTTTGCCCAACTGGCGCAGCACGCCGCGAATAATGAAGACAGCCAGAAACGCGCCGATGAGAATGCCCGCCACCAGCAGGATGGAAACCAGCGTCTTGGAAGATTCATATTCTTCATCACCGGCCTGGCTGGATTTTTCACCGCCCTCTGTGTTGACCTTCACAATTTTGAGAAGCTGGTCGCACGCCTTGAGATAGGCCGTCTTGGATGGGCCGGTCAGCAGCGCCATGGCTTTTTCAGTCTGGTTCTCCTTGGAAAGAAGAAAAACTTGGTCATGAATTTTTTTGAAATCGTCCCATGCGGTGATAAAATCGTTATACATGGCCTGTTCATCGGGGCTGGAAATCAGTTTGACATACTCATTCTGTGTTTTTTTGATTTGTTGAAGGGTTTCATCCATCAGCTTTTCATAATTATCCATAGCTTCAGGCGTCGTTGAATAAACGTGCATGACTTCGTACAATCGGTAGTCCGACGTCAGGGTGTTCAAGCTGTTTGCCGCATTGCAGGAAGGCAGCCAGTTTTTGCTGATTTCCGTGGATGCCTCATTGATACTGTTCATCTGATACAGGCTGAAGAGACCCTGCCCGCAGAGCAGAATCAGCAGTATTGCTGTAAGCAGCAGAAGTTTTGCCCTCAGTGTCATGGTTTCCTCCCGGATTATGATACTCTGTCTTACTACTGTTTGAAAAATCGGTATGCCCCAGAAACAGCTAGAGCCCTGAGGGGAAGATGCGGTTTGGCCGTCCGGATCTGCCTCTCAGGGCTGCGAACATCGGAAGAGGAGCGAGAGACATTAGTTACTGCTGCTCTCTCTCTCTCTCTCTCTCTCTCTCTCTCTCTCTCTCTGGCCACAAGGAAAAGCCACGCCGGATATCCGCCGCCTGGCGATGCAGGAGAAGAGGCTGTCCGGTTATGCGTTTCATCATATTTCCTTGAGCGGAAAACGGCCGCCGGGGTCGCCGGTCCAAAACGCCGCTCCACGCGTTTTTCCATGTTAGTGGTCTTGAGCGAAAGAATTTTGTGCAGTTATGTTGTCCTATATCGGATTCTGGAAAGATAACTTTAGTTGATTTTGAACGTATTCAGAAGAATTTTCAAAATATAAATTCTGTAACAACATCTTAATGAAAGGTAAAAAAATATTAGATACGATGATAAATATATCGCATATGATAAAATGCATTTTTTACAAAATGTCGTGGATTATTCCCCCAAAAAGAAGGAGGGCGCGCCCCGCTGTCCACTTCGGGGCGCGCCGGGAAAGGCGCGTGCTGTCCATACGCGCCCGTTTGCGGTCGGAGTATGCGCTGCCTCCGGCCGCAATTTTGTCAATATCAGGCCTGTTTCAGCTCCCGGATCAGCTCCGTGAGCGTCTGGGCCTGTGCGGCCAGGCCGGACACGGCCTTGGCGGCCTCCGCCATGGCCTCGGCGGTCTGGCGGGACATGTCGTTGACCTGGACAATGGACTGGTTGATTTCCTCGCTGGCGGCGGACTGCTCCTCGCTGGCCGTGGCGATGGCGTTGACCTGGTCCGCCGTGGCTTCCACGGTGGCCACAATTTCTTCCAGGGCCGAGCCGGATTGCCCGGCGAGCTCCGTGGCTTCGCCGATGCGCGCCACGGACCGCTCCACGCCTTCCATGCTTTTGGCCGTGCTTTCCTGGATGGCCTTGATGGCGTTGCCCACGTCGTTGGTGGAGGCCATGGTTTTTTCGGCCAGCTTGCGCACCTCGTCGGCCACCACGGCGAAGCCGCGCCCGGCATCGCCCG
>ERZ857998.4347-NODE-4347-length-10251-cov-2.870734_pt1 | contig 10251 bp, 5 predicted proteins | sample MGYA00519954_ERZ857998 | MGnify/ENA primary metagenome ERZ857998 (study PRJEB31778, sample SAMEA3449424) | human gut metagenome | biome: human gut; feature: human-associated habitat; material: faeces | place: United Kingdom | collected 2010/2012 ...
TGCTGCGCCGCCACATTAAATTATTGACCATGGCGGGCGTGGACTTTTTGGTGTTCGACACCACAAATCGAAAAACGTTTTTCCCTCAGGTGCGCGGCATTTTGGAAGTGCTGGAAGAATACCGGCGCGAAGGTTTCCGCGTGCCGCAGATCGCGTACTACACCAACACGAAATCCGGCGAAACCGTGAACGAAATTTACGAGGATCTCTACAAACCCGGGCTGTATCCCGAGCTATGGTTCCGCTGGGAAGGCAAACCCTTCATCATCGGCGCGAAGGAAGAATGCACGCCCGAGCAACAGGAATTTTTCACCTTCCGCGCGCCGCAGTGGCCCACCGAGCACAAAAAGCCGCTCGCCTGCCCGTGGATTGATTTCGAACGCCCGCAGCGCGCCTGGACAGGCCCGGATGGCGAAAATGAAATCGTACCGGTTTCCGTGGCGCAGCATCCCAACATCAGCTTTGGCGACGCGGCGTTTTACGGCGAGCCCTCCACGCGCGGGCGCAATTTCCACGGCTGCGCCAACGACAAAACGCCCGAAGCCATCCTCTATGGCTACAACATGGCCGAGCAGTGGGAGCGCGCCATCGCGCTGGATCCCAAGATGGTGTTCTTCACCGGCTGGAACGAATGGACCGCCGGCAAAATCCGCGGAGACGCGGACCGCCCGGTTTTGATGGTGGACCAGGCCAATTGCGAATATTCGCGCGATGTGGAACCCATGCGCGGCGGATTCTTCGACAATTACTACATGGAGCTTTGCGATTACATCCGCCGTTACAAGGGCGCGCCGCCGCTGCCCGCAGTGCAGGGCGCGCGGGCCATCTCGCTGGAAGCCGGATTTGCCGCCTGGGAGGACGTGCCCGCCTATTGGTCCATGCCCTTTGGCGCCCTCCCGCGCGACGCCATGGGCGCGGGCAACACGCGCTACACAGAAAACACGGGGCGCAACGAGTTCGATTGCGTGAAAGTCGCGCACGACGAAAACAACCTGTATTTTTACGCACGCACGCGCGAGGACATCGAGTTCAACATGTTCACCAAGTGGATGAACCTGTACATCGGCATCGAAGGCCGCGAGTACGCGCCCTCCTGGCACGGCTATCACTATCTGGTGAACAACATCGTGCTCGATGGATGCGCCACCTTCCTGCAGCGCTCGCTGGGCGGCTATCGCTGGGGCGACAACACCCGCGTGCGCTACCGCCGCGAGGGCCGGGAAATGGCGATTGAGCTGCCCAAAGCCGCGCTGGGGCTCGGCGCGGGGGAATTCGGCCTGTACTTCAAGTGGGCCGACCACACTGGCCGGAACGAAACCATCGAGGATTTCTACGAGCACGGCGATTGCGCGCCCTATGGCCGCTTCGCGTTTTTGTACCGGGGACAGTGAAAACGCCGTCTTTGCCATTTTGCTCTAACGGATCAAGGAGGAACATCCGCATGAAAGTGCTATCCATTGAAGCCGGGCGGGAACAGATTACCTTCCGCCTGGAAGGCGCGGCAGGCGAGCGCCTGTTCCTGCGCGAAAGCGCGCCCGTGGTGGGCGCGAAGCCGGGCCGCACGCTGAGCACGCACGAATGCGCGGCCAGCGGCGCCATTTCCATCGATCGCTTTGCGTGCGAGCATGACCGGCTCTATTCGCAATTTACGTTTTTCGCGGGCGATGAAGCGCTCGCGGGCGCGCGGTATGTGACGGATTTCGCCCCGGACGTGCCGGAAAACCGCGCCCCCTATCCCCAGCCTTCCAGCATCAAAACGCTGCACGGCACCAAGGAGGACCTCCTGGCGCTGGGCATCCGCCAATCGCCCTACAACATCAATCTGCCCGCCATCATGACCACCGTGCCGGGCGAGAACACCATCCCCTACCAGCACGACGGCCGCACCTACTATTTCCTGCGCGACCGAGTGGCCGCCATGGACGCGCACATGATCGAGGCCGCGCAGTGCGGGGTTTTGATCACCATGATTTTGCTCAATTCTCCGCGCCTGTTCGGCTCCACGGGCGAACGCGCGCTGCTGGACGCCTGCATCCACCCGGCCTTTGCCTGGGACAGCGCGGACGCCTTCATCAGCGCCTTTGACATGCGCACGGAAGAGGGCCAGGGCTATTACCGCGCGTTTGTGGAGTTCCTAGTGGAGCGCTACACCCGACCGGATGGCAAATATGGCCACGCGGCGGGCGCGATCATCAGCAACGAGGTGGATAGCCAGTACGTTTGGGGCAACGCGGGCGAAATGCCCGTGGAAGAATACACGCGCGAATACACCCAGGCCCTGCGGCAAGCCTGGCTGTGCGGGCAAAAGCACTGCGCGCATTTCCGCGTGTACGTTTCGCTGGACCAGCATTGGTTTGGGAGTGCGCACAACGTGCGCTATCCCCTGCGCTACTATTCCAGCCGGAACGTGCTGGAAAACATCGCCGCGCACTGCGCACGCGATGGAGAGCTGCCCTGGAACGTGGCCTTCCATCCCTATCCTGAAGACCTGCGCTGGCCGGATTTCTGGCACGATCGCGCGCCAGACTTTACCTTCACCACGCCCAAAATCACCTTCAAGAACATGGAGGTGCTGGAAGCCTATCTTTCGCAGCCGTCCATGCTCTATCGCGGCGCGCCGCGGCGCATCATCTTCTCCGAGCAAGGATTCAATTCCCATTCTGGCGCGCTGCAGGCCCTCACGGAAAAGATGGCCGAGGCGGGCTATGTGCTCGCCTATCTGAAAGCGCGGCAGATGAAAACCGTGGATATGCTCATGCACCACGCCTATACGGATAATCCGCGCGAATTCGGCCTGAACCTGGGCATCCGCCGCTACGATCCCGCCGCGCCCGGCCACGCGGGCGAAAAGAAGCCCGTGTATTTCGCCGTGCGCGATATGGATACCCCGCAGGAAGCCGAACGCGTGGCCCAGGCCCGGGCGTTCATTGGCGAGGAGCTGTTCGATTATCTGCTCCACCCGCCCATCGAATATGGCGACCGGGATGCTTCGCGCGACAACGAATTCGGCTAAATCCTTCGAGCCGCGCAATCCCAAAAGCCGGGGCTGCCCCTCCAAAGCGAGAGGGGCAGCCCTTTTTCTGTGTGCAAAAGCGGCGCCGTTTCCAATCCGAACAATCCAGGCAGCCAACAGGACGGAATTTACCAGCGCGCTGCGCCGGACAGTTGTCCCGCATTTTCCTTCTGTCTTACCCAGTCAAAATCGGGGCGTATTTGCTTTGCAAATCTCCACCCTTCCCTTGACTCTCCCTTTACCGTTCAACTTTAACCTATATTTGACATTCCTACAAGATAATTCGCGCATTCGCGAAGATAATCTCTTGATATATGCCTCGTTTAGTGATATACTAATAAAGGGAAAGTGTTTTCCCTTATTGTACTTAAAGGTGATACTCATGGATATCAGCTATAAAAAAATTATGGAAGCTACTCATGTCCGTGGGGATACGCTAAGCTTCAGTAACTAAACTCTCAAAAGGCGATCCTGTGAGCATGGATGTGCCACTTAAGGTTTGCAAAGCATTGGGCCGCAACATCGGAGATATTGTCGGTCCTATTCCTGAAGATCAGTAAAAGGAGAAAGCATGGCCAGTAGTAATAATCACGAAACGATCAGCCGGGCAAGTTTGCGATATTGCTGGTCAGTATCCTTTCAAACATGTATATCTGTATTTTAATGACCAGGATGAAGCTAAGACCGCTTTGCTGAGTGAAAAAATCCAAAAGGAAACGCCTAACTTTCACATCACAATCACCAGCAAAGATGCGAGTGAGTTGCTCAGAAGCATTGACTCGGAGTTGGATCATCCGAATCTTCATTACAGAAGTGATTCAATATTGCGAGAAGCATCATATTGAGTATCACATCAAGGAAGGTACAATTACAGACTGAGGAGGACATACTATGGATGCCCATTTGCTCAATACCATTGCCAATTTCATCTGGGGCATCGCTGACGATTGCCTGCGGGATGTGTATGTGCGCGGGAAGTACCGCGATGTTATTCTGCCCATGACGGTCATCCGCCGCCTGGACGCTGTGCTGGAGGATACCAAGCAGCAGGTTTTGGATATGAAAAAAGTGTTGGACGGCGCGAGCATCACCAACCAGTGGGGCGCGCTGTGCAACGCCGCCGGGCAGGCCTTCTGCAATGCGTCGCCCTTTTGCCTGCGCGATTTGACCGGCCGCTCTGCAGGCCAGAAGCTCAAGACGGACTTTGAAGCGTATCTCGACGGCTTCTCCCCCAACGTCCAGGAGATTCTGGAAAAGTTCAAGTTTCGCAACCAGATCGCAACCATGGTCGAGGCCGATATTCTCGGCGCGGTCATCCAAAAGTTTGTCAGCAGGGATATCAACCTCAGCCCCAGGCCGTGCGGCGGTCTGCCCGGCCTAGACAACCATGCCATGGGCACCCTCTTTGAAGAACTGGTGCGGCGCTTCAACGAGGCCAACAACGAAGAAGCCGGCGAGCACTGGACGCCCCGCGACGTCGTAGAGCTGATGGCAGATTTGGTGTTTGCACCCATCGCTGATCGGATCAAAGACGCTACGTATTCGTGCTATGACGGAGCCTGTGGAACGGGTGGAATGCTAACGGTGGCACAGGACCGCCTGAATTCCATTGCCGCACAGTCCGGCAAGAAGGTTTCCATCCATCTGTTCGGCCAAGAGATCAACCCCGAGACTTACGCCATCGCCAAGGCGGACATGATGCTCAAGGGCGACGGCGAGGAGGCGCTGCATATCGCCTTCGGCTCCACGCTTTCCAGCGACCAGCACGCCGCCCGCACCTTCGACTTCATGCTGGCCAATCCGCCGTATGGCAAGAGCTGGAAGACCGACGCCGACAAGATGGCCATGGGCAAAAAGAAGGAAATCCTCGATACCCGCTTCAACGCCGTCACACAGGAAGGCGAGCCGCTGCCCATGATCCCGCGCTCCTCGGACGGCCAGCTGCTCTTTTTGCTCAACAACATCAGCAAGATGAAGCAGGATACCCCGCTGGGCAGCCGCATTGTGGAGGTACATAACGGTTCCAGCCTGTTCACCGGCGACGCGGGCAGCGGCGAGAGCAACGCCCGCCGCTACATGATCGAAAACGACTTGGTGGAGGCGATCATCGCCCTGCCGGAGAAGATGTTTTACAACACGGGCATCGGCACCTACATCTGGGTGCTGAGCAACCGCAAGGAGGCGCGCCGCCAGGGCAAGATTCAGCTTATCGACGCTACCGGTATCAAGACGCCCCTGCGCAAGAACATGGGCGAAAAGAACTGCGAGCTATCTCCAGAGCAGCGCCGGGAGATCGTGCGCATCTTCATGGATTTTGAGGAGAGCGAGGTCAGCCGTATCTTCCCCAACAGCGAATTTGGCTATTGGAAGGTATCCGTGCAGCAGCCGCTGCTCGACGCGCAGGGCAACCCCGTGCTCGACAAAAAGGGCCGCGTCCAGCCGGACAAGGAAAAAAGCGATACCGAAATCATCCCCTTTGGCTACGAGGGCGGCATCGAGGGCTTCATGGAAAACGAAGTCCGCCCCTACGCTCCCGGCGCGTACATCGACCCCAAGGCCACGAAAATCGGCTATGAGCTGAGCTTTACCAAATACTTCTACAAGCCCGTGCAGTTGCGCTCCATGGAGGAGATCGTGGCGGACCTGCGTGCGCTGGAGCAGGAGACGGACGGCATGTTGGCGGAGATTCTCGGAGGGATTCAAGGATGAACATAAACATTTGTAAACGTTGGCATACATCTCGATTGGCATTGCTCTTTTCTGAAAACACTCAAAAAAACAATCTGTTTTCAGAAACACATGCATTGCAATTTAAGTATGGTAGCCTGGTTGCAAAAAAACAATATGACTTAACAGATGATTTGATCGATACATATAAAAAATATACGATCATTCAGCCTGATGATATTATTGTCAATGGATTAAACCTGAACTATGACTTTGTCACACGACGAGTGGCATTATCTGAACATAAGGGAATAATTACATCTGCATATATATGCTTGCGTCCACGCAAGAGTGTATCAACAAAGTTTTATACATATTATTTGAAGGCTCTTGATTCAATGAAAGTATTTAACGGAATGGGAACAGGCATTCGTCTAACGCTTTCGTATGATTTGATGAAGAATATGTCTCTTCCCGTTCCCCCTCGCGACGAGCAAGACCAGATTGTGCGCTACCTCGACTGGCAGGTGTCGAAAATCAACCGGCTGATCGCGGCGAAGCGGAAGCAGATTGAGCTACTAAAAGAACACAAAGAAGCTTTCATCAACACTGCCGTGACTAGAGGAGTCGTTGATGATATTCCGCTAAAAGAAAGCGGAATGCAATGGCTTCCAAAGATACCTGCGCATTGGAGACCTGTCCCCGCAAAAGCACTATTCAGAAACATTTCTGAATTGCGGCGAGACAATGATCCGATGTTTGCAGCAACACAAAAATACGGGCTAATTGAACAAGTAGAGTACATGCGCAGAGAAAACCGCAGAATCGTATTGGCTAATGACAATCTCGATAAATGGCTTCATGTAGAGCCTGATGATTTCATTATTAGCCTACGCAGTTTTCAAGGAGGTCTGGAAAAATGTGATAAACCGGGCTGTGTTACTTGGCACTACGTTGTTTTGCGGCCGCAAAAATATGTATATCCACCTTTTTATAAGTGGCTTTTTAAGTCTGCTTCATACATCGGGGCATTACAAAAAACATCTGACTTTATTCGTGATGGGCAGGATTTGCGTTATTCAAACTTTGTCAAAGTTGGATTGTTTGTTATTCCTATGACGGAACAGGTCCAAATTGCTGACCGGTTAGATTCAGAAATACCCAAATATCAAAAAGCAATCGAATCCCTCGAACAGGAGATTCAGCAAATCATTGAATATCGTACCCGCTTGATCTCCGACGTGGTCACGGGGCAGATCGACGTGCGGGGCATTGAAGTGCCGGATTACGAGCACTGTGACGAAGCGCCTGAAAATGCGGCAGAAGAATCTTCCGATGCAGACTACGATACAGAGGAGTGAATTACATGGATGCAAACGGCAGGAAAGCATTTTGGGATGCTCTGCTAAACGCAAAACTGGATAATCCGCAAAGCATGGAAGCCTTGCGTCAGGCGGCGACACCGCCCCGCTTGCTATGCCGTTTTCGCCCTGTGAGTGAAAATTCACTTTTGCAGTTGCAGGAAAATAAACTATACTATTCTTCTGCCGACTACTACGATGACCCGTTTGATACATACTTTTATATTGATCTGACTAACCTGAAACGGTTTGTTGAAACACTAAAACAGATGCTGGCGGGTAAGAATGAAACGGTCATGAAAGGATTGGAAGCAGTAGCACCGTTACTGAATGTTTCTTCAGAATCGCTTGTTCAATCGCTGACCCATACTGTTCCTGACTTTTCAGAGCTCCGAGGACAGTTAGATGTGATCAGAAATGATATTCAGACGCAGCTGTTCTCAATATGTTTTTGCGAAGATCCATTCAATGAAACGCTGTGGTTGAAATACGCGGATAACCACAGAGGATTCGTGCAGATATATGATCTGTCGTGCGAGACAACTTTTTTGTGCGGAAAAGAAGAAATCTGCCGCAATTGTCCTTCCGGCCAGCATCCACCGCAATTCTACCCAGTATTCTATTCGGATGAACGCTATGACGCAAGTAAATTTGCCTTGGATTGTCGGATAATTCAAGACACACATTGGGGCACATTAGCTCCGCTTGTGCAGCAGTTCATCTTGAAAGATATGGCTTGGGAAGCAGAGAGAATATCGCTGATCAAAAAGAAATGCCATGAATATGATCAGGAATGGCGCATGATTCGTCCTCAAATTGCCTGCGGCAGAACCTATGTTAAAATGAGACCATGCACAGTCATTACTGGCTTGCGTATGCCTGAATACCAACGCAGATTGGTACATTCGGCCGCAACAGTTGCGGGTATTTCTAATATTCGGAAAATGTATATTGATGATTCGGATCGGTTGAATAGTCGGCCAACAAAGGAGGAATGACCTTGCCCTTCACCAATACCAAAGAATCCGGTCTCGAAAGCCTGATTGTGAAGTGGCTCGTCGAGCAGAATCATTATGAGCAGGGGCACAGCCATGATTACAGCATGGAATACGCGCTGGACACCGTGCGCCTCCTCCGCTTTTTGAAGGACACCCAGCCGGAGTCCGTGGAAAAGCTGCAGCTGGAAACCCACCCGCTCAAGCGCGCGCAATTTTTCTCCCGTGTGCGCGATGAGATCACCAAGCGCGGCATCATTGACGTGCTGCGCAAGGGTGTGAAGGTCTACCCGGCCAGCCTGGTGATGTTCTACATGACGCCCAGCGTGAACAACCCCACCGCAGCGCAGCTGCATGCCAAGAACATATTCAGCGTCACGCGCCAGCTGCACTTTTCCCCGGATGAAACCAAGCTGGCGCTGGACCTGTGCATCTTCATCAACGGCCTGCCGGTGATCACTTTCGAACTGAAAAACCAGCTCACCAAACAGAACCTGGACGACGCGGTTTATCAGTATCAGCATGACCGCAGCCCTAAGGAACTGCTGTTCCAATTCACGCGCTGCATGGTTCACTTTGCGGTGGACGATGCGCAGGTGAAGTTTTGCACCCGCCTGCAGGGAAAGGAAAGCTGGTTTCTCCCCTTCAACAAGGGATACAAGGACGGCGCGGGCAATCCGCCGAACCCGGACGGCCTGATGACGGATTACCTGTGGAAGCGAATCCTCACCAAGGAGATGCTTTCCCGCATCATCGAAAACTATGCCGCCCTGATCGAGGAAAAGGACGAGGAAACCGGCAAAACAAAGTACAAACAGATCTTTCCGCGCTATCATCAGCTGATGGCAGTGGAAAGCCTGCTGGCGGACGTCAAAGCCCATGGCGTAGGCAAGCGGTATCTGATCCAGCACAGCGCGGGCAGCGGAAAATCCAATTCCATTGCATGGCTGGCGCACCAGCTCACCGGGCTAGAGGATGCGCAGGGGAATCTGCTTGTGGATTCCGTCATTGTGGTCACCGATCGCGTGATTCTGGACAAGCAAATCCGCGACAATATCCGCCAGTTTGCGCAGGTGGGCAAGCTGGTTGCCTGGGCGGAGAGCTCCGGTGAACTGCGCAAGGCCATTGAGGATGGACGCCGCATCATCATCACCACCATTGAGAAGTTCCCGTATGTGCTGCCCGAGATCAGCGAAGATCACAAGGACCGGCATTTTGCCATCCTCATCGACGAGGCGCATTCCAGCCAGAACGGCAAGACCGCGGGCTCCATGAACATGACCCTATCCGCGATCATGGCCGACCCGGACATGGACAACGAGGACAAGATCAACGCCATGTGCGAGGGCAAAAAGCTGCTCACAAATGCCAGCTATTTTGCCTTTACAGCCACGCCGAAGAACAAAACGCTGGAAACCTTCGGCACCCTGGTTGTCGACGCCTATGGCAACCCGATTCTCAATGAGAAGGGCGAGGTGCAGCATCGGCCGTTCCACGTCTACACCATGAAGCAGGCCATTGAGGAAGGTTTCATTCTGGATGTGCTGAAATACTACACGCCCATCGATAGCTATTACCGGCTCAAAAAAATTGTGGAAGATGACCCGATGTTCGACAAGAAAAAGGCGCAGAAAAAACTCCGAGCCTTTGTGGAAAGCCAGTCGTTTACCATCTCCGAAAAGGCAGACATGATGGTCAGCCACTTTCACGATCAGGTCATCGCCAAGGGGAAAATCGGCGGCCAGGCCCGGGCCATGATCATCACCAGCAGCATTGAGCGCTGCATTGAATACTATCACGCTGTGAACAAGTGCCTGGCCAACCGGCACAGCCCATACAAGGCCATCATCGCCTTCTCTGGCGAAAAGCAGCTTAACAGGGATGCGCCTGCTGTGACCTCTGCCGGGCTGAACGGCTTCCCGGACGCCGCCATTCCCAAGACGTTCAAAAAAGACCCGTATCGTTTCCTGATCGTGGCGGATATGTTCCAGACCGGGTATGACGAACCGCTGCTGCACACGATGTATGTGGACAAGCAGCTCTACGACATCAAGGCGGTGCAGACCCTCAGTCGCCTGAACCGCGCATGCCCGAAGAAATACGATACCTTCGTGCTGGACTTCTTCAACAACCCGGACGACATCATCGAGTCTTTTTCCCGTTACTACAAGACCACACTGCTGTCCGGCGAAACCGACCCCAACAAGCTGTATGA
>ERZ857998.4350-NODE-4350-length-10243-cov-3.675991_pt1 | contig 10243 bp, 10 predicted proteins | sample MGYA00519954_ERZ857998 | MGnify/ENA primary metagenome ERZ857998 (study PRJEB31778, sample SAMEA3449424) | human gut metagenome | biome: human gut; feature: human-associated habitat; material: faeces | place: United Kingdom | collected 2010/2012 ...
CATTGATATTGAAGCTGGTTCTTTGCGATGATATACTGTACATAAAGTATTTAAGGAATACAAAGAAGGAACATTAAATAATTTATAAACTAGAGTTGTAGAAATATAAGAAGCATTATATGTAGGGGGAAAACAAGTAATGGATAGCAAAAATGTGAGCTTAGTAAACGATGAAAAAAGCCTGTTTGAAATTGAAATAAATATTCAGGAGCAGTTAGAGTCTTGTAGTTATTGGGGAGAACTCTCAATAACTATGGGAGAGTATGAATATTTATGTACTGCATTAAGGGAAAAATATAGAGAAGAAAATAATAAGAAGTTTTTAGAGCGATTGTTTAAGCTGTATCCCGCATGCATGGTTACAACAATGGTATTCTTTATTGTTTTTGAATATACAGGGAACGGTTTTTTGTATAATATGGTAAGAATTATTGCTGGAACATTAGTAGATGTAGGGTTAGGAAAGATAAATCCAGAGGATATTATAAAAATAATAAAATCGAAAAAAAGGGAGAATGCTGGAAAAACATTACCACCACAAGGTTTATATTTAGTTAAAGTAGAATATTCTAAATAGTGATATTAACCAAATAAAGTTGTAAAGCATAAAATATAGTAAAAAATAAAGGAGAGATAAATATGAATGTTGATTTACTTATATTTTTTGCTTTGCCAATAGCTACAATTATTGTTTCAATAGCATTGCAAAAAATCTTAAAATGTCCACCTTTAGTTTCTGCAACTATTTTTGCTATTTTTTTAATTGTTACATTTGTAATTAACAACTTAAATTTTTTAATAGCTACTATTGTATATACAATTATTAGTTTCATTACTGCTGTGCTAGTATGTATTAGTTGCAGGTTGATAAGGCATTTAAGAGAAGCTAGAAATTCTTGTAGATGTAATAATAAAAATTCAAATGAATTGCTTTCTATAAATAGTAATTGTGGAAATCTTGAAGATGGTAATCTACTTACAATATCTAGTTGCGGTTGCAATCAAGATAGTGATACTGCGCTTAATAATGGGTTATCTGCAAGAATAAATGTAATACCTAATTCTAACAATAATGGTAGAACAGGAAATGTTTGTGGATGTTATAGAAGAAGATAGTATTTTAATAAAGAGTTATTGACATTGAACAGAATAGTTAATAGCTCTTTACTTTTGATTAAAATTATGCTATGATATGAAAACGAAAGAAAAGGAGAATAGAAATGTTAGAAGTTATAGAAGAGGCTCTAATTGATAGTTTTAAGTTATTACCTTTTTTATTTATTACATATTTAGTAATGGAGTATATTGAACATAAGACAAGTAAAAAATCAAAAGAGGTAATAAAAAAATCAGGAAAATTTGGACCAGCTATTGGAAGCATATTAGGAATATTTCCTCAGTGTGGTTTTTCAGTTTCAGCAACTAATTTATATGCAGCTAGAGTAATAACATTGGGGACGTTAATTTCAGTATATTTATCTACTTCAGACGAAATGTTACCAATTTTTATTTCAGAAGCGGTACCAGTTAGTACTATTTTTAAAATATTAGGAATGAAGTTAGTAATTGGAATGATAGCTGGATTTTTAATAGATTTTGTTTTAAGAAAGAGAAAAGAAGAAGAAAGAATAATAGAAATATGTGAAGAAGAACATTGTCATTGTGAACATGGAATTATAAAATCAGCATTAAAACATACATTAAATATATTTTTATTTATATTAATAATTACAATAATCATTAATATAGCAATACATTTAATAGGAGAAGAAACAATAGCAGGATTTTTACAATATAATCCTATATTAGGCCCCATAGTTGCAGGGGTTATAGGTTTAATACCTAATTGTGCAGCATCTGTTATTTTAACACAACTATATTTACAAAATGTAATTAGTGCAGCTACTATGATTTCAGGCTTATTAGTGGGGGCTGGAGTTGGACTTGCTGTGTTATTTAAGGCTAATAAAAATATGAAATCGAATTTAAAAATTATTGCATTATTATATAGTATTGGAGTTATTTCAGGAATAATTATTCAGTTGATAGGAATAACATTTTAAAAAACAAATTAGTAGGAGATACTTAAAAAGTTTCCTACTAATTTGTTTTTTTATAATTTTACATCTTTTTCTTTTTAAAATTAACCACAATAGCATCTTCATTATCAAATAAATATTTAGAATCTGTAGTATCTGTTTGAACAGGATCTATTTCGTTTTTTTCATCTTTAAAGTCTATATGCTTAAAATCAAATTTTTTGGGAGAATTGTTATTATCTTCAGTAGCTGTTGTAACTCCATCAGAATATTTACCAAAATCATAAGTTTTAATTTTATGTGGTTCTTTATATTTTGATTCTAGATATCCAAATCTACCTTGACCAACCATAGGTTTTCCACCAGCAGATTTAATTTTATAAGCACAATCCTTTGCACTCATAGTTTGAAGTTTGCCTTCTTTAAAGTATTTAACAAAGTCCCATTTTACACTTCCATATTTATCATCATATTTCATTTTTCCCATATCCATACTATTGCTATATGTCCATTCTCTTTTTGTTCCAAATTCGTTTGACCACCATTGCAATTCACTAAATTCACCATTACCAGTAAATATTTTATTAGCACAGTTTGAAAGAATTGTGCTTTTGTAATTCTCTCTTAAATGTGGAGTTTCTAATTGTTGTAAAGATTGAGTAGAAATGATTGTACCAACTTTGTATTTTCTATACATTGTAAACATTGCTTCTGTATCTTTACAAATAAAATCAGCAAATTCATCTATATACAAGAAATGAGGAATTCTAGAACTTTCAACACCAGGTCTCCTTAAAACAGCGTTTTGCATTGCCATCAAGAAAAATAAGCCAAAAGCTTTATGACCTGCAGCTCCTAAATCACCACGTCTAGTACATAAGAATGTTACATCAGCATTAGCAAGCATTTTGTCAAAGTCCAAATTATTGTGTCTATTACATAAAATACTTTTTATACCAGGGATTCTTAATAAATTATCTAATTGACTAATGATTGTATAAAGATATTTTTCTATATTTGATTTTCCTATACTGTTTGCATAAAAATTCTTTTTAAAATAGGCTAATTGTATACTGTATTTTGATTTTAAATCTTCATTATGTGCTAATATTTCACACATTTTTTCTATTAACTCAAAATTAGTAAACATTTTTAGCATATCCTCTAGGTTTGGTAGTTTGCCTTCGTTCATTCTAGGATACATTTCTTTTAATAAAATTACTAAATTTTCAATTGCTTGCATTACAATATCTTCTTTATAAGCTTCATCAACATCACTGTGAGAAGTATTATACATAGCTTTTAACACAGAAGAAATAGTAATTGCTATTTTTGAAGAATCATCATATACAAAAGGATTTAATCCAATTGAATTTTGATTATTTGGATCTATAATGTTATAAGAAAGTCCAAAATTTTTACATACATCAATCATATGACCAACAACTTCATAATCAGGAGCTATAAGAGTAAGTCCTAGATTTTTATAAGTAATTTCATTTCCCATGCTACTTAATATCATTTTTTTCATATAAGTTTTATAAATTGTTTCTTTATTTTCTATAGGTGATAACATATTTAAATTAAAGTTCTGATTTAAATAATCATTATCGTATGGAGCATTTAAAACTGCAATATTAGTTCTTAAAGCAGTAAATCCCATTTCCTTTGAAACTTCTTTATAAAAGTATTTTCTTTCTAAATCTCTGGCCATTAATGGTTCATATACTTGAGAAGTTTTTCCAGATCCAGAGCCACCACAAACAAATAAAGATTGATATCTTGAAGATTCTGGAATTGTAACAGCTTTTCCTGTTTCTACATCATAGCATAAATATACTTCAGCAGTATAAGGACCGGTACCTTCTTTTTTGTTAGATAAGTTAATTCCACCATAATCCCAAATAGAACGTAGTTGATCTTTACTATCATTAATACCAAAGAATAACCATTTAAATAAAGGAAATATTGTAGCAAGAGGTAAGTATAAAGAAATACTAACCATAGCAGGTGTTACTAAATCAGAAAAATCAGTAATAAGTTCTGTATAATTAGGAACAGATAAAAGTAATAGCCATGCACCTTGATTTAGCCATTGTGTAAACATTGATAATGCTATGATATAAAGTCCAATTATATATATATAAAATAATGTTACCTTTTTTGATTTTGAAGTTGCAAATTTTGAAGCACCAGAGAATAAATAAGCAAATACTGGACAAGCTAATGCAAATGTATATTGTATTGGCCCCCAATAAGAATAAGAAACTCCAGTAAATATCATTAATAACATTTCTACAATTCTATCTACCGCTAAATATACTGTAATTAATGTTAGTGTATAAGTAGCAAATGTATTTCTATCTGTATTTAATAATTTTAAAAATTTATCAATATATTTCATTTTAAAAATCCTTTCATTCTAATAAAACATACATATATATTATCCTATAAATTCGGCAAAAAAACAAGTAGTTTGACTAAAATAATGGGAATTTTTGTTACAGTTTTGTAAAAAATTTTCTATTTTTCATTCTAATCAGACGTCATTAAATAAAATTTAATTGTTATAGTATGAGCCAAAACCTGTACATCACAATCATTTTGTATTGAACTGTAACGAGTTTTTTGAATAAAAAGGTAATTTATGAATATACTAAAAATAATATAAATGGATAAGAGAGGAAGATATATGGAAGAATATATAAAAGAGTATAAAATAATAGAAAAAACAGAAATACAAAAAGAAATAGAATTAATTAAAACAATTATTGATACAAGAGAAAAATTAAAAAGAGATAACAAAAATTTTGAATATGCGCAAGGAGATCTTGTTGATTATTATACTTATCAAATTAAAGCAAATCAAGCGAAATTAGACTATTTAATTAAACTTGCTAAAACAAATGGAATTCAAGTAGATATGGTAAATGATAAAAAATTCACTTTCTTAGAGAGTGAAGAAGCAGGTTAAAGTAATATTTGTCCAAACAATAACATACACATGGTAATAAGAAAATTTTATAACATAAAAATCATGTAGAAATAAAGAAATTGACTTAAAAATGTTTAAAAGATATTAATGTTAGTCTTTATTCTATGTTTTTAGTTTGGAGTGAAGTATATGGACAATAATTTAATTACATATTTAGCATGTATATGTTTTATTTTTTTATTTGGAAAATTATTTATAGTACCTTTAAAGAAAATATTAAAATTAATTTTAAATTCTATTCTTGGAGGAATTAGTATTTATATTATTAATTTAGTAGGAGCTAATTTTGGATTCCATATTGGTTTAAATTTTTTTACAAGTGTTATAATTGGGTTATTAGGATTACCAGGAGCAATTTGTTTAATAATTGTTAAGTTATTAATTGGTTGATATTGTTTAATAATTTACTATAAATTAATGCAAAAAAACCTTAGATGCTTTAAAAATATCTAAGGTTTTTTTAATTTATTATTCAACTGTAACTGATTTTGCTAAGTTTCTTGGTTTATCAACATCTAATCCCTTTTCTTTTGAAATGTAATAAGCTAGTAATTGTAAAGGTATTACAGATAAAATAGGAGAGATAAAAGTATTAGTTTCCGGAATATGAATAACTGTATCAAACATTTTATCATCAATATTTTGATTAGTAACAACTAAAGTTTTTGCACCTCTAGTAATTACTTCTTGAATATTACTTACAGTTTTTTCAACTAAATTTTTATCTGTCATAATACTTATAACAGTAATATCATTTTCAATTAATGCAATTGGACCATGTTTTAATTCACCAGCAGGGTAACTATCTGCATGAATATAAGAAATTTCTTTTAGTTTTAAAGCTGATTCTTTTGCAACTGTTTCATCAATACCTCTTCCTAAGAAGAAGACATCTTTTTCTTGGTAAATTCTATGTCCAAATTCTTTTATTTGCTCAGCACATTTTAAAGTTTCTTCAATTTTTGAAGGCAATTCTAAAATGTTGTTTTTTAGTTCTAAAATATTTTTATCAGTTAGTTCTAGTGTTTCAGCAAAATAAATAGCTAAAATAGCTAATAATACTACTTGAGAAGTATAAGCTTTTGTAGAGGCAACAGCAATTTCTGGGCCAGCATGTGTATAAATAGAGTAATCAGCTTCTCTAGTAATAGAGCTACCAATAACGTTACTAATTGCTAATGTTTTTGCTCCTTTTTCTTTTGAAAGCTTTAAAGCAGCTATTGTATCAGCTGTTTCACCTGATTGAGAAATAAAAATACATAAAGTTTTTTCATCAACGATAGGGTCTCTATATCTAAATTCAGAAGCAATATCAACTTCTGTTGGTATTTTACAGATACGTTCTAACATATTTTTAGCTGCTAAACCTGCATGCATAGCAGTACCGCAAGCAACAAGATAAATTTTATTAAGACTTTTTAAATATTCTTTTGTGAATTTTAATTCATCAAATTCACATTTTGAACCTTCACCTAATTTGGCACCTATTGTTTCTCTAATTGCAGTTGGTTGTTCGTAAATTTCTTTTAACATATAATCTTCGAATCCATCTTTTTCTGCACTAGAAGCATTCCATTCGATCGTTTGAATTTTTTTATCAATTGGATTTAAATTTTTATCATAGAATTTAGCATCGTCTCTTGATAAAACAACAAATTCTAAATCTTCTAATAGATAAAATTCTCTTGTAAAAGAAAGAATAGCAGGTATATCAGAAGAAATGTAATTTTCTCCATTTCCTTTACCTATTACAAGAGGGCTGTCTTTTCTTACTACTATCATATTATTAGGATCGTTTTTACAAATAATTTCTAAGGCGAAACTTCCTTTTAAGTCAGAACATGCATTTTTTACAGCTCTTAAGAATCTAAAAGAATCATTATTGTCGTCTTTAGAATAATAATAATGTATTAAATTAGGTATAATTTCAGTATCTGTCTGAGAATAAAATGTATAACCATTATTAATTAAAAATTTTCTTAATTCATTATAGTTTTCAATAATTCCGTTATGAACAACACTAAATGTTTTTGAATTATCCATATGAGGATGAGAATTTTCTTTAGATGGTTTTCCATGAGTTGCCCATCTTGTATGAGCAATGCCAATTGTTCCTTCTAAATCATCAATTCCTGGTAAATTATTTAAATTTTTAACTCTTCCTTTATCTTTCATTATTGAAAGACCATCTTTTTCAATTGTTGAAATACCAGCTGAGTCATATCCTCTGTATTCCAATCTTAAAAGTCCATTAATTAAAATAGGACTTGCTTTTTTTGTTCCTATGTAACCTACAATTCCACACATAGTAAATCCTCCTTATAAATATTAATTTTGGAATTGAAATGATGCAATAAAAGCTTAATTACATTAATTTTTGTTACAATATTACTATTGCTTTTTAGTTAATGTTATGACTTTAAGCTAAAGCCACTAAAGTATCCGCCGAAAAATTCGATAACTTTAGTCCTCGTCAACATTTTTTAAAATGTCCAGGCGCTTAATAAATAAAATAACTCCTTTCATTTTATTTTGCACTTTTTCAATTTACTTTATTATATTACCCCAAAAAATAAAATGTGGCAAGTATTTATCTAAAAAAATAAATAACTTGAATAAAAATATGTTATAAGATATAATGCAAATAATGAGGTGATTATATGAAAAAAATAGGAATTGTTATTGCTATGGAAGAAGAGTTTCAAGCAATAGAGAATAAAATAAAAGAGATAAAAGTTCATGAAGAAAAAGGACTAAAATTTTTTGAGGGAAAAATAGGAGAAAAAGAATGTGTTATAGTAAAAAGTGGAGTAGGAAAGGTAAATGCAGCAAGAACAACACAAGCAATGATAGACAATTTTGATATAGAATATATTATAAATATGGGAGCATCTGGAAGTATTGCTAATGATTTAAATATAGGAGATATAGTAATAGGAAAGTATGTAGTTCAACACGATTTTGATATTACAGCATTTGGACATAACAAAGGATATATAACAGGTGTTGGAGAAAAAGTAGAATGTGATAAAAAATTAATTAAAACGTTAGAAGATGTCGCAAAAAATAATGGAAAATATAAAGTTAAATTAGGAATAGTAGTAACTGGAGATATTTTTTGTACAGACGAAATTATGAAAGAAAAAATACATACTAAATTTGATGCAGATGTAGTTGATATGGAATGTGCTGCAATAGCACAGGTTGCATATTTAAATAAAAAACCATTTGTAGTTGTAAGATGTATTTCAGATGCTCCAAATGGAGAAAACGCATCAGTATTTGATGAAAATTTAGAAATGGCAGCGAATAGATGTGCAAAAATTATAACAGAATTTATGAATAATAATCTAAATTAAATTCACAAAAAATTTACATTAAATTGCTTGTATAAAAAAGGTAAATTAGTATATAATTTATATAAATTGAAAGGAGTGATTTTTATGGATAGAAAAATCAAAGTAGCTCAATATGGAACAGGAAAGATGAGTGTGTACACAATGAGATATGTATATGAAAAAGGTGCTGAAATAGTTGGAGCTGTTGATGTAAATCCAGCAGTCATAGGAAAAGACATTGGAGAAATTATAGGAACAGAAAATAAAGGAGTAAAAGTTGTTTCACTAGAAGAAGCGGAAAAAATGTTAACAGAGACTAAGCCTGACATAGTTATTGTAACAACAATGAGTTTAATAAAAGATGTAGAGGATGCTTTAATGTTATGTGCAAAATTAGGAATAAATGCAATAACAACTTGTGAAGAAGCATTTTACCCAATGAACTCAAATCCAGGAGTAACAACAAAAATAGATGAAATGGCTAAAAAGACAGGATGTACAATTACAGGAAGCGGTTATCAAGATATATATTGGGGACAATTAATTTCAAGTATAGCGGGTTCAACACAAACAATTAAAAAGATAAAAGGAAGCTCAAGTTATAATGTAGAAGATTATGGAATAGCATTAGCAAAAGCACATGGAGCAGGATTAACACTAGAAGAATTTGATAGCCAAGTAGCATCTGTAGATAGAATTTCAGATGAAGAAAGAAAATCAATGATAGACAAAGGAGAATACCTACCATCTTATATGTGGAATGTAAATGGATGGTTATGTGATAAACTAGGATTAACTGTAAAATCACAAACTCAAAAAACAGTACCACAAACACATTCAGAAGATATATATTCAAGTACATTAGGAATGACAGTAAAAGCAGGAGATGCAACAGGAATGAGTGCTGTTGTTACAACAGAAACAGAAGAAGGAATAACAATTGAAAGTGAATGTATAGGAAAAGTATATTCAAAAGACGACTTTGACAAAAACGAATGGACAATTATAGGAGAACCAGAAACAACATTAGTAATAAATAAACCAGCTACAGTAGAGCTTACATGTGCGAGTATAGTAAATAGAATACCAGATGTAATAAACTCAAAACCAGGATATGTACCAACAGAAGAAATGGGAGACTTATATTATAGAGTTAAACCACTAAATGAATACGTAAAATGAGACATAGGGGACAGGTCAAAAATGTCCTATAAAATGTAGAAAAATGTCGAAAATACAAATTAATTATATAAATTTTGCAAATGAACATTTATAAAAATCAAGTAGAGCTTACAAAAACTGTAAAACTACTTGATTTTTTAGTATTATTATGTTAAAATAAAAATGAATTTGTTTAATATGTATAAGAGAGGAGAGAACTTAAAGGAAACTTTAAGGATAGATATGACAAAGATAAGAGAAAAAAATACTAATTGGTATGCAACAATATTAGGTTTTTTTAGAGATGAAGATACAGAAAATGAACAAGATAGTGGATACGAAGAATGGAAAAAAGAAAATGCAGATATTATAAATTTAAAAGAAATAGCAAATCTAGAAAAGATGTTAGAGCATAAAGATAGAAATAAAAGTAAAAATAAAAGAAAAGAACAGAAAGAGAAAGTAATAAACCCTGAAGAAGTTGATATACAAAATTTGAGTACTACTAAAGGATATGAAGAAAAAAATAATGAACGGTAAAGAAATTGGTGAGTAAATACAAGAAATACAAGAAATACAAGAAATTTAAATTTCTTGTATTTTTATCTTGACAAATGGCAAAACTACAGTTATAATAAGTAACGTTAATGATTACGGCGAAGTAGCTCAGTTGGCTAGAGCATTCGGTTCATACCCGAAGGGTCATGTGT
>ERZ857998.4353-NODE-4353-length-10235-cov-3.005206_pt1 | contig 10235 bp, 5 predicted proteins | sample MGYA00519954_ERZ857998 | MGnify/ENA primary metagenome ERZ857998 (study PRJEB31778, sample SAMEA3449424) | human gut metagenome | biome: human gut; feature: human-associated habitat; material: faeces | place: United Kingdom | collected 2010/2012 ...
GAATAAACTTGTCATACGACAAGTTGCGTGCAAAAATTAACTTGACGTATGACAAGCGATGTTATGCCGGTTCGTGCTGCCTGTTGATGTTTTTCAGCCGGGTCTCCCGGAAGCAGCTGTGCCCCAGCTTTCGTGCGCCCTGTTTATCGGCCTTATTCAAGCATTTCTCTCGCAGTTGACGCTCTGACAAACCTGTTTATCGGCCAGATACAGCCAGTACTGACCGCTCACACTGCGGTGCAGGGTAGTTCGCTTCATAATCTTGCCCTGTGGGCAAACGTAGACGTCCTGCTGTTCATCATAAGATAAAGAAAACATTTGGAAATGCACAAATACACAGCGTCCAATTTCCTGCAATATATTTCCAGCATTTCGCTGCATTCTTTTCTAGCCGATCATCTGATTGAGCTCGTCCTCGGTGATTTTGCAGATGCCCACTTTTTCCGTTTGCTGATTCGTCTTTGTGCCGGGATCCGGCGTAAATGTAAAGCTCTAAGAGCCGGCATCGTGAGATCAGCCAGACCAGTGCAGGTATTGAATGTCTCGTATCCGCTCTTTGCACATTGCCTGGGCCCGCGACGCGCCCACTCTGACCGCGATACTTGAGCAGTACGCCATTTTCGATTTCGAAATCGCCTGCGTTGCCTATCTGTCAATCCTCCAGATCCCAGGTTTCTATTTCGCGGATGATCTCCCTCTGCCGCTCGTAGAACAGCAGCTCTTTGTTGTGGTCAAAATATTCCTTACAGCCGTAGCGGCTGATGAAGCGGGCACTGTAGAAGCCGGCTGTCAGCTCTGTGATGAGGATCAGCAGCTCCTGCCCTTCGCCGAACGCTTCCTCGGAAAAGCGAAACACATTGGAAAGCTGCCGTCCGGCTGCCACCGCCTGTGTTTTGAGTGCGGCGGTTCTTTGATCGAAATCCTGTTTCAGCAGCGCGAAAGCCGAGCCGCCGCTTTCCGGTCTCTCTGCGGCCAGCTGCGCCTGAAGCGCCCGCAGCGCCGCGATCGTGCTGCGGAGGGCAAACTCCGTATCCGCCTGGAGTGTGGATGCCTTCTTTCCCGCCCGAAGCCGTTTTTCCAGCGTATCGATCTGTCTCTGAAGGACTGGCTGTGGTTCTGATTTTGATTGCGTCAACGAAAGCCGGCTGTTTTTCAGTGCGCCGAGAAGCTCCGTCTGCGCCAATTCCGTCCGCGTGACGGCCCGCAGCTTTTCCATGACTGCGTCCAGCAGCAGCCCCAGCAGCGCCAGCCGCTCGTCGAATTTCGCGTTTTTTGCTCGGCTCACGATCTCCGATGCCGCGCTGCCGGCAAGGATCGTATCCACCTGATAGTCCGCCTTGTACTTCTTCCACAGATCATAATAGACAGCAAACGATCTGGCAATTTTGGGATCCTGCAAATATTGGGCAACAAGCTTTTCATCCACGCCGAGCCCATGCTTCTCGTACAAGACGAGCATATCGGACAGGTCGCTCCAGCCGCGCGCGGTCACGAAGCGCTTACCGTCTACAGTCGTTTCGATCTTATAGAAGTCCGATTTTCGGATGTCCAGATAGGTCAGGATCGCGGGATGCGTTCTCTTCCTGCTGGCGTATTCCTTCCATGTCTCGTAGTCCGGCTCGACATCGATGCGCTTGAGCCGATCCCAGGTCACGATGTCAAACTCGCGCACAGAGTTGTTGTATTCCGGCGGGTTTCCCGCCGTCACGACGATCCATCCGCCCGGAACGCGGTGGCGGCCGAAGATCTTGTATTGCAAAAATTGCAGCATGGCGGGTGCCAGTGTTTCGGACACACAGTTGATCTCGTCCAGGAACAGAATACCCTCCTTCACGCCGGTGCTTTCCATCATGTCGTAGACCGACGCAATGACCTCGGACATGGTATATTCGGATACGCTGTATTCCTGTCCGCCGTAGAGCTTCTTTTCAATATAAGGCAGACCGAGCGCCGACTGGCGGGTGTGGTGGGTCATGGAATAGCTGACCAGACCCACACCAAGCTCCGCCGCGATCTGCTCCATAATAGCGGTCTTGCCGATGCCCGGCGGGCCCATCAGAAACACCGGCCGCTGGCGTTCGATCGGGATCTCATAATTGCCAAAGTCGTCTTTTGAAAAATACGCTGTGATCGCATTTCGGATCTGCTCTTTTGCTTCCTTGATGTTCATCCTGATGTACCGTCTCCCCTGTCTTCGGGCATCCCGCCGATTTCGTCTTTTTGCAGCACCAGCCTGATTGCCCAGGCCGGCACGTTCAAATTGTTGTATTCCCCATCGAGAAATACGAACGCAGTATGATAATCCGGCTTCTTTTTCGGAAACACGCCGTATCCGTCCGTGAAATAGATCAGACCCTTGAGATTTGTAAGCGCTTTTTGCCTGCGCAGCGTCTGCACATATTCAAAAACCGGCCGGAAATCCGTGCCGCCAAGGCCGTGGATCCGCATGGTTTTCAGGTATTCGTCAAACTCCTCCCGGCATGTGATCCGCCGGTCCTCCTGAATGGCCGCGTCGCACTGGATGATGTGCAGATTGATCTTCGTAAAGAAGCTCTCTGTGGAGCTCAGGATATTGTAGGTTTTCTGGACGAATGCCTGCACCAGCTCTCCCGAAACAGAGCCGGAGGTATCGATTGCGATCACGAATTCCCGAATCGCTTTGATCTCTTTGTATTCCAGAGGCTCGATCAGAGGCATTTTTTCATAAAGCCGCAGCCCGTAGGTGTAGAAAATATAGTCGAATTCCTCGTCATTGATCCGCATGGCCTCGCCCAGAACCGCAAATTTCCGAAGGAATGCTGTGTAGTCATATTTCTTCCGGTTTACAGCCGCGAGGGTTTGCACCAGACCGTCCGGCGTGATCCCGCGCTGTTTTTCAAAGGTCTCCAGCTCCAGCTGGATCCGTTCGGAGATCTCCTGCCAGCGCTTTGCCTGCTCCGCCCGGCTTTCGCCGGGCGGAGGTTCTGCTGCCTGTTCGGATCGTTCGCCTGTACCGAGCTGTTCTTGGACGCCCTGCGGCGTCAGATACCAGAGTGCGTGATCATCTGCGGAAAAAATGTCTCGGAGCTGTGCGAGCCGCATCGGATTCGGCGCGGTCTGACGGAGATATGCATAGAGCTTCTCGGCGGTCACATGGTTCAGGTCATGCTGGAACGCCTTAAAATACTGCCTCTGTTCCTCCTGCCGCGGCGCTTCCGCCGCCTTGATCCCAAGGCCAGTGATCACATACTCCGCCGCAATATCACAGGCCAGATCCCAGTATTCCCGGTCGATGGTCGGGCTCATGTACATATGCCGGAAAATGCAGTGCATCACAACATGGAGATGATCCCGCACAGGGATCTCTTTCGCTGTCTGAAACGCGCGCAGCACCCACTCCGGTCGATAATAAAGGCGCTTGCCGTCGGTCAGGACGGAGGAGACTGTGACGGGACGCGGTTCGAGCTGATTGAGGGCCGCATCCAGGAACCGCAGGTTGACCAGCAGCATATTGCGGGACAGACGCAGGATCTCCCCCGCGATCTGCTCCGCGTTTTTCTGTTTTTCTGTCATTCCGCACCCCCTATCTGCGGCCGCCTCGGCGACGCGGCTCAGTCGATCGAAAATCTCACGTCACTGGTATAACCGGGGAAGCGCTTGTTTCTGTACTCCATCAAATACGCCGTGCAGTCGGTTGCGCGCTTTGCGATCGACAGATCCAGGAAATAGCTGATCTGCTCTGCGCAGAAACCGTCGAGGAACTCATCGCGCAGATATTCGGGATCTTTATCCGTGATCGCAGAACGGACGATTGCCGCAAAAAGCTCCGTCAAGACGGCGTTTACTTCCCGCACATTTGCACTCTCGCAAACTTCCATCTTGCCAAGCGACGTTCGCATTCTTTCTGCAGGGGTATGATCCAGATGCAGGCTGCTGCCGAGATATACCGTGCTGTCATCCGTCATTTGCACACCGGCCGGAAGTGCGTCCAGATCCATCTCCGCATACTTGGAGCGGACGTACAGTCCGCGTCTGCGCAGATTCCTCACAAATGCGTTCCACTCTTCGTTTCCTATCTGGATGGGGATCAGCATTGTCAGCATCGTGGTCGGATCAAAATGGAATACTGGTTCCCAAAGGCCTTCAAAGCTCGGCGCGATCTCGGCATCGTATTCTGCAAGCGTATGCCGCCAGACTGCCGCTTCTTCTGCGGACAGCTCCAGAGTATGCGCAATATGTACACAGCCGACCGGCGAATACAGCTGTCCGGTTACGTCCACGACCGCATCACTCCGGACAAGGAAACGATGTTCTTTCTCGTCGATCCACACGGTCTTTTCGATCAACTGACGCATAGCAGAGTCGCGCAGATAGACTGTTTCCCAAATCTCCGGGCTGACAGATGCGCCGGACAGATTCAGCTTCTGAAGACGCAGCGCGCGGTTTTTATAATATTCCGTGTACGCTTTCTTGTACGCCGCAAACGCCTCCGCAGCGGCTGCCACCTTGTCGGGATCCGTTCCCTTTTTGGGCATGGAGCGAACCTGCTTTCCGGCGCCCTCATCATACAGGGCAAAGGCAGGTCCCGGCGTTACCTGAACGACGATCGTTTTTCCGCCGAGGTCATAGCGCGGCGGCTGCGCAACATCGAAATCGGGTACGGGAAGCAGCTTCGTATCGCGGAGCAGTTCCGCAGAAGCGCCGTGATAGCGCGCATACGTCTCCAGCTTGTACTTGCTCTCCAAAAACCGCATGGCGGCGGGCGTTTCGCTGACCATCAGCGCGCCCATGAGATTCTGCGCGAAATACCGTGTTTTAGCCGGACCGCGCAGCCGTTCGTTCAGGTTCTGCGTCTGTGCTTCCACCGCAGCGTTGTCCGCGTACCGCGCCCACGCCAGAAGGAACAGTCTGTACTTGCTGCCGCCGAGCAGTTTGTCCAGCAGCTCCATCAGCTCCGCGTGCTCCAGCGCCGCCGCGATCTGGTCAATCTCCGCATCGATCTGAACCATTGTGCCGTCATACAGGACCGTTCTTGTGTTCATCTCACCCTGCACCACCGCGGCGCAGCGGTTCCACTCCTGAACCGACCAGTTGAGCAGGCAGATCAGCACATCCTTGGAGCAGATTTCTGCGGAATCCTTCCAATGGATCCCCTTCTTGACCGCCTTTACAGTCTCAGCGTCCGGCGGCGTCTGCGCGAGCTTTTCCCGCGCCAGCGTTTCCAGCTTCACCGTGGCGCGCTCCTCGCTCTGCACGGGCTTCTGATGCCCGGCTGTGCCGGACATATCGCTTGAAAATGCGGGATCCTTGAACAGATCGTCAAAATCTGCGCTTTGAACCTCCTGATAGAAGGCCAGCAACGCGCGGACGCGCTCCGGCGCAAGCACACGCCAGTGCTTTTTTATGAACCATGCCGCATATACCGCGGTCTTTTTATCAAACGGTTTTATCTGACCCAAAACCGCGATCATTTGCTCCAGCCATCCGCTCGGGTCGGCGATCTCCAGCTCTTTTGCCCACGCTTCCCATGTGCTCCCATGCTGACGCAGAGCCAGCCAAACCAGGCTCTCGTCAGAAGCCTGAATATGATAGCTGCAAAGCACAGGCGGCAGCGCTTCTTTCTGGCGGGCAAGCTGATCCGGGAGCACAAAGGTCAGCTGATTGCCCTTTGGGAACGCCTTGGCGTCCACACTTCCGATCTGCTCCGACAGGAGCACGGTTTGCAGCTTTGTGCAGCGTACAAATGCATCTGCTTCGATCCGTACAAAGTGCGGCGGAAGCGCAATGGTGTGCAAATTGTTACAACCCCAAAAGGCACCCTCTTCAATGACCTGCAGCCCCATCGGTAAGGAAACATCCGTCAGCGCGCCGCAAGATGAAAAAGTTCTGCTTCTGATGACCGAAACGTTATCAGAATACTTTACAGATTTCAGGTTCTTGCAATTTGAGAATGCACACCCGACACTTTTTACGCTGTCCGGCATCGTGACCACCGTCACTGTCTCACATTCTTGAAACGCCTCATCAGTAATCAGAAAGACTCCGTCCGGCACGGTTACGTCCCCGCCGCTGCCGCAATAGCGGAGCAGAACGCCGCCGAGCATCAAAAAATCTCCCGCCGGCGCTGCCGCCGCGCAGTCCTCAAACGCCTGACTCCCAACCTCGGTCACCGTGTCCGGGATGTCGAGCTTCGTCAGAGAACGGCATTTCTGGAATGCCCTGTATCCGATTCTTTTCAGCTGCGCAGGCAGCCGCAGTTCCGGCAGTGCGGAGCAGTCCTCAAATGCACGGTTTCCGATTTCTGTAACGGTATCCGGAATATCGAGCTGCACCAGAGAACGGCATTTTGTAAACGCGTAGTCTCCGATCCTTTTCAATTGTGCAGGCAGCCGCAGTTCCTTCAGTGCGGAGCAGCCTGAGAACGCGCCGTCTTCGATCTCTGCGGCAGTATTCGGGAGAGAGACGGCTTCCAGCGCGCGGCAGCCGTTAAACAGCCATACCGGAACGCTGCCGAGCTGAGCGGGCAGCACGACCCGCTTCAACTTCTCGCAAGTATCATACTCGCTTGGATGCTTCGTCACGGTCATATAGGTTCCAAACGCACGCGCACCGATGTATTGTACCCCCTCTGGAAGGACGATGGACTCCAGGCTGCTGCATCCGGCAAATGCCTGAATGCCGACGTACTCCAGACCTTCAGGAAGCGCAACAGTGTTCAGTGCGCTGCACCCGGCAAACGCATTATCCGAAATGCTGACCACACTCTGTGGAATGGTGATCTGCGTCAGTTCCTCGCACTCTGTGAACACATCGCTTCCGATCACGCGAACCCCGTCCGGGATCACGAAATGCCCCTTGACTGGCTTCGGAACGCTGAACAGAATGCCGTCCCGGATCTGCAGACCATGCTCATCCGTCGGAATTTCGAAGTCGCCAAACGACGAAAGCCCCACACAACGCAGACTTTTCGGCAGTGTGATCTCGGTCAGCGGGCAGGCTTCAAACACACTCTCCTTCAGTTCGACGACGCCTTCCTCGAGCACGACCCGTTCCAGCCCGCTGCAGCAGCCGAACGCATATTTTTCGATTGTTCGGACACTTCCCGGGATCGTTACGTCGTTTAGGTCATCACAATCGTAAAATGCGGATTCTCTGATCCTTGTTACGCTGGATGGGATCTTCACGCTGCTGATAAAATCATCATACGCGAAAATGCTCGTGAGCGTATGCACATTGTCCGGGATTACCAGCTTGTCCGCCTTCGGATATGACTGGACGATCCCGTCTTTGACCCTGAAGCCATTTGTACTTGCCATGATAATTCCTTCCTTTCTTTTTATGATCCTGCATTATGTATTTCCAACATTATCTGCATTTCAAGCTGATTCACAAGATTTCCCACGCAGCGTCCTCTTTTTCGGCTTTCCTTCGCCGCTTTTCCCGTTTTTTCTCCTTTTCCAAAGTTTCTATTTTGAATTATAGCATACCATATGTCCGATAAATCGGTCTTAAACTTACTTTCTGCATTTTTGCTGCGTAAAAATGTCCGCAAGGAAGCGGCAGGCGTCCCGGTTTTTGCGAAACCTCGGCGCGGCGGGCTGCTTTTCTTCTAATTTGCGGCAATCTCTATTGCTCTTTCGCCGGAAAACCTGTACAATTATGGTATCGTTTATGGTATCGTTGATTGGTAGGAGGTATTTCATGAAGTTTCTTCATTTGTCTGATCTGCATCTCGGCAAGCGGGTCAACGAGGTCTCCATGCTGGACGATCAGGACGATATTCTGCGGCAGATTTTGGAGATCGCGGACGCGGAGCGGCCGGACGCGGTCGTAATTGCGGGCGATGTGTACGACAAGAGCGTCCCGTCCGGCGAGGCGGTCACGCTGTTTGACCGATTCCTCGTGGCGCTCGCGAAGCGCGGCGTCCCGGTGCTGCTCATCAGCGGCAATCATGACAGCCCGGAGCGTCTTGCCTTCGGCAGCCGATTGCTGGACGCGAGCGGCATCCACATCTCCCCGATCTATAACGGCGAGCTCCACCCCGTCCTGCTGCGGGATGAGCACGGTCCTGTGCACTTTTGGCTGCTGCCGTTCCTCAAACCGGCGCACATGAAGCGCTTTTTCCCGGACGAGGCAATCGAGAGCTATACGGACGCCATCCGCGCGGCGATCGCGCATATGGACGTCGATTTTTCCGCACGCAACGTGCTGGTCACGCACCAGTTCGTGACCGGCGCGTGCACCTGCGAATCCGAGGAACTGAGCGTCGGCGGTGCGGATAACGTGGACGCTTCTGTATTTGACGGCTTTGACTATGTGGCGCTCGGGCACATCCACGGTCCGCAGAACATCGGCTCGAACCGCATCCGCTACTGCGGCACGCCGCTCAAATATTCCTTCTCGGAAGCATCCCACAATAAAAGCGTCACCATCGTATCGCTCGGCGCAAAGGGCAATCTGGAACTGCGGCTCTGTCCGCTGTGCCCGAAGCACGATCTGCGCGAGATCCGCGGCGGCTTCGCAGAGGTGACAGATCGGGACTTTTATTCGCACACCGCCGCAGACGATTATCTGCACATCATCCTCACCGATGAGGAGGATGTGCCGGAGGCGGTCGGGAAGCTGCGGCTGATCTACCCGAACCTGATGAAGCTCAGCTATGACAACACCCGCACGCGCACCGACCATATCATTGACGCAGCCGCCGATGTGCAGCAAAAAACGCCGCTGGAGCTTTTTGAAGAGCTGTACGAGCTGCAGAACAACCAGCCCATGAGCGAGGAACAGCGCACATTCACACAGAATCTGATCGAACAGATCCGGGAGGAACACGCATGAGACCGTTAAAGTTGACCATTGCCGGCTTCGGTCCATACGCCGGCGTGCAGGAGCTGGATTTTGAAGCGCTCGGGACGAGCGGGCTATACTTAATCGCCGGGGATACCGGCGCGGGCAAGACGACGATCTTTGACGCGCTCACGTTCGCGCTCTTCGGAAAAGCGAGCGGAGACAGCCGCAAGGATGATATGCTCCGCTCCAAATACGCGCGGGCAGAGGACCCAACGTATGTGGAGCTGACATTTACATATAACGGTCAGACGTATACCGTCCGGCGCAATCCCCTCTACTATCGCATCAATCTGAAGAAGAAAGACGCGACCGATCTCGTCAAGCAAAACGCGGACGCACTGCTGACGCTCCCGGACGGCAGCGTGGTGACGAAGAAAACAGAGGTAGACAATGCAATTCAGGAGATCATCGGTCTGAGCCGGGAGCAGTTTGCGCAGATCTGCATGATCTCACAGGGCGATTTCCGCCGCCTGCTGGAGGCTGACACCGAGACCCGAAAGAAAATCTTCAAGGATATTTTCGGGACGGGGCTCTATTCAGACCTGCAAACCCGCCTGAAGGACGAAGTCTCCGTGCTCGACGGGCAGATGGCGGAGGCAAGACGCAGCATCCGGCAGTATATCGGCGGCATGGTCTGTGCGGACGATTCGGATTTCTGCGCAGATGTGCAAACGGCAAAGACCAACGGGCTGCCGATCGCCGAGCTGCAGGAACTGTTTGCAAAGCTCCTAAACGAGGACGGAACGCTCGAAACGCGGCTGAACGAACAGGTCAAAGCCACGGAGGAAGAAATTAAGGCGCTGGAGAAGAAAAAGGAAGCGGTGGAAGCCTATCGTGTGACGGGGGAAAAGCTGGACAAGCTGTCCAAAGAGGAGCAGAAGCAGAAGGACGCGTGGGAAACCGCAAAGACCGCACTGAAAGCCGCAAAGGAAGAAAGGGACAAAGGGCTGCCGGAGCTCATGGAGTGCCTTGGCAAGCTCCGCAATCAGCTTCCGTCCTATGACGAGCTGGATGATAAAAATAAAGCGCTTCAGGACCAGGAGAAGCTGCTGAAAAAAGAGCAGCAAAAGCGGGATGAGGCGGAAAAACAGAAAGCTACGCTTGCAGAAGAGCTTTCCGCATTCAAGGACGAGCAAGCAAAGCTGAAGGATAGTGACAAGGAAAAGGCTGAACTGAACGCGCAGCTGCAGCAGTGCACCGACCGCAAGAACGCACTTCAGGCACTGCTTGACGATTTTAAGACTCTGCACGCGGAGCAGAAAACGCTGACTGACATTCAGAACACCTATCTCGCGCTTGCGGACACAGCGGCGGAGCGGCTTCGAGAGTATGACCAGATGCAGCGGGCGTTTTTGGACGCGCAGGCGGGCATTCTCGCGGGCAGTCTGCAAGACGGAGCGCCCTGC
>ERZ857998.4356-NODE-4356-length-10233-cov-5.831598_pt1 | contig 10233 bp, 10 predicted proteins | sample MGYA00519954_ERZ857998 | MGnify/ENA primary metagenome ERZ857998 (study PRJEB31778, sample SAMEA3449424) | human gut metagenome | biome: human gut; feature: human-associated habitat; material: faeces | place: United Kingdom | collected 2010/2012 ...
CGTTTGTAACCGTTGTGCGGCTTGAAACAAAGCTCAGAGCCACTCTCACAGAACAGCAAAAGGCTCTGTTCGAGCAAATTAAAAAAACGGATGCAGAAATTACGACCGGCATGAGCTACAAGCGTTCACAAACGGATTTCGATTTGCATCGCGGCTGATGATGGAAGTCTACGAGCCGACACCTGAATTAGAACCGTAACAAAGTAAGATAATCGGAAACGGGATCGCACGATTCTGTTTCTGTTTCGAAAATATATACTGCAGCAGGCAAAGGATCTCACCGTCCTTTGCCTGTTTTCTTTTTGCTGATGGCCATCGGGATTTTGGACATTTTGTTAATTCTCAATTTTTAAGGTGTTAGAACACCCGATTTTTCGGCTGAAAAAGTGAGGGGATAAATTTTCAGCGCATAGCCGTGTATGGTTTTTTTGGATAAGTGTAGAGGTAAAAATTTTGGTTGTACCCTATCCACTTTTTTGCCATGAAAAGTAGAGGGCAAAATTACATAATCATTCGAAAGGAGTTGGTGCAGATATGATTGCGGCCATGCAAAAGAGCATAGACGCCAAGCTGCCGGAGTTGGAAAAGCAAATACAAAATTTGCAGCAGGCGGCAAGCGATGTGGATAAGTTCATAGGTCTCGCTAAAAAGTATACGCGCATAACCGAGCTGACCCCCGAGATCCTGCACACCTTCGTTTCAAAGATAGTCATTCACGAAAGGCATGAGCGTTTCAAGCAAAACACCGAACAGCAGATTGATATTTATTTCCGTTATATTGGCAATGTCGCCGAAATGTAAAGAGCATAAAAAAGGCGAAAGACAGGCAGTGCATATGCACTACCTGCCCTTCGGCGCCCGATTAAACAAAGGTATCCTTATGGTAACCCAGTTAAACACCGGGTTTCAGGCTCTTAAACTCCCGATTTGACAGCAAAATGATAGCAGCCTGTAAAACGACTTAATTCTAAGCGGCCTATCGCTTTGCCGGTGCAATCGTCTAAACACTTAAAAAGGCATTACCGACTTTTGCAGTCGGTAATGCCTTTTTTGAAAACCGGACTAAAACTAAATAGAATTAAATATTAAATCAGCTTAAATACCACTATATAATTCTTGCTCTTATATTTTTTCCCTTACGCTTTTCTTTTAAAAAAAGCGAGCCGGTCATCTATTTCGCCCAGCCGTATCAAACGGGCGGTTATAGAATTGCTGGTTCTTTTGTGAATGCGCGCCAATTCCGAAATTTTTGCACCGCCGCGGTACTCTTTGACTAATTCCTCATCCTCGGCATCGGTCCATCGCTTACCCGTATTTTCCGGCTTCGGACGGCCAAGTCCCCTGATATTTTTATCAATTTCTTCGGTAACGGTATAAAGCGCCCGGACAATCTCCACCTGATTGCAGCTGTCCGTTTCAGGCAAAACCTCACCGGTAATGGGATTAATTCCGTTCGCCAAAACCGTTAAAAGCTTTTTGGCTGTTTCAACCTCCATAAACACCCATCCTCTGTTTTTTGTAAAATTATTCAGAACACACTTAAAGCTTTATCGGTTATAAACAAGGCTGTATCTTTAAATCGGCTTTTATTATCACCTGCCGCAACCTGTTTTTAAAAAATCACCGATTAAAAGCAGTCTCGTATGTGATATCTAAACACATAATACCACATAAAATCTTCACTGTCTACATTTTTATGTAAAATCACCGTTGTTTAGTTGAGTTTTACATACGGAAAATGAAGTTAACCGGTAAAAACACTTTCCGTTTAATATTTTTATGCTTTATTAGCATTATGATCTTTACCGCGGTTACTTTATATTCCTCACCCATATTAAGCTTTAAATGAGGCTAACTCCAAAATAAATTTGCAAAAAATTACACAATATGATATACTGTTATTCAATAACACGGTGCATTACTCCAAACACAACAGAGAGGAAAAGAAAAATGATTTGGATATTAATAGGGCTAGCAATTATCATTTTGACAATCATAAAAAACCTTGTAAATATCCAAACTGAAAACGGAAGGAGTGCTATAATATGCAAGAAATAAGATGTCCTAAGTGCGGCGAAATTTTTCAGGTTGATGAAACGGGCTATGACCAAATTGCTCAGCAAGTACGTGACAAAGAATTTGAAAAAGAACTCGACCGTCGTGAGAAAGAATTAAAAGACAAACATAAACAAGATCTCGAAATAATTCGTATGCAGGAAGAAAAAGAATACAACGCAAATATTTCTCAAAAAGACGCTGAAATTTCCTCTAAAAATCAAAAAATCTCTGAATTACAAGCTAAATTGGACGCCAGCGAAACTACAAAAAGGCTTGCCGTTGCAGAAGCGATTGAAAAGCAGCTTGGAGAACGCACAAGGGAACTGCTCTCGATACCGTCCCGCACGAATACAAAACACAAAGATCCGTCTTACGAACGATAACCCTTTGCGGTATGGGGTTCCATACCGCTTTTACATACTGCGGTAAAGTGGAAAAATCACAAAGCCGCAGTAAAAACAACTGATTCGGGAGGCAAATATAATGGAAACAATTTGCGGAATTGATTGCAGCAAATGCGATTTTAAGAATAATTGTAAAGGCTGTATGGAAACAGACGGCCATCCGTTTGGTGGGGAATGTATTGCCACAGAGTGCTATAAATCAGGTGGTGAAAAATGTTTTTCCGCATATAAAAAACGTTTGATTGATGAATTTAATTCTCTAAAAATTGCCGATATGCCCCCTGTAACAACGCTTTGCCAGTTAAGTGGTGCTTATGTCAATTTGGAATACACCTTCCCAAATGGAAGGAAAATGAAATTACTTGACGATACAAAAGTATATCTCGGGTATCAGATAGAAAAAGTGAATAGTGATAGGTGTTATGGGCTTGTTGCAGACAACGATTATCTGCTTGTATGTGAGTATGGATGTAACGGTACAGAACCCGAAATCGTGATTTACAAAAAAAGATAAGTAAACGGGAAGTCGTTTCGCTGAATTGTTTTTACATAGCCGCTTGGTTTTCTTAGGAAAATCAGGCGGCTATATCTTTGTTTCAATCCATCAAATCGGAACACAAGCCAAATATATTATATTTTCGTTCCGAAATATAATATAATGATTGCCCTTCCAAAAATGAAAAACAAAACAAAGGAGCCGACCGTAAGGGGGGGCAAAGATTCAGCAGTGATATTTCGACCGCTTATAACGGCAAAAGGGATTTATTCCGTCAGATTCCCGAGGGCGTTTGGGCATTAAGGCAGTAACAATAAAAACAAAAAGATTTTAAAAGCCCGTACCGATGCGAATTTGCCGGTACGGACTTTCCTTTTTATTATTTATTTAAGCTATCCTTGCATTTTATTAGGCTTTCAGACCTAAAGCATAGGATAAAGGCGACCATTCCGCTCGGGTTTACCAGTCGGAATTCCTTCGGGCGAATGCCGAAATGACGCTTTCGATGCCGAACAGAATCATGTAGATCGCCGCAAAATAGCTGATTGCACGAATCGTCATAAATGAAAGGACCGGACTGAATATCATCACAAATCCGAGGATCAATCCTAAAATATTTAAAATCAGCGAGAAGTAATAATAAAACGGGTTGCCGATCAAACGAATCAGATTCGCCCTGGTAAGCTCGGCAATACAGTGGGCGATAAACCATATCGGCAAAAGAACCGTCAAGGCCCATTTCCCGACATTAGGGTTGGCGATAAGCATAACGCCGCACATAACGCTCATAATCCCCGAAACCAGCGACAGGGTCGGACCAAAACCGGTAAAACGGGAAAGCCGGGCGTACACCACAAGATCCTCAATACCCATAACGGTGACGATAACGCCGTAAATTACGACCGCTCCGGTCAGCATGCTTTCCGGGCGTATAAATGTGAAAATGCCAAGCAGTATCAAAAGCGAGCCGACAATCAATTCGCTCCATCCGAATCCGGTCTTTTTTTTCATACCGCATTCCCGTCCTTTCTGTTTAAAATCGCCATGAACTCACTGCCGGTGATGGTTTCTTTTTCATACAGATAATTTGCCAGCTCATCGAGCTTCGCGCGGTTGTCTTCCAGCAGCTTCCGCGCCTTGGCATGCTGCGTTTTCACCGTCTCCACAACCTTCCGGTCAATCTCCTTCTGCATATCGGCAGAGCAGGCCAGAGAGGTGTCGCCGCCGAGATATTGGTTGGTCACGGTTTCCATGGCGACCATATCAAATTCGTCGGTCATGCCGTAGCGGGTTATCATCGCACGTGCGAGCTTGGTCGCCTGCTCAATGTCATTGGAGGCGCCGGTGGTGATCTGACCGAAGACTATCTCCTCCGCCGCACGGCCGCCGGTCAAAGTTGCGATCTTGTTTTCCAGCTCCTCCTTGGTCATCAGAACCTTGTCGTTTTGCTCTATCTGCATGGTGTAGCCGAGTGCGCCGGAGGTACGGGGAATAATGGTGATCTTCTGCACCGGAGCGGAAGCGCTCTGCAAAGCGGCGACCAGCGCGTGGCCTATTTCGTGGTAAGCTACGACCTTCTTTTCGCCGTCGGTCATAATGGCGTTTTTCTTCTGATAGCCGGCGATAACGACCTCAATGCTTTCCTCCAAATCCGCCTGCTCAACCACCGTACGTCCGTTTCTTACGGCGCGAAGGGCGGCCTCGTTGATAATGTTGGCAAGCTCCGCACCGGAGGTACCTGCCGCCATACGGGCGATGGTGTGAAAATCCACGTCGTCCGCCGTTTTTATCTTTTTCGCATGGACCTTGAGAATGGCTTCGCGGCCGGCAAGGTCGGGCAGCTCCACGGGAACCCGGCGGTCAAAGCGGCCGGGACGGGTCAGTGCCGGATCAAGGGATTCGGGACGGTTGGTCGCCGCCAGAATGATGACGCCGTCCACACCCTCGAATCCGTCCATCTCGGTCAGCAGCTGATTGAGGGTCTGCTCGCGCTCGTCGTTGCCGCCGATCTGGCCGTCGCGCTTTTTGCCTATTGCGTCGATCTCGTCGATAAAGACGATACAGGGCGCTTTTTCCTTGGCCTGTGCGAAAAGATCGCGCACCTTCGACGCACCCATTCCGACAAACATCTCTACAAACTCCGAGCCGGACATAGAGAAAAACGGAACGCCGGCTTCACCTGCAACGGCCTTTGCCAGCATGGTTTTACCGGTACCCGGAGGGCCTACGAGCAGCACGCCTTTGGGCATGGAAGCGCCGACATCGGAATATTTTTTCGGATTATGCAGATAATCGACAATCTCGGCGAGATTTTCCTTCGCCTCATCCTCACCGGCGACATCGGCAAAACGGATGCCGTCTGTTGACGGCACATAGACCTTAGCGTTACTCTTTCCGATACCGAAGGCCATAGCATTCGGGCCGCCTGCCTGGGACATCATTTTCTTCGCCATATACTGTCCGAGGGCGGCAAAGATCAGAATAGGCAGAATAAAGCTCAGAAAAAAGCTGAGCAGCGGCGACATGCCTTTTTCAATATCTCGAGTGAATTTTGCGCCCGAAGCGTACAGCCGTTCGGTCAGGGTCGGGTCGTTCATCTCTCCGGTCTTGTATATCTGGGTATTATCCTTGTCGGTGAACACGATCTCGGAATCGGCAACCTCTACGCTGCCGATATTTTTATCCTCGATCATCTTCATAAAGGTGCCGTAATCAACCTCTTTCACTCTGGAGTTTGCAAGCAACGGAGCGATAACCATGTTGAACACCAAAATAAACAGCAATACAATACCGTAGTAATAAATAAGCGGTTTTTTCGGGGATTTTACCTCTTTCATAACTTCTCTGCTCCTTTTATAATCTTTGATATATAACTTAAACGGCCGCCAGTTCCCGTTCGGGAAGCCCGCATAAGCCCGCTTTATCCGAACGAACCGAATAGCCTGTCACATCAGATACCGTCTCCCCGTCTATCTGAAGGGGTGTGGGACGGTCGAATTCCACGTCGACCGAATTGCCCTCAAGAATCGTCATATGCTTTTTATATTTTGTATGTTTGCCGCTGAAAATCGAGGGAAAAATCAGCAAAGCAAGCAGCTTTCCGACATTATGGAATACAACTGCCGATACCTTCCCATCCTGCCGGTTCCTTTCCTGATCGGGCGCCGCCATCATTCCGCCGCCGTAATACCGGCCGTTCATTACCGTAGCAAGCCACACTTTTTTATACTTGAATGACTCTCCATCCACCGTAACCGTCGCATTTTTCGGTTTATAATGAAACAGCAGTCCGCCTATGGCGATTTTTGTATAGTTTATGGGCTTGGGATTTTTCTTTTTAAGGCTCTCTTCTCTTAGTTTGTCGCCGGTTTCACAGCAATATCCGTCTATTCCGAAGCCGACGTTATTTACAAACAGACGCTTTTCTACTTTTACGGTAACGTTCGGCAAGCGCCAAAGATAATCATTTATGCACACGGCCGATTTCTCAAAGGGTTTACAGCCTATATCCCTTGCAAAATCATTGCCGGTTCCCGTCGGCAGATAATAAATTTTATTCTTTATCTCTACTCCGCTTATGCCGTTTACAAATCTATTCAGCGTGCCGTCCCCTCCGCACAAAACCACGCTTGCATCCGGTTCAAGCCCGTCAAAAAAGGTACGGTAGCTCGAAACCCGACATATGTTTATTGCAACCGTTTCCTCATCGGCGGTTTGCAGCGCCTTTACCGCCTCATTTGCCTCAGCACCGCCTGCATAAGGGTTGTAGAGTATGTATTTGTCCGCCATAACAAAACTCCGTTCCTTGATTTCAATTTATGTCAAAGCTATACTTAGTTTGACATTTTTCGGTAAAATCTTATCAGGCGATTCTAAACTGAAACAAAACTTTTATAAATGCGATATCGGAATTTTTCACCAAATACAGAATTTTCGTTTTAAAGAGTAAAAACGGTGCGGCGTTGACACGGCCGGCTTATTTTTGTAAAATGATAAAAAAAGTGTTGCACCGGATAGGGACAACACAATACCGGACAAGATACATTACAAAACGTTATAATGCATAATTAAAAACAAGAAAAAAATAAGGCGATAAATAAAGTCTACGGTACGGTTTCGGTTTATTTCAGTTTGTTTTTCCGTATTATCCTGCCGAAAACGGATTCCTTATGGAGGGATATTTATGTTTCACATTCTTGTTGTTGACGATGATAAGCACACCCGAATGCTGCTTAGCGCCATACTTAAAAACGCCAATTATACCGTAACGGCGGCGGCCGACGGCCGGGAGGCGTTAAAAATTTTATCCGAAGAGCATATCGACCTTGTGGTGCTGGACATAATGATGCCCCAAATGGACGGATACGAATTTACAAGGCTTGTTCGCGAAACCGACAGCACCCTGCCGATCTTAATGCTTACGGCAAAGCAGCTGCCGGCAGATGAAAAAAGGGGCTTTCTTGTAGGAACCGACGACTATATAACCAAACCCATCGATGAAGAAAAGCTGCTTTTGCGTATAAAAGCGCTGCTGAGACGCGCAAAAATAGTCAGCGAACAGAAAATAACGATAGGCGACGTCGTTTTGGACTACAGCTCCTTTACGGTCACAAAAAAGGGTGAAGTGACCGTGCTGCCCCAAAAGGAATTTATGCTTCTTTATAAGCTTCTTTCCTACCCGGGACAGATATTCACACGTATACAGCTTATGGATGAGATATGGGGAACCGACAGCGAAACCGGCTGGGAAACCGTTACGGTACATGTCGGACGTTTGCGCAAGCACTTTGAGGGGTGGGATGAGTTTGAGATTGTCGCCGTGCGCGGACTCGGCTATAAGGCGGTGAAAAAGGTATGAATAAAAAGGATCGGACGGGGCAGCCCGCTTTGGTGCTTTTGCTTGCAGGAATCGTCTTTGTGACAAGCACCGTCATTATGCTGCTGACAATCGGCGTTATATATGCGCTTACACACCTCGGTGTTATACGTGTCGCCGCCGGTCAGGTCGGATTGCCGGAGCTTTTACGCTTTCTTATTTGCACCAGCCTTGTTATCGGGTGCCTGCTCGCCTCGCTTACCGGAAGAATCGCCCTAAATCCGCTTAAACGGCTGACCGATCAGCTCGACCGGTTGGCAAGCGGAAATTATAAGGCCAGACTGCATTTCGGCAGGCCGATAGGCGAACATCCGACATTCAGACAGATCGAAAAAAGCTTTAACCGGGCGGCCGAGGAGCTCGAATACACCGAACTGCTCCGCAGCGATTTTATAAACAATTTTTCCCACGAGTTTAAAACCCCCATCGTTTCGATTGCCGGCTTTGCAAAGCTATTGCGCCACGGGAATCTGACCGATGAGCAAAAGGAGGAATACCTTCAGGTCATTGAGGAGGAGTCCTTGCACCTTTCCTCCATGGCCAACAACGTTTTAAACCTCACACGGGTGGAAAGCCGTGCCATTCTTACCGATATTACAAAATTTAATCTGTCAGAACAGATACGCTCGGCCGGAGTGCTGCTTGCCGAAAAGTGGACGGCGAAGAATCTTTACATGGACATGCAGTTCGGTGAATATATGATATCGGCAAACGAGGAGCTGTTAAAGCAGGTGTGGGTTAATCTGCTCGATAATGCCGTAAAATTTTCGGAGCCGGACAGCACCGTGTCGGTAGGTATATCGGAAAACGACGATTATTTTACGGTTACGGTTTCAAACAGCGGCAGGGAAATTCCGGCAGACCGGATAAATCATATCTTCAATAAATTCTATCAGGCCGATGAATCGCATTCGTCCGAGGGCAACGGTATAGGTCTTGCCGTTGTAAAAAAGGTATGCAGCCTGCACGGCGGCGAGGTATCTGCCAAAAGCGAAAACGGTAAAACCGTATTCACCGTAGTTTTACCGAAATCGGCAAAAAACCTTTAGACATGACGTAAGGACGCCTCCCATCAGATTATATTTTTAATAAAAAACAAAAAGGATCGATTACTGTGTCTCAGATAACAAAGCGCGCATTGGAGCAATCGCTCAAAAATCTGCTTTTAAAAAAGCCGCTTACCAAAATAACGGTAAACGACATTGCCGAGGATTGCGGAATTAACCGCATGACCTTTTATTATCATTTTAAGGATATTTACGACCTTGTGGAATGGTCCTGCCTTGAGGATGCAAAACGCGCCCTTGACGAGAAAAAGACCTACGAAACATGGCAGCAGGGACTTCTGCAGATTTTTAAAGCCGTCTATGAAAACAAGCCGTTTATTTTGAATGTCTACCGCTGCGTGCATACCGAGCAGGTAGAAAAATATCTGACTCCGCTTGTGGACAATCTGCTTTTGGAGGTTATAAACGAGGAGGCGGCCGGAATGACCGTTAGGGACGAGGACAAGCAGTTCATCGCCCAGATCTACTCGTACATATTTATAGGACTTATGCTCGACTGGATCAAAGACGACATGCGCGAGGATCCGCAAATGATCGTAGACCGGCTCGCCCGGCTGATAAAAGGCTCTGTATCGGAGGCCCTGTCCCGATTCAAAATATGATTTTATCATTTTTGCCGATGTGATAAAATTTTTTACACCTTTTTACCCTGTGATAAAAGTCTTATCACAGGGCATTTTCTGTTTATTGTAAACGATGTTTTCACGGGTATAATGAAAGCATAAAAAGAAAACACAGGAGGTTTTCATTATGTATTACTCAGCAGGAACCTATGAATCGTTTGCACACCCGGAGAAGCCGAAGGATGTCGATAAAAAATCGGCTTATATAATCGGTACGGGACTTGCGGGTCTTACCGCCGCTTTTTACCTTGTCCGCGACGGACAGATGAAGGGCGAGCACATTCATGTATTGGAAAAATTGGATCTGGCAGGCGGCAGCTGTGACGGCCGCAAGGACATCACCAAGGGCTTCTTTATGAGGGGCGGCCGTGAGATGGACAACCATTTCGAGGTCATGTGGGACACCTTCCGTGATGTTCCGTCCATCGAAACGCCGGGCGTTTCGGTGCTGGACGAATACTACTGGCTCAACAAGCACGACCCCAACTACTCTTTGTGCCGTGCAAGTGTCAATCGCGGCGAAGATGCCCGCACCGACAAGCAGTTTAAGCTCGATAAAGACTCCGCGATGGCGCTTTCCAAGCTCTTTTTGACCCCGGAAAAGGATCTTGAGGACAAGAAAATTTCCGATGTTCTGCCCGAATCTTTTTGGAGCACAAACTTCTGGCTTTACTGGCAGACCATGTTCGCCTTCCAGCGCTGGTCAAGC
>ERZ857998.4358-NODE-4358-length-10226-cov-3.553928_pt1 | contig 10226 bp, 9 predicted proteins | sample MGYA00519954_ERZ857998 | MGnify/ENA primary metagenome ERZ857998 (study PRJEB31778, sample SAMEA3449424) | human gut metagenome | biome: human gut; feature: human-associated habitat; material: faeces | place: United Kingdom | collected 2010/2012 ...
GCGGTGCCAAGGGAGTTCGACAATTCGGTGGCCTTTGCCGACGGCCAGCTGCGCACTTTGCCGGGCACGCAGGGGCGGTGGTATGTATACGACGCACAGCGCACGGTTGCGGGCTATGGCACTGTGTGGGTGCGCAGTGTGGCGGCCGCAAACCAGGTGGATTCCACCATTCTCACCCTGCTGCGCCTGGCGCTGGTGGTGCTTCCGTTTTTTGTGCTGCTGGCCGCTGTGGGCGGGTATGTGCTGGCGCGGCGCGCTTTCCGCCCGGTGCGGCGCACAGGTCGAGCACCGCTTCACCCGGCTGCAAGTCCAGCAGCGAGGCAGGGAGCTGCGCCGACGGCTCCTGCCTGTAGAACAGGCCCGCCGCGTGCAGCGGATGCTTGCCGGGGGTGAACCCCTCCGGCACAAAGAACCCCTCCGGTATGATGCCGCAGGGCTCGGGCTGTATGCCAAGGAGCGCCAAAAGCGCATCCGGCGTGATTTTCAGCGTGTTCACGCGCAGCGCCCGCCGCGGGGACTGCGCCATGGCATCGAGATACGCCGGGAAGGCGCCGCCAAGCTGATGGCGCATCCGGTTCAAAAAAGCTTCGGGAAGTTTCATACGCACAGTATAGCACAGCGGGGGAGAATGGAAAAGTATCACGCTGCTGCTTGGGTGTTCATAAAAAATTCATAATTTATTCGCGTTTGCATTGCAACCGAAATATGATAGTATGAGTATTATTATAGACACAACATTTTGTGGTATCCATTGGATGTGATATCATACATACGGGGAGGGGAGCATATGGAACAACCGCTTGAAACCGGCGCACAGGCGTACTGCGGCACGGATGCCGGCGCGGAAACCATATCCGATGCGGAGCAGGCCGCAGTGCAGGCCGGCCTGTCGCTCATCACGGTGCGCAACGCCAAAAAGATCTACCGCGTGGGCAGCGTTGACATTCAGGCGCTGCGCGGCGTGGATTTGACCATCGAGGCGGGAGAGCTCTGCTGCATCATCGGTCGTTCCGGCTCCGGCAAGAGCACGCTGCTGAACGTGCTCGCCGGTCTGGAGCATGTGACCTCGGGCGAACTGATCATCGCCGGAAAGCGGCTCGACCGCATGAACCAGAGCGAGCTCATCCGCTTCCGCCAGCAGCACATCGGGTTCATTTTTCAGTCGTTCAATCTCATGCCCTACTATACGGCGTTGGAAAACGTCGCGTTTCCGCTCGCGTTTCGCGGCGTGCCCGCCTATAAGCGCAACCGCATGGCGGCCAATATGCTCAAACTCGTCGGGTTGGAGACGCACATGAAGCACAAGCCGTCCCAGATGAGCGGCGGCCAGCAGCAGCGCGTGGGCATTGCGCGTGCGCTTGTGACCGACCCGGAGATCGTGTTTGCCGACGAGCCGACCGGCAACCTCGATTCCAGCACCTCCGACGAGGTGATGAACGTGATCTGCGATATCCTGCGCGAAAAGGGCAAGACGCTCATCATGGTCACACACGATCCCAATATGGCCGAGTATGCCGACAAGGTGGTCAATCTACTCGATGGGCGGATTGTGGACATTCAGATGCAAAAGGCGCGGGAACAGAAGCGAATCCCGCAGAATCAACCGGATCAAGAGAAACAGGGGGAGAATCAGAATGCGTAAACAATGGATGAAGCGGAGCATGGCCATGCTCCTTGGCGTACTGCTGCTCTTCACAGGCGCAGGCGCGGCGCTGGCGGAGGAACCGGACGAATCGGAACCCACACCCACGCCAGGCCTGAGCAAGGAGTGCATCTCCATCTCCAAATGGTATGGAAACCATGAGGCCAGCGGCGTCATTCCCGCCATCAGCGGCGAGCGCGACGAGGCGATCGATATCCCGCTGCCGCTCGTTGCGGAGGAAGGCCCGCTCACGGATCTCGAGATCGAGCCGGTGCTCAGCACCAATCTCGACAGCTTCCCGTTCGTGATTCCGAACATGGTGATGAAGCAGGAGCGCGCGAGCCTCAATAAGGGCGAGTGCTGGTCGGTCTGGTATCGCGATCTGGTGCTCAGCCACAGCGTCACCAAGGGCGTCAAGCAGGTCGATTTCAAGGTGCGCTACACCTATAACGGCGTGCGCGAGGAGATCGTGCTCAACGTGTTCGTCAATGTCACCAGAGGCGCGTCCACGGGCGGCGGTGGCGGCGGCGTCTCGTTCCGCTCGCAGCCGAAGCTGATCGTCGAAACCTATCAGCTCAGCACAGATAAGCTGTACGCGGGCGAACCGTTTGAGCTGACGATGAACCTGAAGAACACGTCGGCCGACGAGGCGATCAAGAACATCCAGATTCATATGAAGGATGAAACGGGCACCGTGTTGCCCGCGCAGAACGGCAGCAACACGCTCTATATCAAGGAGATTGAGAAGGAGGGCGGCACGACCGTCAAGGTCATGCTGCAGGCGGCGCCGGACGCGGAGGCCAAGGCGTATGCGCTGGCGCTCGCGTTCAGCTACGACGGCGCGTCCAGCAAGCAGGCGTATACCGCGGAGGAATCGATCACCCTGCCCGTGCAGCAGCGCATCCGCATCAAGTGCGATGACCCGCTCGTGTACGACGAGCCGTGGGCCGGCCAGACGGCTGCCGTCGGCGTGTCGCTCTACAACATGGGAAAATCCACGATCTACAACTGTATGGTCACGGTCGAGGGCGAGGGGCTTTCCATGCCGGAGACGTATTTCGGCGGCAATATCGCCAGCGGCGGCACCATGCGCGCTGAGTTCGACGTGCAGACCGACGTGGCGGGCGACATCGCCGGCACGGTCGTGATCACCTATGAGGATGTATACGGCGAGCAGCTCGAGGAGCGGCTGCCGCTGAGCATGTATGTCAATGAGCCGATGAGCATGGAGCCGGTCGTTGACGATCCTTCCATGGCATTGCCGGAGGGCGGAGATATGGCCGGCGACCCCATGGCCGGCGGCGATATGGCGGCGATGGGCGGCATGGAGGGCGGCTCGGGCGGCATCGCTTGGTATTGGTGGGCTATCGCCATCGTGGCGGTTGCGGCCGGCGTTGTCCTACTCGGTATCCTGCGCCATAAGAAGCGCCAGAAGGAGCTGGAGGCGCTATGAGATTTGGCGATCTGCTCTCGATCGCGTTTCTGAACCTGTGGCGCAGAAAGCTGCGCGCGTTTCTGACCGTGCTCGGCATGACGATCGGCGTGGCGTCGATCGTGGTCATGGTATCGCTCGGCATCGGTATCCGCGAGGCGACGATCCAGAGCTTTGCGGGTACCGGGAGCCTTACCCTGATTCAGGTCAATTCCTGGTCGTATGTGGAAACGGGCGACGGTGGGGGCACCAGCCGCGAGACGGAGCTGAACAAGAAGAGCGTTGAGGCGTTCCGGCAGATCCCCGGCGTGCGCGGGGTCATGCCGATGGTCGAAACATGGGGCCTGCTCAAGAGCGGCAAATATGTATCGGATGTTTCGATCTTGGGCGTGGATGCACAGACGGCAAAGGAATTCGATCTGAACCTGAGCAGCGGCCGGTATCCGGAGGCCAAGCGCGGCAGCACGCAGGAGATGGTGGTCGGCAGCTATGTGCTCGAGTGGTTCCGCGATCCCAAGACCGGCAAGGAGGCGAGGGACCGCGACGGCAACCCGAAGGTGACGATCGACGACCGGTTCCAGTTTACGTTCGACTACAGCAATGTGTACGATTACGGCAACGGCGAGAGTACGCAGCCGAAGGGATCGATGTATAAGGTCAATCTGGTCGGCAGTATGGAGGCGGAGGGAAACTATTCGTATTACTGCCTGATGGAGATATCCACGCTCGAAAAGCTGATGAAGGACAACAAGGACTTCATCGGCGGAAACGGCGAGGGCAAATACAATCAGGTGCTGGTCAAGTGCAACGACATTGCGGACGTCAAGGCGGTCAAGACCGCGATTGAGAACATGGGCTACGGCACCTACAGTGCGCAGGACGCCGTGGAGATGGCGGAGGAACAGACCGCGCGCATCCAGTATCTGCTCGGCGCGATCGGCGGCGTGTCGCTGCTCGTGGCGGCCATCGGCATCATCAACACGATGATGATGAGCATCTATGAGCGCACCAAGGAGATCGGCATCATCAAGGTGCTCGGCTGTCGCATGAGCAACATTGCCGGCATGTTCCTTGCCGAATCCGCGTTCATCGGCCTGTTCGGCGGCGCGCTCGGACTCGGCGTGTCCTACGGCCTTGGACTGGTGCTCAACGCGCTTCTGGCCTCCTCTGGCCTTACGAGCGTGATCCCGCTGTATCTGGCCGTTGGCGCGGTCGCGTTCTCCGTGCTCGTCGGCCTGCTGTCCGGCCTGTATCCGGCCATCCGCGCGATGCGCCTGAGCCCTCTGGCCGCGATTCGGAATGAATGACGGAGCGCTTGCTCCGGTGCATCAAAAACAGGAAGCGAGCAAATGCGGGCGGTATACCGGAAGCGTCGGTATACCGCCCGTTTATCACATTTTGTCCAAAAATCAGTGGCGTTTTTGCGCCGTCTGTTGTATCATGGGAGCAACAGTCAAACGGAGGAAGCAACAATGAAAAGAGCCATCGTTACCGTGATCGGGCATGACCGCGTGGGCATCATTGCACGCGTGAGCACGCTGCTGGCCGAGTTCGGCGTCAACGTACTCGACATCAGCCAGACGGTCATGAACGAATATTTTACCATGGTCATGCTCGTGGATTTGCAGGGCTGCGCGGAGGACTTCTCCAAACTGCGCGACGCGCTCGTCGCGCTCGGGGAGCAGATGGCGCTGTCCGTGCGGATTCAGCACGAGGAAATCTTCAATGCGATGCACGCGGTGAACTGATATGCAGAGTCAAAGGGAAATTCTGGAAACGGTGCGCATGATCGAGCAGCAGCATCTCGATATCCGCACGATCACCATGGGCATTTCGCTGCACGACTGCGCGGACGCCGATGCAGAGCGCGCCTGCCAAAAGCTCTATGATAAGGTTACATCGCGCGCCGAAGCGCTCGTTCGGACCGGCGAGCTGATCGAAACCGAGTACGGCATCCCGATCGTGAACAAGCGCGTTGCGGTGACCCCGATTGCGGAGATTGCCGCCGCCTCCGACACGGCGGACTACGTGCCGTTTGCCAGAGCGCTCGACCGTGCGGCAGAGACGCTCGGCATCAATTTCATCGGCGGGTTTTCAGCGCTTGTGCAGAAGGGCATGACCGCAGCCGACAGGAAGCTCATCGCCAGCATTCCGGAAGCGCTGGCCGAAACGGGACGCGTCTGCTCGTCGGTCAACGTCGCTTCGACGCGCGCCGGCATCAATATGGACGCCGTGGCGTGGATGGGCCGCATCATCCGCGAAACGGCCGCCCTGACGCGGGAAACGGACGGGCTCGGCTGCGCCAAGCTCGTGGTGTTTGCCAACGCCGTGGAGGACAACCCCTTTATGGCGGGCGCGTTCCACGGCGCGGGCGAGCCGGAGTGCTGCGTGAACGTCGGCGTATCCGGCCCGGGCGTGGTCAAGACCGCGCTGGAACAGGTGCGGGGCGAGCCGTTTGACGTCGTTGCGGAAACGATCAAAAAGACGGCGTTCCGCATCACGCGCATGGGCCAGCTCGTGGCGCGCGTGGCGGCGGAGCGGCTTGGCGTGCCGTTCGGCATCGTCGATCTGTCGCTGGCGCCGACGCCGGCCATCGGCGATTCGGTGGCGTATATTCTGGAGGAAATGGGACTTGAGCGCGCGGGCGCACCGGGTACCACGGCGGCGCTTGCCATGCTCAACGATGCGGTCAAGAAGGGCGGCGTCATGGCTTCGGGCCATGTCGGCGGTCTTTCCGGCGCGTTCATCCCGGTCAGCGAGGATGCAGGTATGATCGATGCGGCGCGCATCGGCGCGCTTTCGCTGGAAAAGCTGGAGGCCATGACCTGCGTATGCTCGGTGGGCATCGATATGGTGGCCGTGCCGGGCGCGACCAGTGCGGCCACGCTCTCCGCCATCATTGCGGATGAGGCGGCCATTGGCATGATCAACCAGAAGACGACGGCCGTCCGCATCATCCCCGTGCCGGGCAAGGACGTGGGCGATACGGTCGAGTTCGGCGGGCTGCTCGGCACCGCGCCGGTCATGCGGGTGAGCGGCTACGGCAGCGACGCCTTTATTGCGCGCGGCGGACGGATTCCGGCCCCGATTCACAGCCTCAGGAACTGAACTCTGGCCGGAGAGGACGGTGCAGTTGCGTGCCGTTTTCGGGAGCGCGCGCGTCTGGCGGTGCGGCGGATGCGGCTGCTGCGCTGCGACCCGGGAACGGAAATCACCAATGCGGGTGGAGAACCTGCATGCGCGCGGCTGTCGGGCAGCGTGATAACGGCCGCAGCCCTTCCCGCCTGATGGCCTGCTGATGAATGCCAATGGATGCCCTGCCGGCCCCCCGACAGGGTATGCCTATGTTTTGGAGGGAGTATCTCGATGGAAACGATACGGCCGCCGCATTGGCGGCGCAGCTTTTTTACGGTGATTGCCGGACAGACGGTCTCGCTGCTCGGCAGCTCGGCCGTGCAGTTTTCACTGATCTGGTGGCTGGCGAGCGAGACCGCTTCGCCGATGATGCTGGCGTTTTCCGGGCTGATGGCGTTCTTGCCGCAGATGCTGCTCGGCCCCTTCGCGGGCGTATGGATCGACCGGCTCAAGCGCAAGGCGGTGCTGATCGGGGCGGATCTGTTTACCGGGGCGGTGGCGGCGGCGTTTGCGGCCCTGTTCGTTGTGATGGAGCAGCCGCCCTACTGGACGGCCTGCCTCGCGCTTGGCCTGCGCGCCGTGGGCGGCGTGTTCCACACGCCTGCCATGCAGGCGACCATCCCGCTGCTGGTGCCTCGGGAAGAGCTGGTGCGCGCCGGTGGCTGGGGCCAGTTTTTGCAGTCGGGTTCGTTCATGCTCGGACCGGTGATCGGCGCGGCCATGTACGCCGCGCTGCCAATGCCGCTCATTCTGCTGACGGATCTCTTTGGCGCGCTCGCTGCGGCGCTGGCCGTCGCGGTTGTGCATTTGCCGGAGCTTGAGCGAAAGGACACGGCGGCGCCCAACGTGCTGCGGGAACTGAAGGTGGGCGCCAAGGCCTACGCCCGCGACCAAAAGCTGTGCTTCATGACCGGCTGCATCACCATCGGTCTGGTGTTCTTTTTGCCGCTCTCGTCGTTCTATCCGCTGATGACGAGCGATTTCTTTCAGGGTACCGCATGGCATGGCAGCCTCGTGGAACTGCTGTATGCGGCGGGGATGATGCTCTCGGCGCTGCTTACGGGCATACTGGGGCGGATGCACAACAAGCTGGCGTGGGTGCACATCGGGCTGCTGGGCCTCGGCGTCACCTCGCTGCTGTGCGGGCTGCTGCCGCCGACGGCGTTCGGTTTCTGGGCGTTTGCGGTGCTTTGCATGTTCATGGGCGCGTCAGGCAATCTGTACGGCATTCCCTATACCGCCTATTTGCAGGAGACCATTCCGCCGGAGCTGCAGGGACGCGCGTTTTCGCTGATGGGCAGCGTGATGTCGTTTGCCATGCCCGTCGGCCTGCTCGTCTCCGGCCCGGTTGCCGAGGCATACGGCGTGCCGCTGTGGTTCGTGCTCACCGGCGCGGTGTTTCTGCTCACCACGGCGGTGAGCTGGTGGTATGTGAGGCGCCGGTAGGCCGACGAAACGTGCAAGTTGGCCATTCCCATTTTCGCGATTTTATGGCATACTGTTGATAAGCATTTTTGTCGAGGAAGCTATGGAAACCAGTTTTTTTGTTGATCCCACCCTGTACCGCGGCCGGCCTGCCGATGGCGCCGGACGGCTTGCGGAGGAAACCGCCACCTATGACCTGCTCGACCGGCTCGGCATCCTCTATGTCCGGCTGGATCACGATCCCGCAATGACGATTGCCGATTGCGCCGAGATTGACGAGCGGCTCGGCACTGCCATGTGCAAGAACCTGTTTCTGTGCAACGCGCAGAAGACAGCGTTTTATCTGCTCATGATGCCGGGGAACAAGCCGTTTCGCACCAAGGATCTGTCCAGCCAGATCCGGTCGGCGCGGCTGTCGTTTGCCGATGCGCCGCACATGGAGGCTTTTTTGCACATCCATCCCGGCTCCGTGTCCGTGATGGGACTGATGAACGATACGGAGAACCGCGTGCGCCTGCTCATCGACCGCGATGTGGCCGGAGAGCCGTACATCGGCTGCCACCCGTGTGTGAATACCTCCAGCCTGCGCATCGCGACCGCCGATCTGCTGGAACGGTTTTTGCCGGAGGTGCATCACGCGCCGACGTTGGTGACGCTGTAAATGGCCGTTTGCGGCCTAAGGAGCATGCGCCGGGACGGAACGGGCGGGGCGTGTCCCGCATGCGGCGGGAACGGATGCAGCGATTTTTTGAACGGATGCAACGATTTTTTGAAATGAAACGTCTTAGGAGAGAAAGGGGTCGGTCGAATGCTGTCGAACGCCAAGCTGAAGCAGTATGCAAAGCTGCTCGTGGAAGTCGGGCTGAACGTACAGAAGGGACAGCCGCTCGTGATCAGCTGCCCTGTGGACTGCGCGTATTTTGCGCGCCTGTGCGCCGAGGCCGGTTACGAGGCCGGCTGCAAAAGCGTGGAGATGGAGTGGCGCGACGATGCGCTCACCCGCATGAAATATCTGAGGGCGGACGACGCGGTATTCGACGTGTGCCCGCCGTGGCGCAGCGCGTTCCGCATTGAAAATGCGCGCGCGGGCGCGGCGTTTCTCTCCATCCATGCGGAGGACCCCTCCCTGCTTGCAGGCGTGGAGCCCGGGCGCATTCAGCGGGCCTCCCGTGCGGCGGGCGAGGCGATGAAGGAATTTCATGAGGGTACCATGCAGAACCGGTTCCAGTGGTGCATCAGCTCCATTCCCGTGCCGAGCTGGGCAAAGACCGTTTTTCCGGAACTGCCGGAGGCGGAGGCCGTGGCGCGCCTTTGGGAGCGGATCTTTGACGCGGTGCGCATTACCGACGGCGGCGACGCGGTCGCGGCATGGCGCTCGCACATCGAACAACTGACCTATTACCGCACGCGGCTCAACGAGCTTCGGCTCCGCGCGCTCCACTATCAAAACGCGCTCGGCACCGACCTGACCGTGGAACTGCCGGAAGGGCATTTCTGGGCGGCGGGGCAGGAAAACACGCAGGGCGGCGTACCGTTTGTAGCAAACATGCCGACCGAAGAGGTGTTCACCGCGCCAAAGCGCGACGGCGTAAACGGCCGCGTGGTCGCATCGATGCCGCTTGTGCTCGACGGCAACATCGTGCGCGACTTTGCGCTCACGCTGGAGGCCGGCCGCATCGTGCGCGTGGAGGCAGGGGAGGGACAGACGCTGCTCGAACAGGCTACCAAACTGGACGAGGGCGCGGCCTATCTGGGCGAAGCGGCGCTTGTGCCGTTTGATTCGCCGATCTCCGATACGAAAACGCTGTTTTACAACACGCTGTTCGATGAAAACGCCTCGTGCCATCTGGCGTTCGGCAGCGCCTATCCGTGCATCGAGGGCGGTGACGCCATGAGCGAGGAGGAGCGCCGGTCGCACGGCCTCAACACCTCCATGACGCATGTGGATTTCATGATCGGCACGCGCGATCTGTCCATCACGGGCCTGACGGCGGATGGCAGGGAGATCCCTGTGTTCGTACAGGGGAACTTTGCGCTCTAACCGGATAAGGGGGAATCGAAACCAATGCAGAACAAAAGAACGATCCGTGCGCTCGCACTGCTGGTGATCCTGACCACGGCGCTCTCGCTCCTGCCGGGGGCGGCGCTTGCGCAGGAAGAAACCGACAACGAAGCGAAAGCGCTCCCGCTGTCCTTTGCGCTCCCGGAGAGCGAGGGCGACGTTTCCTGGCGCATGACCGACAAAAACGCCGATTCGCGCGTCAGTGTCGCGCCCAAACAGTCGATCAGCATCTCCTGGCCGGCGGAGGAGCGCGCCGCGACGCTGTATTTGAACTGGCATGCGGCGCCCGGGAACGGGTATACGCTCGTACAGCGGGATGCGTCCGGCGCGGAGCTTCAGCGGGACACGATTGCCGACGGCATTTTGAACCGCTGCTATGCGCTGCTGGAGGGCTGTGCATCGGTCGAAGTCATCGCGGGCGACGGAACGCCCACCGGTGAGGAAACGGAGCGCGAACAGAAAAAGCGGGAGCAGCAGGAGGGCTTTGCGCTCTCCGAAGCGACGGTATACGGCGCGGGCACGCTGCCCAC
>ERZ857998.4359-NODE-4359-length-10224-cov-6.776379_pt1 | contig 10224 bp, 8 predicted proteins | sample MGYA00519954_ERZ857998 | MGnify/ENA primary metagenome ERZ857998 (study PRJEB31778, sample SAMEA3449424) | human gut metagenome | biome: human gut; feature: human-associated habitat; material: faeces | place: United Kingdom | collected 2010/2012 ...
GCACGAGGCGGAACAGGAACCCGCAACCGTCGCCCCGGTTGCCGAAACAACGGAGGCAGGACCGGACGCCGGGTCAGCGCCCAGGCCTGATTTCAAGCCGGACTGGCAGGCTTTTTGTGAATTTTGCGCGGCCGAGCAGGCCGCCGGGAGGCCCGCGCCCCCGCCGCACCTGCTGCGGGGCCTGGGCGTGGACTGGCAGAGGGACGTTCTGCGTCTGACGCCCAAGGCCCAAACTCTGCTTCATCAGTTGGAGAAGCAGCGTGCCGTGCTTGAAGCGGCCTTGGCGGCTTTCGGCGCGGGCGTGCCGCGTCTGGAGCTTATTGTCCCGCGTCCGCCGCGCGGTGAAGCCGAACTCCTTGAGGAGTTCAGCAAAAAACCCGAGTTGCAACCCTGCCTGGAGGTGCTCAAGGCCTCCATTGCCCATTGTACGGAAATCAAATAAAGAAGCCCCGAGGAGACGAACATGCGGAATATGAACGATATCCTGCGCCAGGCGCAGGTCATGCAGAGCAAATTGTCCAAACTCCAGCAGGAAATGGCCGAGCGCTCCTACGAAGCCGCCAGCGGCGGCGGCATGGTCAAGGCCGAAGTTTCCGGCAAGCAGGAGCTGCGTAAGCTGACCATCGACCCCAAGGCCCTGGAAGGCGGCGACGTGGAAATGCTTCAGGATCTGATCCTGGCCGCCGTCAATGAGGCCGGACGCATTGCCCGCGAGACCATGGAACGCGAAATGAACAATATTTCCGGCGGCATCAAGCTGCCCGGAGTGTTCTAGGCCCCCATGCACAGCCGCATTCCCGAACCGCTCAAGGCCCTGGTGGAGCAGCTCGCGCGCCTGCCGGGCCTGGGCCCCAAATCGGCCATGCGCGCGGCCATGACTCTGCTCAAGTGGCCGGAGGCCGAAACCCGCCGCCTGGGCCGGGGCATCCATGACCTGCGTGACAATCTGCACCTCTGCTCGCGCTGCGGCGGCCTGTCCTCCACGGACCCCTGCTCCGTCTGCGCGGACGCCGGACGGACGCGCGAGACGCTCTGTCTGGTCACTGAATGGGACAGCATGCTGACCCTGGACGAGGGCGGCTTTTACCGGGGGCAGTACATGATTCTGGGCGGCCTGCTGGCCCCCCTGGAACGCATGGATTCGGAAAGCCTGGATCTGGACCGCCTGACGCGGCGGCTGGACGAGGGCGAGGTGACGGAGCTGATTCTGGCCCTGGGGGCGACCCTGGAAGCGGAAAACACGGCCTCCTTCATCCGCCAGATGGTGCGTAAGCGCTTTCCTCAGATCCGTGTTTCGCGTCTGGCCCAGGGCATCCCCCTGGGCGCGGAGGTCAAATACATGGACAAGGAAACACTGCGCCAGTCCCTGCAATACCGGCAGGATCTCTAGTGTCTGATTGCAAAAATTTCGAGCATATTTATGCTCTCAATTTTTGCAGGATCGTCAGCGAAAAAACATGGTTTTTCGCTGACTCACGGCGGCTATGCCGCCGCAAAATCCTTCGGATTTTGTGTGTCTAATTTTTCAAATTAGACACTAGGAACCGTTTCTAAATATAATCGGTAATCCCCCGGAGTGTTTCAAGGATGCATTCGGTCGGAAAGAAAATACGCCCGACTGCGGATACTGAACTTCCGGCGCGAAGGCGGACATTCAGGGGGAATCCATGACTATTGCTTCCCATCCCGTTTTCCAGGCCCTGGTGGCCGGGCTGCTTTCCTGGTTGTCCGTAAGCCTGGGCGCGGCGCTCATCTTCACCCGGCGCGAATTCTCGCGCCGGGCCATGGACTGCCTGTTGGGCGGGGCCGGGGGCATGATGCTGGCCGCGGCCTTTTTCGGTCTGTTGCAGCCCGCGCTTGAGCTCGCCGCGCATCTGGGCCGTCTGACTTTTGTGCCCATTGTGTCCGGTCTTCTGTTGGGTGCGGCCTTTCTCTGGTGTCTGGACCGCGTGCTGCCGCACATCCATATGTTGCAGGACACGGCCGAGGGCATTTCCACCAGCTGGCGGCGCAGCATCCTGCTGGTCACGGCCATGGCCCTGCACCACATCCCCGAGGGCTTGGCCATCGGCGTGGGCTACGGCGCGGCGGCCGCGGAGAGCGTGGCCGCCCAGGGCGCGGCTTCCGGCCTGGCCACAGCACTGGTGCTGACCTTTTCCATCATGCTGCAAAACGTGCCCGAAGGCCTGGTGGTGTCCACCGCATTGCGGGCCGAGGGTTTTTCCGCGCGTAAATCCTGCTTTTACGGCGTGCTCTCCGGGCTTACCGCCCCTCTGGGCGCGGTGCCGGGCGCGCTGGCCGCCGGCATCACCGCCGGTCTGCTGCCCGTGGCTCTCTCCTTCGCCGCCGGGGCCATGATTTACGTGGTGGTGGAAGAAGTCGTGCCTGAAGCCAATGCTTCGGGCAACGGCAACCTGGCCACGGTTTCCTGTATCGCGGGCGTCTGTCTGGTGATCATGCTGTCCGCGCTGGTGGGCTAACGTCGCACGCTTATGGTCCAAAGAGTGTTTTTCTTGCCAAAAATCCTCTTCCGTATAAAGATTTATCAGTAACAACCGAAAAAACATCTGAGGCACCCAATACACTCCGACATAAACGGAGAGCCACGGCAGCTTGTCTGCCGCCACCCATAACATAGTTTTTCTATATGAAAAAATATCCACTCCCTTCCGCTGCTACCCGAAGACGACGTGCGTGTCCGGCGCGCTGTCATCTCATGCAGAATGCCGAGAGAGAGAGAGAGAGAGAGAGAGAGAGAGAGAGAGAGAGAAGGCGCTGCTGCCTGAAGACGCTGTGGCCGCCGCTCCGGCGCACGCGTCTCGTTTATCCTTCCGATCCAGACATCCCGAAACAGTCAGCCGGCAGGGCACCGCCGCGCGAGTTTGCAAAGACCCGCGCTGTGGAAGCGCGCCATATCAAAGGAGGTTCACAAGCGGTTCCAGCCGCGCACAGCTTTAGCCTAATCCCGTGTCACCTGCTGTCCAGCACTTGAGGGAATCTGTATGCGCTTCACTCTTAGTACCACTATGGTCATTGCCCATATCTTTGGCCTGATTCTGGCCTGCACGGCGTTGTACATCAGCGGCCGCATCTGTCTGGGCGACGCCCTGCCGGGCCCGGATCTGGCTGCCGCCTTGTTTCCCGGCCTGGTCGCCGTCGCGCTTCTGGCCGGAATAGGTTCGCTGTTTATTGTCAACCGTCTACGCCCCCTGAAAAAAATGCTGCAGTACGCCCGGACAGTCGGCGCGGGCGACAGCACGGCCAGCCTGGACGTGGAGAGTTCGGGCAGCCTGAAGCCGCTTGCCGAAGCCATTCGGACAATGGCCGAAACCTGCGACGGTCGGTCCCACTGGTACGCGAGCATTCTCAACACCCTGCCCTGGGCCATTTCGGTCACGGACATGGATATGAACTGGACTTTCTGCAATACGGCCTCGCTCAAATCCATGAACAAAACTCATATAGATGAGGTACGCGGCCTGCACTGCTCCGAAAAGAAAGGCAACATTTGCAACACGCCCCAGTGCGGCATCGAACAACTGCGCCTGGGCAACAAGCGGGTCATCAACAACATGCCCAACGGCAAGACCATGCAGATCATGCTGGATTACCTGTATGACGCATCCGGTACGCCCATCGGACATGTGGAAACCGGCGAGGACATCACCGAAAAAATCCGCCTGGAACAGGAAAGCAAAACAGCCGCCGCCAAGGCCCGCGCCGCCATGGTGGCACAATTGGAAGGTGTGGTCAGCACGCTCAACGAAACCGCCGAGGCGCTGCATTACTCCCTTTCCGGCGTCAAGGACCAGGCCGGGGTGGCCGCCGCCCGACTGGCCGAAGCGGCCACGGCCATGAACGAAATGAATTCCACGGTGCTGGAAGTGGCGGGCAATGCCTCGGGCGCGGCCGAAGCGGCCACGTCCGTCCAGGGCCAGGCCCATGAGGGCAACAGCCTTGTCCTCCAGACCATTGAATGTCTGCAGACGGTACGGCAGCAGTCCGCGAGCCTCAAAAACGATATGCAGGGTCTGGACAAACAGGCCAGGGACATCGGCACAGTGCTCACCCTGATCCGCGACATCGCGGACCAGACCAACCTGCTGGCGCTCAACGCGGCCATTGAGGCGGCCCGCGCGGGCGAGGCCGGACGCGGTTTTGCCGTGGTGGCCGACGAGGTGCGCAAACTGGCCGAAAAAACCATGAGCGCCACCCGCGAAGTGGAGTCCGCCATTGAATCCATCCAGGAGGGCACCAACCAAAGCGCCGCAACCGTGGACAGCGCCGTGGCCGCTATTGAGAAGGCCGGACACATGGGCGAGGAATCGGGCCATTCTCTGCAGCAGATATCCGCTTTGGCCGAGGATTCCAGCAGTCGCGTGTCGGCTATCGCCACCGCCGCCACGGAGCAATCCGCCGCCTCCGAGGAAATCAACCGGAACATTTCCGAAGTGAACCATCTGAGCGCGGACATCGCCGAAGCCATGGAAGGAGCTTCCAGCCAGGTACGGGACATGGCCGAGCAAGCCCATGTGCTCAAGGACATTCTGGACGCCATCCGCGCCCAGGGCGCGGATCGGGCCGATACGGCCGCGAGTTGAACCAGCCTGTCGGGTGTCGTGATATCGGACAGACGAAAGTAATTTCCGCTTTTTCGTAAGTTATCGTTACCGTTGATCGTTATCGGCAACCGCAGGGCCGGGGCGCAGTCGTCCCGGCCCTTTTTATCCTCTTTGAAGAAACGCCTGAAAATGCGCCCCACGTCTGGACGTGAGCGCGTTCCTGCCGCATACTCACAAAAAAATCTTTCCCTGGTATCATGTTTTTCGGACAGCGTCCGAAAAAGCACTTATCGGCAACGATATGCTGGTTGTGTTTTATTTTGGATCGCGCATCATGAAATGTCGTATCACGCCGTTTCAAGCGGCCTTTGCTTCCGGGACCGCAGAAGCCAAGGAGGTTTCATGCGTCTGAGGCTCAGCACCAAAATTATTATTGCGTTTGTCGTCGCCATGCTCCTGGCCTGGGCCGGGCTGCTGGTCATCGGTTACGCCCTGGTTGGACAACCCTTCCATGAAATGCTGCATTTCCAGCAGAGCCTGGAGGCCACCGAGCTGATTACGAGTTCCGCGCGTGAAAGCCTGCTGTACAGCCTGGCGTTCATCGCGCTCATCGCGGTTGTGGGCGGCGTGTTCATCCATCGTCGGCTCAGTCCCATTTACACCCTGGTGGCCTATGCCGACGCCGTCAGCCGGGGCGAAGAGACGGAACTGGAATTTTACCGCGCGGACTGCCTGGGTCACTTGGCCGAATCCCTGCGGAACATGGTAGGCAAGCTGCGCCACCAGGCCCACTGGTACGAAAGCATTCTCAACAGCATGCCCTACTCCGTGGCCGTCACGGATCTGGACATGCACTGGACCTTCTGCAACACGGCGGCGCTCAAATCCATGGGCAAGGCCTCGCCCTCCGAGGTTCTGGGCCGGCATTGCTCGGCCCGCAAGGGCAATCTCTGCGACACGCCCAACTGCGGCATTGAATGCCTGCGCCGTGGGCAGAATACGGTCATCAACCATATGCCCAACGGCAAGGCCATGAAAATGGTCATCCACTATTTGCTCGACCCCCAGGGCACGCCCGTGGGCCATGTGGAGATGGGCGTGGACATCACCGAGGAACTGCGCCTGAAGCAGGTGGAAGACAACTCCAGGCGCACCCGCATTTCCGTAAACGCCCGCCTGAAAAAAGTGGTGACCGGGCTCAACGCCGCGGCCGAAGCCCTCAGCGCCCAGCTGGGCGACACCAAAGTCAAAAGCGATCAGGTGGCCGAACGCATGGCGGAGACCGCCACTGCCATGGAGGAAATGAACTCCACGGTGCTGGAAGTGGCGGGCAATGCCGAAAGCGCGGCTCAATCCTCGGTTTCGGTGCAGGAAAGGGCCCAGGGCGGTACGGGCCTGATGCTGCGCACCATCGAGAACATCAAATCCGTACAGGAACGCTCTTTGGGCCTGAAACAGGATATGGCGGGCCTGGACCAGCAGTCCCGCGACATCGGCACGGTGCTCACCCTGATCCGCGACATCGCGGACCAGACCAACCTGCTGGCGCTGAACGCGGCCATTGAGGCCGCCCGCGCGGGCGAGGCCGGGCGCGGCTTCGCCGTGGTGGCCGACGAGGTGCGCAAACTGGCTGAAAAAACCATGAACGCCACCCGCGAGGTAGAATCCGCCATAGAGGCCATCCAGCAGGGTACGGACAAAAGCGCCACCACGGTGGAAGACGCCGTGGCCGCCATTGAGGAAGTGACCGGCATGGCCCAGGATTCAGGCCGCTCGCTGGAAGAGATCTCCGCCTTGGCCGAGGATTCCAGCAGCCGCGCGGCGGCTATCGCCACCGCCGCCACGGAGCAGTCCGCCGCCGCCGAGGAAATCAACCGGCATATTTCCGACGTGAACGTCCTGAGCGCCACCATGGCCGAAGCCATGAAAAAGGCCGCCCTGGAAGTACGGGAAATGACGGACCAGGCCCATGTCCTCAAAGAACTGTTGAATGAAATCCGCGTGGAGGAGACCGAAACAACCGCCGCCCTGCAGAGTGAAGACGGGCCGCGCGAGCTCAAGGCATCCCCCGCTCCGGCTGTCTGACCCGCGACGGTTGTCGCAACATCATTAAAATGCGCAACGCAAGAGGCCGGAGCAATGCTCCGGCCTCTTGCGCTTTTCGGGTCGCGTCGGCAGTGCCGACGCTCGCGGAGGTCCGCATCCCTCGCCTACGGGTGGTCCTTGAACTTGTCCGCCACAGCCTTGCCGCCGCTGTGGCAAGGAGTACAATCCATGACGCCCTTGCTCCAGTTGGCCTCGTTGCCCTTGGTCATGTGGCATTCGCCGCAACCGGCCACGGCCTTCCGGATCGGGAAGGTGCCCTTGTAATTCTTGCCCTGCTCGATCTTGGCGTTCATGATTTCAATGGCCTTGCGGCAGACGTCGGCGGTGAGGCGGCCGCAGCGTTCGCTGCGTTGCTTGCTGCTGGCCTCAATCTTGTTTTCGTAACACCATTTGGATACCGAAATGTGGCAGAGCACGGAATCCGAAACGCCGGCGGGCAGGGCTCCCTTGAAGCCCGTGGCCGCGTCGCCCGGATTGTAGATGGGCAGGGCCGTGGTTTCATACCAGCGGAACAGCTCGTTGACCATGGGGGTGCGCTCCTTGCGGCCCCAGAACAGGGCAAAGGCCGCCGCCGCTCCGTAGAGCGCGCCGCAGATGGTCCCCCAGTCGGAAATGCCGCCCTTGTTGGCTTCCAGCATGGTAAAAGGAAACTGGTTGTACGGCGCTCCGAATTTCTCGCCCATCATCCCGATGATGCCGTAAAACGCGCCGTAACCGCAGGCATAGCCCTTGTGCCAGTAGCCTTCATAGGCCACGGGCGCGCATTCGTCCGCATTGAGTTTGTGCGGCTGCCAGCCGAACTCGCCGCCTACCTGGGCGAAACGCTCACCGGGAGCGGGCGCGGCCTGCGGCGCGGCCAGAGCCGGAGCGGCCAGCCCCGCCACGGCGCCCCCCACGGCCAGCCCTCCAAGTCCACAAAGCAGATGCCTTCTGTTGCAGTCCATTATGCTCTCCTCCTTTGTAGGAATCCAATCCCTATTGTTAAAAAAATCACTAGCATTGCATGGAAAAGCGAGTCAACGGAATCCCCACGGAAAACAGGTTTTTTTGTAAAAATTTTCCGTCCGGCACTGGACGCGGCCGAAGAAGGACTTACATTCTTTTCCGCGCGGCACGGCCGCCTGAAACTTTGTATTTTTCAACGTCCGCCGGCAGCCCCGGAACAGACGGATTCGCCCGCGTCGGCAGCCTGACGGAAGAGAGCGCCGACGCCGTCCGCGACGCGGGAAACATGATTTCGACAAGACTTATATTTCCCTGAGGAGGATACACATATGTCCAAAATCATCGGTATTGACCTGGGTACCACAAACTCCTGCGTTTACGTCATGGAGGGCAAGGACCCCAAATGCATCACCAATCCCGAAGGCGGCCGCACCACCCCTTCGGTGGTCGCTTTTACCGACAAGGAACGGCTGGTGGGCGAAATCGCCAAGCGCCAGGCCGTGACCAACCCCAAACGCACCATTTTCGCCATCAAACGCCTGATGGGCCGCAAATTCGACAGCCCTGAAGTCGACCGCTGGAAAGAGCATTCCCCCTATCTCATCACCAAGGCCCCCAATGACGACGCCGGGGTGGAAGTGGACGGCCGCATCTACAGCGCGCCCGAGATTTCGGCCATGATCCTGGCCAAACTCAAGGCCGACGCCGAAGCCTATCTGGGCGAGCCGGTCACCGAAGCGGTCATCACCGTGCCCGCCTACTTCAACGACGCCCAGCGCCAGGCCACCAAGGACGCCGGCCGCATCGCCGGCCTGGAAGTCAAGCGCATCATCAACGAGCCCACGGCCGCCTCCCTGGCCTACGGTTCGGACAAAAAAGCCAATGAAAAGATCGCCGTCTTCGACCTGGGCGGCGGCACCTTTGATATTTCCATTCTGGAAGTGGGCGACAACGTCGTGGAAGTGCGCGCCACCAACGGCGACACCTTCCTGGGCGGCGAAGACTTCGACCAGCGCATCATCAACTGGTTGGTGGAAGAATTCAAAAAGGAAAACGGCATTGATCTGTCCAAGGACAGCATGGCCCTCCAGCGCCTGAAGGAAGCCGCGGAAAAGGCCAAGAAAGACTTGTCCACGGCTATGGAGACCGAGATCAACCTGCCCTTCATCACCGCCGACCAGAACGGCCCCAAGCATCTTCTGATCAAGCTCAGCCGGGCCAAGCTGGAATCCCTGGTCAGCGATCTTGCGGATCGTACCATTGAGCCCTGCAACAAGGCTCTGACCGACGCCGGCCTTGACCCCAACCAGATTGACGAAGTCATCCTGGTCGGCGGCATGACCCGTATGCCTCTGATCCAGCAGGTGGTGGGCAAATTCTTCGGCAAGGAGCCCAACCGCTCGGTGAACCCCGACGAAGTCGTGGCCATGGGCGCCGCCATCCAGGGCGGCATCCTCACCGGCGACGTGAAGGACGTGCTGCTGCTCGACGTGACGCCGCTCTCCCTGGGCATTGAAACCATGGGCGGCGTGTTCACCAAGCTTATTGAGCGCAATACCACCATCCCCACGCGCAAGAGCCAGATTTTCACCACGGCGGCGGACAACCAGCCCTCGGTGTCTATCCATGTGCTCCAGGGCGAACGGCCCATGGCCAATGACAACATGACCCTGGCCCGCTTCGACCTCACCGGCATTCCGCCGGCGCCGCGCGGCGTGCCGCAGATCGAGGTCTCCTTCGACATCGACGCCAACGGCATCGTCAACGTCTCGGCCAAGGACATGGGCACCGGCAAGGAACAGTCCATCAAGATCACGGCTTCCTCCGGCCTGTCCGAGCAGGACATCCAGCGCCTGGTGCGCGAGGCCGAAGCTCACGCCAGCGACGACAAAAAGAAGCAGGAGCTCATTGAGGCCCGCAACCATGCCGACAGCCTGATCTACGGCACGGAAAAATCCCTGGCCGACCTGGGCGACAAGGCTGACGCCGCCGTGAAGAGCGACATCGAAGGCAAAATCGCCTCTCTGCGCAAGCTCATGGAAGGCGAGGACGCCACGGCCATCAAGAATGCCACCGAGGAACTGGCCAAGGCTTCGCACAAGCTGGCCGAGCAGCTCTACCAGCAGCAGGCCCAGCAGAATGCCGGGGCCGCGGGCGGCCAGCCCGGCCCTGACGCCGGAGCGGGCGCTTCCTCCGCCGGCGGCAACGACGACGTGGTGGACGCCGATTACACCGAAGTTAAGAAATAAGCTCAGGCCGGGTTGCCCGGCTTGCCAGTAGGCTTCCGCTGTACTAAAAAGGTCTGACCGTAAAAGGTCAGGCCTTTTTTATTTCCGGAGGAGCCGCCATGCGTAGCCTGCGTCATTTTTTGCGTTTCTGTACCCCTGCCCTGTTGATCGCGGCCTTTTTCAGCTTGGCCGCCTGCCGCCAGGGGCCCCCGCCCCCGCCGGACGGGCATCCTCCGGCCGCCCATAGGCCCGCGCCGCAGCGTCCTCAGGTTCATCAGGCGCCGCAGCACCGCCCGGATCAGCCCCGGCCGCCGCATACTCCGGGACAGGCCTCCAATGCGCCGCGTCCCGATTCGCGCCCTGATTCAGGCCCCGGCGACCCG
>ERZ857998.4360-NODE-4360-length-10220-cov-10.301525_pt1 | contig 10220 bp, 9 predicted proteins | sample MGYA00519954_ERZ857998 | MGnify/ENA primary metagenome ERZ857998 (study PRJEB31778, sample SAMEA3449424) | human gut metagenome | biome: human gut; feature: human-associated habitat; material: faeces | place: United Kingdom | collected 2010/2012 ...
GCATCCGACTGTTAATCGGACGGTCACTGGTTCAAGCCCAGTCGCAGGAGCCATCGAAAGCCTCGGTTCTCCGAGGCTTTTTTATTTTCATCGTATTGGTGGCCAGACACGACACCCCATCATCAACCGGGAAATCCATGGCGAAGACCTCACCACTACTCACATCAGGCAGACAGGTCACTGTCAATTCACCGATGAGAGGCACGGTATTCCCAGTATCAGTTTGGGAATACCGCGCAAATCTTACATCGAGACCTTGGTCAGGGGCATGGCGGAGTCAATCGGGAAGTCGGGGGCGCTGGGGGCCACGCCGGCTTCGACCAGGTTCACGCCGAGCATGGCGACCATGGCACCGTTGTCGGTGCAGAGCTTGATTTGCGGGATACGGACGTCGACGCCGTAGTTCTCGCCGAATTCGAGCAGTTTGGCGCGCAGCTGCGAGTTGGCGGAGAAGCCGCCGCCCACGATCAGCGTGTTGGAATCGTACTGCCGGCAGCCGCGCATGGCCTTACGGGCCAGCACGGTGGCCACGGAATCGGCCAGGGATGCGCACACGTCGTCCACCGGAATCTCATGGCCGGCGGCCTGCTCGCTTTCCACCCAACGGGCCACGGCGGTCTTGACACCGGAGAAACTGAAATCATACGGGTGCGCGGCACCGGCCTTGCCTTGGGTCAGACCCATCGGCACCTTGATGGCGTGCGGGTCGCCGTTCTGACCATGGCGGTCGATGTGCGGGCCGCCCGGATACGGGAAGCCGAGCAGGCGGGCGACCTTGTCGAAGCACTCCCCCGCCGCGTCATCCAGCGTGGTGCCCACCACATCGATTTTGCGCGGCATGTCTTCCACGTGCAGCAGCGAGGTGTGGCCGCCGGAGACGATCAGAGCCAGCGTGTCCTTGGGGAACGGGCCGAACTGCAGCTGAGTGACGGCGATGTGCCCGATCACATGGTTGATGCCGTAAATCGGCTTGTTCGCAGCCCAGGCCAGCGCCTTGGCGCCGGACACGCCCACGGCCAGGCAACCGGCCAGTCCGGGACCGGCGGACACGGCGATGGCGTCCACATCCGCCAACGTCATGTTCGCGTCGACGAGCGCCTTGGACACGCATGGCACGAAGGCCTCGGCGTGCGCGCGGGAGGCGATTTCGGGGATCACGCCGCCGTATCGCGCGTGTTCCTCCATGGATGAGGCCACGACGTTGGAGAGCAGTTCGCGGCCGCGTACGATGGCGGCTGCGGTTTCGTCGCAGGTGGATTCAATACCCAGTACAACCGGTTCGCTCATCGTGCTTCTCCGTTCTTCTCCGTTTGCTTGCTGGTGATGTCTTCAATGTCCGCCGATGCCGTCTGCGGGGCGGCAAAGCCCACGACCCTAGGTTTCAGGTCCAAGCTCATGGTGTATGCGTCGATGCCTTCGGGCTGGTAGTAGCGTTTGCGTAATCCCATGCGTTCGAATCCGAACCGCTGATACAGGGCCAGCGCAGGGTCGTTATCCACACGCACTTCGAGCAGCATGCGCGAGGCGCCCTGACGTTTCGCCTCGTCGACCAGTACCTGAAGCAACGCAGCGGCGATGCCTTGCCGCTGGTATGCCTTGCCCACGCCGATGGTCATGAGCTCGGCGTCCTCGCCGTCGTACCAGAAGCCGGCGTAGCCGCGGACAACAGCCTGTTCCGCCTCTCCCAGCACATCCAGCAGATACGTGCGGGCCGGTGCGTCCAGTTCCTCTCGCACCATGTTCGCATTCCATGCGCCGCGGCCGAACAGTTCGCCTTCCAACTGTGCGATGGAACGAACCGCAAGATCACGACTTACGGCAGTGATGTCAACAATCATCGGACCACAACCCACTTCACGCCTTATCGGCACCGGCATGGCCGAGCACGTGCTTCAGTGGGTTCGGTACTTCGGCGTCCGGCCGGCGCAGGTACAACGGTTCGATCGGCACGACCTGGTCGCCGCGCAGTTCGCGGCTCAACGCGGTGGTCGCAAAGACGGCGAGCCCGGCTTTCCCGGCATCCAATACCGATCCGTCCACCACGGAGCCCAGCGCACGCAGTCCCTGCCAGACGGATGCGTATTTGGCCGCGCCGTGGCCGGTCACATCCACCACATAGCTGACGCCGTCGCGTTCGCCGTGTTCCGCGAGCGCCGCGTTCACCCGTTCGACGATATGCTCCGGGTAGTCGATATCCATCTCGATCCAGCGTCGTTCGGCGGCGTCCTCGTCCGGCAGGCTGATGCTGCCGTGGTTGAGCGAGAAGTACAGCTGCTTGCGGCGCGCATCGTTGACGCACAGCGTGACGTGGCGGTCGAGTTCGTGTTCCTTGGCCTCGGCGTCCGGGACGTCACCATCCGATTGGCGCGAACTCAAGCGCGGCACGTCGGCCAGGAAATCGATGCCGTCGAACATGGCGCTGTCACCCAGCACGAAGTTCATCATCTCGCCTTGCGGGTCGAGTACGTTCTGTCCGACGAGCTTGGCCCCGGTGGCGAAGGCCAACGCCTTGGCGGCCACGATGCCGGCGCGCAGGCCGGTGAATGGCGCCGGGCCGATGCCCACGACGATCTCCTCGATATCGGCAGGAGTCAGGCCGGCCTCCTCGACCGCGCGCGCGATATTGACCTGCAGTTTCTCCACATGGGTGCGCGAATCGGTCTCCACAATGGGCTCGCGCCCCACAATGCCGACCGTCGAACCGAATGAGGTGTCAATCACCAACGTGCAACCCATGAGTCCTCCTAGTCGTAAAGCCTCTAGAGAGTGTACATCGAGGAGTCTATGGGCGCATGGCTTATTGCAGGTCGAACGCGGCCCATCGCTTGCCGACTGGGACGAATGCGACGGTACGAGTGCCGTTGCTGGTGAGTTCGCCGTCTGATCCAGCGGATGCGACATCGGAGGAATCGAGAGGTCGATCGATATGGATTTCAAGTCGTTCTGGTGCCAAGGCGGTGGCCATTTGTTCGCCCCACTCCATAAGCACCACCGTGTTCTCGCCGGGGTCTTCAAGTTCTTCGTCCAATCCCAGCGATTCCAGCTCGTCCAACAAACGCCCGATGGCGTCCTGCCCCGGCGCATAGGCTGAGCCGCCCAGACGGTAGGCATCCACATGCACCAGATGAGCCGGAGTGCCGTCGGCGAAATGCCCGTCAAGTTCGCGGGCAATGGTGAATGTAGGAGACACGATGGGTTCGGTAATGTCCAGCCCCGCCCCGAAGCCTTGGGCGAATGTGGTTTTGCCGGCACCAAGAGGGCCTGAGAGCAGCAATACATCGCCGCCGTGTACCATTCCGGCCACGCGGCGGCCGAGCTCCTGCATGGCCTCGCTGGTGGGAGCCGCAATAGTGTGTTCGCTCATAAATACCCCTTTATCGACTTTTACCGACCTTTATGACTGATGTCTTCAATGCAGCGTTCCAGCGCATATACCGGGTCGCCGCCGTTCGTTTTGCTTTGCTCATCCGCCCAGGCGAGCATACGGATGCAATGCGCGAGTCCTGCCGAAGTCCAGCCGCCAAGTTGGCGCATCGCATTCTTCAGCACCCACGGATTGGTTTTCGCTTCGGCCTGTGAAATCGTGCCGGCCCGGACCGCCGAGGCTTTGGCAATGGTACGGAGCTTCATGCCCAACGCGCCGATCAACGCGATGGGATCGGTCCCTTGTTCCACAGCTGCACGCATCATGACGATGGCTTCGGCGGTTTTGCCTTCCACGGCCTTGTCTGCCACGGCAAAACCGGTGACCTGCGGATTGGCGGTCAAATACTGGTTGACACAGTCGAGCCCCATCGGATTATCGTCAAAGTCGAAACACAATTGCTCGCACATGGCGGCGAGTTCGCCGGTTTTGCCGCCGAGCACGGATACCAGCTGCTGCGCGGCCATCGGTTCGACTCTACGACCGCGTTTCTCGAATTCTCCGAGTACGAAATTGAGTTGGGCATCCGGTTTCTTCAAATCCGGCACGTCCTCTTTGCGAGCGCCGGCTTTCACCAGTTGGTCGATGATCTTGCGCCCTTTGACGCCGCCCTCGTGCTGGCAGATCACCACGCTGGAGCCGTTCGGATCCTTGGCGGCCTGCTTGGTGTACGTCACCAAAGCTTCGGCGAGCTTTTCGTCGGCATTCTGCAGGTTGACGAGTTTGACCACGGCAACGTCGGAAAGCAACGATGGGCTGACGGCTTCATCGAAGGCATATTGGTCGGCCGATGTGGCGTCGAGCTCGATGAGTTCGGCGTCGGGTCGCGCCTTCAACGCTTGTGCGCACAGTGCCTTGGTGCGCGCGTCATTCAAATACGAGTCGCCTCCGGGCACCACGGTTACCGGTACGTTCGCTGCTGTTTTCGCCATGCCCCCATCTCGCCACACAGGTTGGACAATGACCTGCCGGCATAACGGCCCGGCAGCACCCCGCGATTAGGCGTATGCCTCATCCAACAGGGCGTCGATATCCGCGAAACGCTTGGGACCGGGACGCCATACCGGGTGACCGGCCGCGATGACCAATGCCGGGTGTTCCAACGCGCGCAGGTCGTCCAGCGGATTGGCATTCAGCACAAGCAAATCAGCGGATTTGCCGACTTCCAAAGAACCGGTCTCGGCATCGACGCCGAGAATGGAGGCGTTGACGGCAGTGGCTGCGTGCAGGGCCTCAGCCGGACTGAAACCGGCATATGCGACCAGCAGCTCCAGCTCACGCCATGTGGCGTACTGCGGCACGAATGTCATGCCTGTATCGGTGCCGACGCCTATCATCAATCCGGCCTCGTGCGCCTGACGAGCACCTGAAACCATGCCTCCGACCACGTTTTTGGAATTCTCCAATTGGATGTCGGTGATGCCGGTCACGTCCTGTCCAAGCAAGGTCAATGGCAGGCCGGCGGACAGTGTCGGAATCAATGCCGAGTATCCGCGCAACGCATTCGGATTGTGCCGGAACATGCCGATCAATTCGTCGTCGAGCACGCTACCGTGTTCGATGGTATCGACGCCGGCCAGCAGCGAACGCCGCACGCCTTCCGGGCTTTGCGCGTGCGCGCCGACAATAACACCATACTGATGCGCCTCATCGCAAATCGCCCGCATCTGTTCCACGCTCATCTGCGGGCTGCCGGCCTCGCCGATTTCCTGTGCATCGGTTACGCCGCCGGTCGCGGCGATTTTGATGGCGTTGACGCCAGCCTTGAGATTCTGCGCGACTGCGGTACGCGCCTCTTCCGGGGTGCCGCTGGTCAGTGCGATAAGCGGGGCGCCATGGCCTTCGGGAATCGCCATCAGCGGTCCGGACGCCAAGATACGCGGTCCGAGGATTTGGCCTGCATCAATCTGATCGCGTAATGTCACGACTTCATATCCCACGTCGCCAAGCGTGCGGATCGTCGTAACGCCGGATTCCAGCAATGTTGTGGCGTTGTGTTTTACGGTTGCGGCCATGTACGGCTTGCCCAATGGCGAATGCGCGAATGTGGCGACCATACGTTGGCCTTTGGGCGTCGCCAGCTTCGGATTGAGCGGCTTGCCTTGGGAGAACAGATGGGTATGCGCATTGATCAGCCCCGGCATCACGATTTTGCCGGTGCCGTCAAGATAGTGGTATTCGGCTGGGATACTGGTTTCGATGCTGGGTGCAACCTGTTCGATACGTCCGTCGGCTCCGACCACGATCGTCATGTTACGCAGTATGGTTCCGGCTTTATCTCCGGTGACGATGGTGGCGTGGGCCAATGCAAATGGTTCGACTATCGGATTATGAGACAACATCATCGCCGGCACTCCTTCATGCAGCTGGTTGAACTGGTCTCAACTGTATCGCAGTTTTACCGGCTGATGGTTTATGCCGCGCGGCCTATCGCATAGGTTCGGCTGGCTATTGCGATGGTTGCTGCACCGAATACCGCATTGGCTATTCGGCTTGCCGCCGCGTAAAGAGACGTCTCGTCTCCTCGCACCAGAGACTGAGGCGGACATGCCAAGCGGAACCGAAGCGCACGCCAGGCATTCCGGCCTCATAACGACGGACATGCTGGAGGCAACGGCTGACGAACACCAGTAGCATGCCGATACCGATTTCCACCGCCACAATCAGCACGGCACCCGTAACGCCATCTTTCCATGGGATGACGGCCATCGTGCTGCCACCCAGCCACAACGCCACCCGTTCCATCACCAGCGTGCCCCATGACGATATCCACGCGAATACGCCGGCCAGCCATGGCTCGCACCATGCGCAGGCCAATGCCATCAATCCCGCCATCGTGGCCAATCCCACAAACGGCGACACCAACAGGTTCGCCGGCACGGACAGCAACGGCAACTCCGGTTCCATCAACACCTGAATCGGCAGGGTGAACAACTGCGCGGCCACGGTCATCGCCATCATTTCGGCGATGCCGTGCGGCATCGCTCGCTCAAAGGCACCGGCCAGCCGCCCCGCAAACAGCACGATACCCAGTACGGCGGCCGAAGACAAGGCGAATCCGTAGCTGGCCGACATATCCGGATTCACCGCCAATACACCGATTACCGTCCAGCACAGGGCGCTCAACGCTTGCGTACGCCGCCCCATCGCATACGTCAACGCACCTATCAATCCCATGATGAACGCGCGGGTGACCGAATCACTGGGGAACATCGCCAATGCCAGCAGCACATATACTCCAGAGACCAGCAACGCCGTCAGCCGCCGATCAAGCAGCATCCACATGCATAACCGGCGCACCAATCCCGCCACCAGTACAAAGTGGCCGCCGGATACGGCCATGAGGTGCATGATGCCGGACTGGCGGAACTGATTCTCCAACGTTTGCGCATACGTGCTGTTGACCGGCATCGGACCGGTCTCGCCGCCGATATAATCCTGGCCAAGCACACCCATCGTCAATCCCGGCACCAACACACGCCCCTGATCGGACAATTGTTCGGTCACGGTGAAAAACGCCTCCTGCACATGCGCAATCGCGGCGAGATGCCACGGCGGAGCCCGCACCTGTGCTACCGGCTGTTTTCCTTCCAAGAGCAGCCATAGTGGTATGCGTCCATATCGCGCTTGCTGCAATACGCCTGTCAGCAGATAGACCGCGCCTCGACGCAACTGCCCACAATACGATTCGTCGGCGTATACACGCACAGCGACCGTGGAACGTACATCCGTACCATCCACAGTGATGCCGCTCAGCCGTATGTCCGTCTGACAATCGTATGTGCGTTGGTCCGAAGCGATCACGGGCGTCGTCACCGTGGCCATGACTTCGTGGTATGAACTGGATTGGCGAGCTTGTGCGGAGGCAGGATCATGCCAGGCAATGGTGTCCGACGCGATTGCCGTCATACTGCCGATGCACGCCACCGCAACGCATACGGTCAATGTTCCCGTCCACCGGATCCGCAGGCGGAAAGACACCACAATCATCGCCGCCACGGCAGCACATGACGCCACTGTTATAGGCAATATTCGCGTGACAGGCCATTCCATGCCGATTATGGTGACGTCAATGCCAGCTCCGGCATCAGCCTTTGCCTGACCGGTGCCGAGTCCATCAGACATCCTCCATGCGAATAATGCGTGCGCTCCCAGACTCGCCGCCCACATCACTATGGCGATCGGCAGCATCCTCCAATCGCGGCTCCCCTGCTCGCGCAGTATCCAATCCCTGCTCATCCGACCGTCACCTGCCCTCGCATGGTCTCCAACGTCTTGGAGCCGATGCCTTTGACATCCAGCAGCTGATCGACTGATGTATACCCGCCAATCGCCGTGCGATGATCAATGATCCGCTGAGCGGTAACCGGCCCAATACCTTTGATGGATTGCAATTCCTCAGCGGTAGCCGTGTTGAGGTTGATAAGACCATGCGTGGAAGCGCCGGCATCGCTGCCGTCCGTCTGCATGTGCGGAGATTGCGTGGTATCCGATTCGGGGTTCGCTGTGGCATCGGAATGCTCCGACTGCTGCGGATCCGTGCGTTTCTCGTCCGTGGTGTTCTGCGATGGCATCGTCTGATCTCCAGCGGAGCCGCCCGTGGTCTGCATGGCGGTCGGTTGAGACAGCATGGCCATATTCATCGACTGTTGGACCAGCAATGCCAAGCTGATGCCAAGGGCGACGATCAGCAGCAATATCACGGCCAAGGCATGCCCAATGGTGAACGACAATCGCGGCTGATCCCGGGTGAGTCTGGCTGATTCGCCGACGGCATCGGCGGAACGTACGCCAATCAGATCCGATAACGCACGTTTGTCACGGGTCGCCTGCCGCAGGCCGCTCTGCGCCCTTTGGGGCGGGTGGCCAGCCGGACGGATCCGTGCATGGCCAGGAGGCGGCGGAGGCGTCGTGGGCCGTTCCACTCGCGGTTGGGGCATGGCTGCGCTCTGCCTGCTGAATGCGCGCAAACGGTTGGCGGCATGGTCTGCGCGATGGTTATGAGAAACGCCCATGCATCCACGCTGATGGATTCATGGGCGTTTGTCCAGCTGAAACGGGGTATGTGGTTCTAGCTTATGAAGTTATCCACAATTGAGGTGGGCGGTTGACGCTCCCCTCAGTCTCGCTACGCGAGCCAGCTCCCCTCAAAGAGGGGAGCTGGCTCGCAACAAGTCACTCCGCGGGAACGATGGAGACGATCTTCGGGGCCTTGACGATCACCTTGCGCGGCTCCTTGCCGCCAAGACGGTCGGCGACGGCGGCCAGCGCCTGCTTCTCGAGATCGGCCGGATCGATGTCGACCGGCACTTCGAGCTTGGCGCGCACCTTGCCCTTGATCTGCACCACGGCGGTCACGGTGTCGTGGCCCACGTAGCGTTCGTCGGCCACCGGCCACGGCTCGGCGGACAGGGATTCGGCGTGACCGAGCTTGCTCCACATCTCCTCGCAGATGTGCGGGGCAATCGGCGCGAGCATCAGGATCAGCGGCTCCACGGCGGCACGCGGCACAGCCTTCAGACCGGTCAGGTGGTTGTTGAGCACGATGAGCTTGGCGATGGCGGTGTTCGGGCGCATGCCTTCCATTTCCGCGGTCACTTCGGCAATCGTGTTGTTGAGCAGCTTCAGGGTCTTTTCGTCCGGCGTGTCCTCAGTCACATGGGCCTGGCCGGTGGTCTCATCGACCACATTGCGCCACAGACGCTGCAGGAAGCGCATGCCACCGACCACGTTGCGGGTGTTCCACGGGCGAGACTCGTCCAGCGGGCCCATGCTCATTTCGTACAGGCGGAAGGTGTCGGCACCGTAGTTCTCGTACATGTAGTCCGGGGTCACGATGTTCTTGAGGGACTTGCCCATCTTGCCGAACTCGCGGTTGGCATGTTCGCCGTTCCAGGTGAAGGTCGGCTCGCCGGAGGCGTCGGCCGGGCCTTCCACGACCTCGTCGGCCGGCACGTACTGGCCGCGGTCGTCGGTGTAGGCGTAGGCCTGGATCATGCCCTGGTTGAACAGCTTGTGGAATGGCTCCGCAGAATCGACGAAACCGAGGTCGAACAGCACCTTATGCCAGAAACGGGAGTACAGCAAGTGCAACACGGCATGTTCCACACCACCGATGTACATATCTACCGGCAGATATTTGTCAGCTTTTTCTTTGGAAACCAGCTCTTTGTCATTTTTGTTATCTACATAACGCAGGAAATACCAGGAGGATCCTGCCCACTGTGGCATTGTATTTGTTTCACGCTTTGCAGGTTTTCCACAGCAAGGACAAGTTGTGTTAACCCATTCATCAATTGCTGCAAGTGGTGATTCACCTGTGCCTGTTGGTTCATATGATTCTACGTCAGGTAATAATAATGGCAACTGATCTTCAGGAACCGGAACTGCTCCACAGTCAGGACAATGTACGATTGGAATAGGTTCACCCCAATATCTCTGTCTTGAGAATACCCAGTCACGTAATTTATAGTTAACTGTAGCTCTACCAAATCCTCTTTCTTCAATAATATGAGGAGCTTCTTTCTTAAGAACAGAAGATTCCATACCATTCCACTCACCTGAGTTAATCATAGTACCTGATGCTTCTGTGTAAGCTTCTGTCATATTTTCGATTTCTTTACCATCTTTTGCAATAACCTGAATAATTGGAATGTTAAACTTAGTTGCAAAAGCAAAGTCTCTGTCATCATGTGCAGGAACACACATAATTGCACCTGTACCATAGTCAGCAAGTACATAATCTGAAAGCCAGATTGGAACCTTTGCACCGTTTAATGGGTTAATTGCATAACTT
>ERZ857998.4362-NODE-4362-length-10213-cov-3.107009_pt1 | contig 10213 bp, 11 predicted proteins | sample MGYA00519954_ERZ857998 | MGnify/ENA primary metagenome ERZ857998 (study PRJEB31778, sample SAMEA3449424) | human gut metagenome | biome: human gut; feature: human-associated habitat; material: faeces | place: United Kingdom | collected 2010/2012 ...
ACAGCTTCTCTGCCGACGGGCGCTGCATCACCCTGCTGAAGGTGCTGATGACCAACCGTTGCGTCTACGACTGCAAATACTGCGTCAACCGGCGCACGAACGAAACGCGCCGCGCGCCAACCCGCGCCCCAGCGGCAACCGTTACGCCCCCGGGGCCAGGCCGCCCCGGCGCAAAAAGAAGGGCGGCCCCAAAAAGTGGATCGCCTTGCTCGTTTGCCTCGCGCTGGCGTTCTATTTTGGCCGCATGGCCATCACGCTGGGCGTGGGCACGCCGCGCTTTTACGCGGGCGTGACCGTCAATGGCATGGATCTGGCGGGTTACACCTATGAAGAAGGGCTGGCCGCGCTCCAGCAGGCGGTGTCCAGCCAGCTGGATTCCACCTACACGCTGAGCTACGCCGGCCGCAGCTGGGCCTTTGTGCCCTCGCGCGATGTGGACGCGTTTATCGATGTGGAAACCCAGGCGCAGCGCGCCTGGAACATCGGACACACGGGCAGCGTTTTCAGCCGCCAGCAGCAGGTGCTGCAATTGCGCGAAAACCCGATCAAAATCGATAGCTCGCTCGTGTACGACGCCGCGAAGCTGGAGGCGTTCATCGCCCAGATCCAAAGCGAAATCGATACGGAACCCGTGGACGCCATGGTGATGCTGGATGTGGACGGCCCAAAGGTCTACGGGGAATCGAGCACCGGCCTGGCGCTGGACGCGGAGGCGTTGCGGCAAACGCTGGTCGCGCGCATGGAAAGCGGCGGCGCGCTGGATGTGGCGCTGCCGGTGGAAATCGTGGAACCGGGCGTGAGCAGCGAAAGCGCGGCGGGCGGGCTGCAAAAAATTGTGGAAGTGCGCACAGACGCGACGGTTTCTTCCAGCGCGCGCCTGAGCAACATCAAGCTCGCCATGCAAAAGATCAACCTGTATATCCTGGAGCCCGGGCAGCAGTTCTCCTACAACGCGGTGGTGGGCGCGCGCACGGAGGCCGCGGGCTTTAAGGAGGCCACCGCCTATTCGGGCGCTACCGTCACCAAAGAAGTGGGCGGCGGCATCTGCCAGGTGTCCAGCACGCTGTACGAAGCGGCGTTGCTGGCGGGCCTGCAGATCGACGAGCGGCATCCGCATTCGATGACGGTTGCCTACACAGAGGCGGGCAAGGACGCGACGGTTTCCGAAAGCGGCAACCAGGATTTGAAATTTACCAACAACACGGAGCATACGATCTATATCTATGCGGCCGTGGACCACGACGAGGCGGCGGACAAGGATTACGCGCGCATCACCCTGTTCTCCGCGCCGCTGCCCTACACCGTGACGATCAATAACCAGATCACCAATTCCATCAGCTACGGCTCGCGCTACGAGCGCGACTGGACCGGCGAATACGCCTATTACACCGATGAGTACGTGTTCCAGCAGGCGGGCAAGCCGGGTTGCCATTGCTCGACGGAGCGGATTTTCTACGACGCGCAAACCGGCGAGGAAATCCTGCGCGAGCACTTGAGCGACGATGTTTATAACCCGCTGGACGCCACCTACTGGGTCGGCGTGCACAACCACGATGGCTCCATCGCCAATTGAGCATTTTGCAAAGGAGAACAAAACCATGAAAAAAGCGGCGTTTCTCACCCAGAAAGGGCCGAAGGCGGTCGGCCCCTATTCCACGGCGTTTTGCGTGGACAACCTGGTCTTCCTCTCGGGCATGATTCCCGTCAACCCCGCCAGCGGCAAAATCGAGGCGGCGGATGTGGAGGGCCAGGCGCGCCAAGTGCTGGAAAACCTCTCCACCGTGCTGGCCGAGATGGGTCTCACCCTGGGGGACGTGGTGAAAACCACCGTGTTCATGACCGATCTGGCGGCTTTTGGCCGCGTGAACGCCATTTACGCGGAATCCTTCCGCGAACCGTTCCCCGCGCGCTCGTGCGTGCAGGTGGGCGCGCTGCCCATGGGCGCGCAGATCGAAATCGAGGCCATCGCGGTGCGGCCGGAATAGCGGGGCAGGCATGATTCTGATTGGCGAAAAACTCAACGGCTTTATCCCGGCCATGGGCCAGGCCATTGCCGCGCGGAAAGAATCCTATGTACGCAAATGGGCGCGCAAACAATGGGAAGCGGGCGCGAACTATCTGGATGTGTGCGCCAGCGGCGCGGAGGGCGAACTGGACGCGCTGCTTTGGCTGATGGACGTGGTGCAAAGCGAGGTGGACGCGCCGCTTTCGCTGGATAGCCCCAACGCGCACGTGTTGGAGGCGGCCATGCGGCACGCGAAGCGCCCCGCGCTGATCAATTCCATTTCCCTGGAAGGCGGCAAGGCCCAGCGGCTGCTGCCGCAAATCGCCGCCCAGGGGCATAGCTGCGTGGCGCTCCTGCTCCACGACGGCGTACCCACGGATGTGGAAGGCCGCATGCAGGCCTTTGAACGGATTTTGGCCCTGGCGGACGATTGCGGCTTGCCGCGCGGGCGCTTGTTCATCGATCCGCTGGTTACGGCCCTGGCCACGGACGAAGAAGGCGACGCCTTCGCGGTGTTCGCCCAGTGCTGCCGCGAGATTCGCGCGTGCCAGGCGGGCGTGCATATCATCGCGGGCGCGAGCAACGTGTCCTTCGGCCTGCCCGCGCGCAAGCACGTGAACCGCGCGTTCCTGGCGCTGGCCCTCTCCGCTGGGCTGGATAGCGCCATTTGCGACCCCACCGACCCGGATATCCAGGGCATTCTCTATGCCGCGCGCGCGCTTTTGGGCGAAGACGAGCTGTGCGGCGAATACTTGCGCGCCTACCGGTCGGGCCGGTTTTGCTAAAAAAAGGAGGCGCGCATGGCGGAACTCTATGCGATCACAGGCGTGATGGCCGCGGGCAAATCCACCGTAGCGGAATTGCTCGCCCAGCGTTTTGAGAAAGGCGTGCATTTGCGTGGCGATGTGTTTCGCCGCATGATCGTTTCCGGCCGGGAAGAGATGTGCGCCGAGCCTTCGATGGAAGCCGTGCGGCAACTGCATTTGCGCTATCGCCTGGCGGCGGACGCGGCAAAGGCGTATTTTGAGGCGGGCTTTTCCGTCGTTTTGCAGGACAACTATTATGGCCAGGAATGGGCAAATCTGCTGGAGCGCTTTTCCGGCTATCCCGTGCGCGCCGTGGTGCTGTGCCCGGATGCGGAAACTGTGCGCCAGCGGGAAGCGGCGCGCGGCAAAAAAGGCTACACGGGCTTTGCCATAGAGCCGTTGCACACCGCCTTTTTGCACGAAACCCCGCGCCTGGGCTTCTGGCTGGATAGCTCGCGCCTTTCGCCGCAGGAAACGGTGGAGGCGATCCTGGCACACTTTCAATACAGAAATGGCTTATGATTGGGGGATTGCCCTTTTTCCGCAGGAGCGGAGGGCAATCCCCCATTTGCGGCCTGCCGCCGCGCGGTTACTTTTCCTCGCGTTTGCCGCTGCGTTCTTTTTGCATCCGCCTCTTGCGGAAGCGCCGGTTGCGCAGGGGAATCCCCACGCCGAGCAGGAGAACCACTGCCAGCACAGTAAAATCCATTTTTATCTATCTGCCTTTCCCATTACAGCGCCTTGTTTTTTACCACCTGGATGGAGCACGCGAGCGATGCGGCATACATGCCCGCCACCAACGCAAGCGCCAGTGCGACAAATGGCGCGGGAGATCCGCCCACGGTTTGCGCAAAGAACAAGGAAACGGCGGGCGCCCGCGAAAGCAAAAGCAGGGTCGCCAGAAAGCCGGCCACGGGAATGTACATAAATATCCGCCCCCGCAGGAAACCGAATCTGTAATACCCGGGCAGTTGGAACACGGTATACAGCGCAAACAGCAGCGCCCCAGCAACGGCCGCGCCGGCAACGTCCGCCGCGGAAACCTTTTCCCCAAGGGCCCGCAGCACCAGCGGCTGAGCCGCCAGCGAAATTCCCAATGCGGCCACGCCCAGCAGAAGAACCCCAATATACCGCCCCGCCACAACCGCGCTTTTCCTAACGGGCAACATGGCATACAGGCGTTCCATGCGGTTTTTCTCCGCAAGGAAAAACGGATAGCCCGTGGTCATGGCCGCAAAACACATGGCGAAAGAAACCCCTGTCAAAAGCGAACGGTTGATCGCCGCAAAAGCAATGGGCAGCAGCAGGGCAAGGAGGATCGCCTTTTTATAGGGCCATAAAAGGAGGCCATCCAGCCGGGCAGTTTTCCAGCAATCACGCATGCGTTTCACCCTCCTTGCTCGTGAACACGACAATTTCGTCGATGGACGCCGGTTCGATCTCCAAATGGGAAAAAGCTGCGGCGTCCTGCGCGCGGATCAGCGCTTCAAAACCCGTGGAGAACGTGCGGATACCGGCGGCTCTGGAGCGCAGCTCCGGCGTCAATTCTTCCCTGCCGCCCTTTGCCATGCGGAATCCATTCACAAATTCTTCTTTGCTGCCGCTGAAAACCAGCTCGCCATAGCGAAGATAGGTGATATAGTCGGCTGCCCGTTCTAGATCTTCGGTGATGTGCGTGGAAAACAGCACGCTGTGTTCGCCATCCTCAATATATGCCGCCAAAATGGAAAGCAGTTCATCCCGGGAAACCGGGTCGAGGCCGCTCGTGGGTTCATCCAGGATCAGCAGCTTTGCATCGTAGGAAAAGGCGCAAGCCAGCATCAGCTTCATTTGCATTCCTCTGGAAAGCTCCCGCCCCCGCCGGGTGGGATCAATGTGGAATTTGCGCAGCAATTGCGCAAACGTATCCTTGTTCCAATTGGCGTAGAACGGCGAAATGGCCTGCTCCACCTGCGCCGCTTGCCAGTCGTCGCTGAAACAGCTGCTGTCGAACACCACGCCAAGCGACGCCTTTATGGCCCGTTCCTGGGCGGCGCTATCGCGTCCCAAGACTTTGATTGTGCCGCTATCCCGCCGGAGCATATTCAAAATGAGCTGTATCGTAGTCGTTTTGCCGGAACCATTCGGGCCGATCAATCCCATAATATAGCCCTTTGGCAAGGCAAAGCTGACATTGCGCAGCGCAAATCCCCCAAAGGATTTGGACAAATTTCGGATTTCCAGATCATAGATCATCCGCATTTCCCTCCCACAAAATATCCAGCAACCGGCGCAGGTCTTCCCGGGATAGATTCGCCATTTTTGCCGCCTGAATGGCCTCTGTCAGATGGTTTTCTGCCCGCACAATCAGCTGCTCTTTGAGGAGCTCGGAGCCCCGCCCCAGGGCGAAGCAACCCCGTCCCTGCACATTTTGCACAAATCCCTCCTGTTCCAATTCCGTATAGGCCCTTGTGACGGTCAATACGCTGATTTTCAGGTCTTTCGCCAGGCTCCTGAGCGAAGGCAGCGCTTCCCCTTCCCGTAGTTCGCCTGCCAGGATGGCTGCCTTGATTTGCTGCTTGATCTGTTCATAGATGGGCACGCCCGACGCATTGGAAAGAACCAATTTCAAGCCCATCCCTCCTCTTGCTGTTTAATCTGTTATGCTGTTATGCAATTCAGTATAACACAAAGGCGGCACGGCGGCAAGCTATTTTGGAATTTTAACAAATAAAAATAGGGCTGTGAAAGAGCTATTGTTGTTCTTTCACAGCCCCAGAGAAAGTGCAGAACGGGCGATCTCAGGCGCTTTCCTTTTGCGATACCAAATTGTGAAGCCATACGCCCTTTTTCACCAGAATGAAGCCGATCACGCACTTGATGAGCTCGATACCCTGGCACAGCGCGTACATGGTCACCAGCGGCACGCTGGTGAACCGCGCCAGGCAGAAGGCCAGCGGCATGGAGCACACCCAGATAAAGCCGGAATCGAAGAAGAACGTAATCACGGTTTTGCCGCCGGAGCGCAGCGTGTAATAGCAGGTGTGCAGGAAGGCGTACATAGGCATGAAGGAGGCGCTCACGCGCATCAGGTTCGTGGCCAGCGCGCGCACTTCATCCGTCGTGTTGTAAATCGCGGGGAAGAGCGGCGCGGTGGCGAACAGCAACACACCCAGCCCCAGGCAGCTGAGCACCGCGAACACGATCATGCGCGTATCGGTCTCGCGCGCTTCTTCCATTTCGCCCGCGCCCAGCTTCTGGCCCACCACGATGCCCACGGCCACGCCCAGCGCCATATAGACCACGTTGAAAACGTTGAAAATGGTGGAGGAAATGTTCGTGGCGGCCACGGCTTCTAGCCCGCGCATGGAATAGCACTGGTTCAAAATGGCCGTGCCCGCGGCCCAGAGGATTTCGTTGTACATCAGGGGCATGCCCTTCACAAAAATCTGTTTTGCCAGGCGCCCGGGGATGTGAATTTTGCGGTACACGCCATGCACGAAGCGGTTGCGCACGGCGTGCGCGTGCGTCCAGCCCGCGATCACGGCCAGCTCCACAAAGCGGGAAAGCACCGTGGCAATGGCCGCGCCGCGCACTTCCAGCCGCGGGAAGCCCATGCGGCCGAAAATCAGGAAATAATTGAACGTGAGATTGACCAAAATGGCCGCCATGCTCGCCACCATGGGCACGATGGTCTGCCCGGTTTCGCGCAACGTACTGGAATACACCTGCACGATCATAAAGGGGAACAGGCCCCACAGCATTACGCGCACATAGTCCAGGCCGTATTGCAGCGTGGCTTCGATGTCCGCCGCGGAGCCGCCCTCGTGCAGGTAGAGGCGGATGAGCGGCTCGGGAAAGGCCATCAAAATGCCGATGGCCAGCACGGTCAGCCCCGCGCAGAGCAGCAGCTTGAATTGAAAGGTGCTGCGCAAACCGTTGGTATCGCCGCTGCCATAAAATTGCGCGCCAAAGATGCCCGCGCCCGACGTCGCGCCAAAAATGCACAGGTTGAAAACGAAAAGCAACTGGTTGGCGATGGCCACGCCGCTCATCGGCTCCGTGCCCAACTGGCCCACCATAATGTTATCCAGCATGGAAACGAAGTTCGTAACGCCATTTTGCGCCATAATGGGTAGCGCTACGGCGAGCACCATGGAATAAAACTTACGGTCGCCAAACAGGCGCTTCCAGCGGGCGGATTGCATGGGGGATTCCTCCAGTCTATCTTCTGTAATTCTCGCGGAAAAAACCCCGCGCGGAGGCGGAGCCATATAGTATCATTGTATCCGCTTTCCCGCCGTTGTCAAGCGTTGCGGGGGAATTTCGCACGCATACCGCACAGGATGCAAGATCGCTTCTTTTCATCGGAAGAAACTTACAATCAACGCTTTTGTATTTAACGCAAAACAGATATAATGACAGAAAGAGCCGGGAATTTTTCGCACATTCCCAGTCCAACTGTCGAATCCGGAAAAACAAGCGAGGTTCGCTATGAAGATATTGATTCTTTCCACCAACACGGGCGGCGGGCACAACGCCGCTGGCAACGCCATGATCGACGCGCTGGCCGAATTGGGCGTGCGGGCGGAAATGGTGGATTCGCTGGCCATTGCCAGTGAGTGGGGCTCCAAAACCGTTTCCGGCGTGTACGCGAGCGTGGCGCGCCATTCGCCGCGCGTATTCGGCGCGGGCTACCGCGTGGTGGGCAAGCTGTCGCCCAAGCATGGGCACTCCGCCAGCTACGCGCTGAACCTGGTGAACATCCGCCGCCTGGAAGAATACATCTTCCAAACCGCGCCGGACGCCATCATCACCACGCACGTGTTTTCTTCCCAGGCGCTCACACATCTCATCAAGCGCGGCAAAATCGGCGCGCTGACCTTTGGCATCATGACGGATTACAACGTCACGCTGTTTTGGGAGGAAACCCGGCTGGACGCGTATATCCTGCCGCACCCCGATCTGGTTGCGCCTTACATGGCCAAGGGCATGCCCGCGAAGCGCCTGTTCCCCTATGGCATCCCAGTGACGCCGCAAATCGCCCCGGAACGGGACATCGCCGCCGCCAAGCGGGCATACGGCATCGACCCGGAATGCAAGCACGTGATCGTGGCGGGCGGCAGCATGGGCGCGGGCAAGCTGCCGCGCACCGTGCGCGCGCTGGACGAAACCCTGCCTTCCAGCGTAGTGATCAGCGCCGTTTGCGGCAACAACGCCGCCGCCAAGGAGGAATTGGAGGCGATGGGCAATCCGCGCGTGCGCGTGCTGGGCTATGTTTCCCCACTCAACGCCTTCCTGGCTTCGGCTGACGTGGTGATCACCAAGGCCGGTGGGCTCACCAGCACGGAAACGCTGGTGCAGCGCGTGCCCCTGATCGCGCTGCATTCCATCCCGCCCATCGAAACCGACAACGCCGCCTTTTTCCAGGCGCGCGGGCTGGCCTATAACGCAAAAAACGATGAAAAAGCTTGCCGTGCCGCGGTGAAAATCCTCTATGACTCCAATGTGCAGGCCGGTATGCTGCACGCCGCGCGCCAACACATTCCCAAGGACGCTTCCCGCCGGGCGGCGAGGCTGATTGTGAACAGCGTGGAGCACGGCAGGATCACGTCCCCGGAAAAATAGTCGCCGCGAGCGCGCGGCTCAGGCCTTTTCCGCGGATAGCAACAGCATCATAGGGCGGCGCATTTCATCGCGCATGCCCGGCAGATCCAGCATATCCTCGGGCGGCTGCGGTTCCACCAGGCCTGTAAGGCGCATGCCGCTGGCGAAGAGCGCGCCCACGATGGTGGTGAGCGTCCGGTGGTATTTGATCACGCACTCGCCCAGGAAGATGGCTTCCCGCTCGCCTTCCTCGAAATAGCGGTCCACGGGAAAATGCCGGATGGAACCATCCGGCGCGTAGTCCCAGTCCTGCGGGCCGCTGGATGTGAACACCGGGTGTTCCATGGAGCAGACGAGCGCACCGCCGCGCTTTAACCAGCGGGCGATGTTTACCGCCAGCGGCGCAAAATCCCGCACATAGTGAAACGCCAGCGAACTGAACACGAGATCAAAGCTTCCGGCAGGAAAATCCAGTTCCTCCATGGCCGCGCGCCGGTATTCGACGGCGGGCGGATTTTCGCGCGAGCGCGCCTCGGCAAGCATGCGCTCGGAAAGGTCGATTCCCAGCACGCAGGAAGCGCCGTTTTCCGCGAAATAGCGGCAGTGCCAGCCATAGCCGCAGCCCAAATCGAGCACGCTTTTGCCCACGACATCGGGCAGCATGGCCCGCAGCGCCGCCCATTCCGCCGCGCCGGCAAGCCCGAAAATGGAACGGTGCATGCCGGCATATTTGGCGAAAAACGCCGCGTCGTCGTATTTGTTCTCCTTCATGGCGCTCACCCGATTTTCATGCCGTCGCGCGCGATGGTCACGGGAATGGGCGCGTTTTTGTCCATATAGGCCTGGTACTGCGCCGTGTTCCATTCGTTTTCCTGGTTGATGTGCGTGATATAGGCGCGCGCGCCTTCGGCCAGAGCGCCCGCTTGTGCCAACGCGCGCAATTGCTCGCAGCAGTTCTGCCCGCACAGATGCGCGCTCTCCCGCGGCAAGGTTTTCGAGCCAAAGGTGCCCTCCGTCACCACGATGCCGACGCGCGCGCCTGCGAGCGCGCCAAGCGCCTTTTCCCCATAAAGGCCCGTATCGCAGGCGTACAAAAGGCGCGTGCCATCGGGCATTTCGAAGAGATAATTCAGTGCGGGTTCCTTTCCATTCACGATGTGGTTGGTTTCCAGCGCGAAAACGCGCAGGCCGCCCGCCTCGAACCAGCGGTACGGTTCCACCGCGCAGAATTCCGCGCGCCCCATTTGCAGCAGCGCGTCCACCTCGCTCGCGCCGCCGTAGAGCGGGCGCACCGCGGCGAGGTATTGTTCCAGCCAGGCCTTCGCGGGCGCGGAAAGGTAAAAGCGGATGGGCCAATGCCCGCTGCGCTTGCCCGCCATGGTGGCCGCGCCGATGTTATCCAGGCAAAAATGGTCGGGATGCGTGTGCGTGATGAACACGTTTTCTATGGCATATAGCGGAATATCGTATAATGCACTGGCGGCCAGCACGTCCACGCCAAAATCTACCATATTATGCTCATTCAAAAGGAACGCGCTGCGCAGCCGAATCTCTTTTGCGCGGCGGGCGCGCTCGCACACTTCGCAATCGCAATAGGGGTTGGGATACAGTTCCGCCGCCCCCGTGCCCAAGAAACGCATATTCACCGTTGGTATCCTCCTTCCCGTCCCAAACCGATCAGGCTTCTTGCAAAAGCTGCGCCAATATGGCTTCCACAAACATCCCATGCGCCTCGCGGGTGGGATGGTTGATGTGGTTGGAGAGCAGCTTTGTGGCGTCCACCCCCGCGCTGGCCAACGCCTGCCAGCGGGCAAAG
>ERZ857998.4368-NODE-4368-length-10203-cov-3.379385_pt1 | contig 10203 bp, 6 predicted proteins | sample MGYA00519954_ERZ857998 | MGnify/ENA primary metagenome ERZ857998 (study PRJEB31778, sample SAMEA3449424) | human gut metagenome | biome: human gut; feature: human-associated habitat; material: faeces | place: United Kingdom | collected 2010/2012 ...
AACACCGCGCTGTACTCAGCGGAATCCACGTACAGCGTGTAAATATCCGGCGTGGTCACCTGCGTCATCATGGATTGCACCACATCCCCCGGAGACTGCGCCAGCACCACTTCCACTTCCGGATGCGCCTGCTGGAAGGCCACGCGTGCCGCTTCCATGGCCGAATTATAATTGTATTGCACGATGAGCCGCGCTTCCGGCCGCTCCTCCGGATTGGTGTTCACCTTCCAGAGCGTTTCATAATCCGAAAGCAGCAAATCCCCATCCGCGGCAACGGCCATGCAGTTGGGATACGACGTGGGACAGGCCGCCACGGAAGCCGCCGCTTCCACGTCCGCGCCCACCACGCGCATCAGTTCGCCGTTGGCCTCATAATAGAAGGCGTCGCTCTGCGCGTCATAACCGACGGGCGTGGGATACATATTCGCCACTTCGCCCAGCGCGAACAGCTCCTCCATATCGCCCGTGGCCGGATCCAACACGTTTACACGCATGGTCATGGAGTCGCTATATTCATTGATCACCGCCAGCAATTTTCCTTCTTTATAAGGGAGGATGCTCTGCGTAGAATCGTCCATTTCCAATAGTTCCGCACTACCTGCCGCCGGGTCGAGGCAAATCAGGCTGGTGCCATTCATCATATACGCCATGCCATATAGCTTGCCGTCCATCTGCACCGGCTGGCTGGGCGTAGCCACATAAGCGTAGTCCCCCTCATATTCGATGAAGTTCTCACCGTCAATCGCCATGGCAAGCTCCAGGCTTACCGTGCCCGCTTCCTCGTCAAACGCCAGCGCATGCAGGCCATAATCCAGCAGGCGCGCGTCACTCTGGTCATCCTCATAGACGGTGGCTCCGGCGAGCACATACACGCCGTCCTGCAAATAGCAGATTCCCGACACGTTAAAATAGCCGTTACCTTCATTCTCGCCCAAGTCGTAAGGCGCGATTTCCCAGGTCTGCACCTCGCTGCCGTCTTCGTTCATCGTGTAAAGCTGTTCATAGCCCAGGGCGTAAATTTTGCCCTGCTGCTGATCATACGCAAAGCCTATCAGGCTATTCATCGCATCCTCCGGCACAGTAAACAGCGGCTGCGCGCTGCTGGCCGCCATGGCCGGAATGCCCATGGCCAGCAGGCACAGGGCGAGTATCCAAGCAAACGTCTTTTTCATGTTCTCACGTCCTCTGCAAAAAATTTATGGGGTTTGGCTGACAAGGACAACGATCCGCTCACTGCCCTTCCCGCACGATCATCCGCAATTTCTGGTCGATGTTGCGGATGAATTCATCCAGCGTGATCGCGCCGTGCAAATACTGGTTGCGCTGCTCGTAATACTCGCTGGAAGTTTGGCTGTCCATGCCCATGTACATGCCAACCGTCATGTACTGCGCGGCCTCGCGATAGGCGGCAATGCTCTCCTCGCTGGCGGAATAGCGGTGATCCTTCTCGTAGCTCTCCCGGGAATCCTTCATCTCTTTAAGCTCAGCCTCCAGCGCCTGCTTGTCCACCTCTTCGGCGTTTTCCAGCTGTGCCTCCAGCGAAGCGATCTGCGCGTCGTAGTTTTTGAGTCCTTCTTCATAACGGCTGTTGGGCACCGGCTCGTTTTCCCCGGGCATCATCGCAATGCGCATGATGGCATCGACCTGCTCCGCCGCGCATTCCAGGTATTCAATGGCAAGATCGCGATTGGGTGAAAACGGATTTACGAAAGCCACCATCACCATGGTATCCGCCATGGGCTGCATGCCTTCGTCCAGCGCCAAGCACAGCATTGGGGGTTCGCTCGAAACCGTGGGATCGAATGAACCATAGCCATAGAACAAGGTATCTGCCCTGTCCTGCACGATGGCATAGAGATCGTCCTCATATTCCTCGGATAGGCCCAGCGCCTCGAAATCCACGGCCTCAAAGGCCGCCATCAATTCGCGAAACAGCGGCGTATCGAAGGAAAATTCGTTCTCCGGTTGGCTGATGTACAGCATGTAATCGTCCATCAGCGCGGAAAACAGCATCTGCCGCGCGTCGCTTTGCGTCATGTACGATTCAAACACGTTCACTTCCGGAGCCTCCTCCAGCATTTCCGGCAGGCGCTGCAGCAACTGGAAAAGTTCCATCCAGTTGGCGGGCACGTCTTCCTCTGTAAGTCCCAGCTGGGTGAGCGCGGCCGGATTGCAGGAAAGGCGGGCGCGGCCAAACATCTCCAGCGGCAGGGCATACACTTCCCCATCCTTCACAATCGCATTCTGAATGGCGGGATATACGGCGGCGGCAAAGTCCGCAAGGATTTCGCTATCCGTGAGCTCGGCCATATAGCCGCGGCCAAACACCGCGCTGTACTCAGCGGAATCCACGTACAGCGTGTAAATATCCGGCGTGGCCGTCTGCGTCAACATGGCTTGCGCCACATCGCCCGCGGACTGCGACAGCACCACTTCCACCTCCGGATGCGCCTGCTGGAAAGGCACGCGCGCCGCTTCTAAAGACGAATCGGAATTGGCCTGCACGACGAGCCGCGTTTCCGGCCGCTCCTCCGGGTCGGTATTGACGCGCCAGATTGCTTCATAATTCCCGAGCAGCAAATCGCCATCTAGCGTGAACGCTCCGCTATCCGCATAGGAAAGGGGATTGGCCGCCACGGCGACCGGCGCATCTGCATCCGCGCCCGTCACGCGCAACAGCTCGCCATTGGCCCCGCAATAGAAAGCGCCGTTGTACACATCGTAGACATAAAAATCCGGATACACATTTGCGCCCAGTTCCAGCACGAACAGCTCTTCCACATCGCCCGTTGCCGGATCCAGCACGTTCACGGGGAAACGCACTGTATCGGTAAAATCGCTGAAAACCGCCAGCAGCTTGTCTTCCTGATAGGGCAAAAGACCGCGCACATCATCGTCGATTGCCTGCAATTCCACGCTGCCCGCCGCCGGATCGAAGCAAATCAGCTGCATGCCGTTCACCATATATTCCATGCTGTACAGCTTATCGCCCGACTGGATCATCTGGCTGGGCAAGCTGAAGTACACAAAGCCCCCTTCGTCCTGCACCAACGCCTCGCCATCCATGGGCAGGGCCAGCTCCAGGCTTACCGTGCCCGCCTCCTCATCGAAGTTTAGCGCGTGCAGGCCAAAATCCCGGATTTCCACATTGCTCTGATCCTCGGTATAAATCGCGCCCGCAGCCAGCGCGTAAAACGTGCCTTCCCAGCAGAAAATGCCACCGATATTGAAATAGCTGTTCTCGCTATCCTCGCCCAGGTCGTAAGGCTCAATTTCCCAGGCCTGCACATCGCTGCCATCCTCGTTCATCGTGTAAAGATGCTCATAGCCCAGGGCGTAAATTTGGCCCTGTTGTGGATCGTAGGCAAAGCCCATCAGGCTATCTGCCGAGTCCGCCGGCAGGGCAAACAGCGGCACAGAGCCGCTGGCCGCCATGGCCGGAATGCCCATGGCCAGCAGGCACAGGGCGAGTATCCAGGCGATCGTCTTTTTCATGGTTTCACGTCCTTTTCTGCGAATTTGGGCTTTTGCGGCGCCGCGTTCCGGCTTCCTTCGCGCGGCCAAGCCCACAGAAAAAAATCCATCGAACACTACTTAGACGCCCGGAATGGGATTTGGTTCCATTCCGGGCATGGCATCCCTATAAAAATCCTACTCTTCCGCCGGGCCGCTATCCGCCGCCGCATCGCTCGCCTGCACGGCGCTATCGTGCCCGTCGATGGTGTACACGAGCACTGTCATGCCCAGGCGCACGGATTCATCCGGCGTAAAATCGACATACGCCGTGTACATGGGCGCGCCTTCCGCCTCGGGATCGGCCACGTTGTAGGAAATCTCCGAGATGGTGCCTTCCATGCGGTGCTCCTGGTTGATGTCCCAATTGAATTCAATGCCCACCTTCATGCCGGGCACGACATAGGCCAGATCCGCCTCAGACACGGCGATTTCGATGCGCATGGAATCGCTGGGATAATAGGTGATCAGCTTGCCGCCCTTTTCCACGCTCGCGCCCATGCCCGCGTCCACGGCGGTGACGATGCCGGAGGCTTCCGAGCGGATTTCGTTCCCGGGCGCGTACAGGCCGTCCAGCGTGCCGCTCACGCTCTCAAACAGCAGTTGTCCGCGCTCGACGGTGTCCCCCGTCTGAACGTGCATCTTCAAAATGCTGCCCGTGCCCTTCACCGCTACCGCGGCCGTGCTCTCCACGGTGCCGCGGCCAATGCGGGATTTGCTGTCGTAATCCGGCTTGCGGTAGATGGTCACGGTTTCTTCCAGGTAGAACTCGCCCGCCGTCACCTCGACGGTGTAGCTGCTGTTTTCCACCTTGGTCACAACTCCCACGCCCTGGTGCGTGCCATCGGACGTACAGGAAAGGTATACCACCTCGCCGGTGTGGATCACCCGGTTCTGGTTGGAATTGTATGCCTTGCTGGTGTCGGCAGAAATCGTGTATTTGTGCAGCGGCTCGATGAACAGCACCGCGCCATAGCGCTCGGTAACGCTTTCCGTATTGTCGCCTGGCTGGCCAAACACGCCCGCCACTCTGCCTTCCACCGGGGCGAATTCCTTGGTGGTGGCGAGCTTCGCGATCAGATCGCCCTGTTCGATCCGCTCGCCCACGCTCACCGCCATTTCCTCCACGATGCCGCCATAGGGCGCGAGCACCGATAGCGTCTCGCCCCCGGCCACCTTGCCTTCAAAATACAGCTCCGCCGCCTGCGCGCCGGGCGCGCCCAGCAGGGCGAGCGCGAGCGCCAGGGCCATTATGGTTCGAACGCTTCGAATCTGCCGCATGGGATTTCCCCCTTTCGGTTGGTCATTGCAGCGTTTGCTTGAGCAGGTTGTAGGCCTTCAGCACCTCGTCCATCTTATCCGCGCTGGCCAGCAACACATCGTAATAGTACATGGGCTGCTTTTCGTCGTCCGTCATCTGATACGTCTCTTCACCCACATTCACGGACAACTCCATGCTGCAGGGCGCTTCTTCCTCGCCCGTCACGATCATGCGCAGCGTGTACTCGAATTCCTTCGTGGCCACGCCGTTCATCTTCATGCGCGTGTACACCGTGCCGCCCGTGAAGCCTTCCGTGGGCAGGGCGGTCATGTAATCGCCTGCCTGCAGGCCCAAATACTCGATGCCGGAATTGGCCAGTTGCCGGTACACCTCGCCATTGAACTTCCATTCATATACGCACGCGCCGCTGTTCGGGTCGTATGCCTTTTCGGCGGTGAGGATCAGCGCGTTCGGCGCGGGGCCAACCGTGGCGTCATGCTTGGGATCGGTCTTTTCTTTATCCGCGTCCTTCTTTTCCTCTTCCGCCGGTTTTTCCACGGCGGGCGCGGCTTCTTCCATGCCCAGGCGGCTGAATTCGCCCACAAACGCGTCGTCCGTAGCGAACCAGAAATCCTCTGTCGTGCTGCCGCCCACCACATTGAGCGTGAGGGGCAGTTCCTGTTCGCCCATGGTCAAAACGTGCATGGGCGTATCCGGCAGTTTCAATTCCACGCCATTGTAGGCCGCGAGAGTTTCGTCCTCGTCAGCGGGCACGTGGTCAATGCCACCGCCGCCGCCACCGCCACCGCCACCATGCGGCGGTTCGGGCGTGGGTTCCGCCTCTTCCGGGAAAACGTATTCTTCCGCGTTGGAAGAAATGTTGCCCGCCATATCGCGCGCCAGCACCGTGCCCACGGCCAACACCGAACCCGGTTCGCCCGCGTAGAGATAGACCGGCTCGCCATTCGTTTCCACCCACGTTTCGCCGCCATCCACGGAGAAGCCCGCGATGCCGCTGAGCGCGTCCGTAGCGGCGATCAGGCAGGTACCGGGCGCGTCGGGATAATCCAAAAGGCCCACCGCCTGGGGCGGCGTGAAATCCAGGCTCACCGAATAGGCCTGCGAGCGGGTGACTTCCCAGCCCTCTTCATCCAAAATCAGGAAATACAGCGTGGCCGTGCCTTCTTGCTCGAAGGTATATGTGCCGTTCGGGATCGTTTCATAGGTTTCGCCGTTGATGCAGGCCGCATAGGTGTAGCCCGAGCCTTCCGGAATGCCGGAAAGCTGGAACACCGGCGCGACGTTGCTCCATCCGCTCGCCACATAGTTTTCGCTCGTCACGTTCAGCACCGCGGCGGGCGGCGGCCAACTGCCTTCCTCGCCCACCCAGACGTACACGGTTTCGCCCACCGGCGCGTCCGGGTCGTACTCTTCGCGCGGATCCGAGCTGGAAATCAGCACCACGCCGCCGGAGAACATGCCGTCGTCCGGCCGGATGTCAAACGCTTCCAGTTGCTCCACGGTGTACCCTTCGATTTCCAGCACGCGGGGCGTTTGCAAATAGATCACGGACTGCGGCGCAGCCTTTGCCAGCACGTCTTCCAACGAACCGACGATGAATTTGGTTTCCCCTTCCGCCGCGTTCGGGTCCTTCATCCAGGCGTCCTCGGGCAGGGGCCAGGTGCCCTTGCGCCCCACCCATACATAGACGTCCGCGGAATTGGAGGCCGTGCGCATCAATTCCCACGTCTTGGGCAACACGTCCGCCTGCGGGTCTTCGGCGGAAATGAAAACCGTGTAGCTGTCCGAATACAGACTGGGGTCGGGTTGCAAGGTGTACGACTCCATTTGTTCCACGGTATAGCCGCTGAGCTTGATGACATCCTTGGTGGAAAGGTAAATGGTATAGCCGCCATATGTACCCAGCAAATCCGCCAGATCGCCGCGAACGGGTTCCTCGCCACCCGCGTTGACCCAGGCCTGCGCGGCGGGCGCTTCTTCGCCACCCTCTTCCGGCGGCTGCTCGCCGTTCTCTTCGCCACCAGTCTGTTCTCCACTCGGCGGCGTAGGCTCGCCACTCGGCTGCGTAGGTTCGCCACCCGGCTGCGTAGGCTCACCGCCCGGCTGTGTGGGCTCACCGCCCGGCTGCGTGGGTTCGCCACCCGGCTGCGTGGGTTCCCCACCCGGCTGCGTGGGTTCGCTACCCTGCTGCGTAAGTTCTCCACCCGGCTGCGTGGGTTCGCTACCTGGCTGCGTAAGTTCTCCGCCCGGCTGCGTGGGTTCGCTACCTGGCTGCGTGGATTCCCCGCCCGGCTGCGTGGGCTCATTGCCCTCCGTCACAAAAAACTGATCCAATACATTGCCGCCCTCTTGCGTTCCCTCTCCCGCCGGTTCCGCCAGGGCGACCGGCAAGCAAAGCAGCGCGGCAAGCAACCATGCGATCCATCGTTTCACAGTATCCAACCCCCTCGAAAAGCATTTTTCGCGCCTCAAACTCACGAAAAATATCATTCACCATAGTATTAGACGTATATGGCATGGCTCATGTTGCCATTCGTTTATTATTTAACCACAAAATAACTTCAATCGACCTTCTTATAGGCTGCGCACCAGTTTCACGCACAAGCCCAACACATACACATCCTGCGCGGGCAAAATTTCGCTCACAAAATCCACGTCAAAGGATTGCACGTTCAAGCGACTGCCATCCATCTTAGTAATTTTGCGCGCAATGCGCTGTCCATCCCTCTGGATCAGCATAATCGCGTTGGAAACCACGGCTTTGGCCGGCACGGTAAGCAGCAAATCGCCCGCGTAAATGCGGAAACCGCGCAGGGAATCATCCGGGCAGCGGTAATAAAGCACCTTTTCCGGGTGCCCGCCCTCGATTTTGCCGCCGATCACGGGCGTGAGCACATGATCGATCACCACATTGTCCTCGCCGATCACGGGCACGCGCTTCACCACGCCGCCCAGCGCGTCGAGCCAAGCGTCCGCCGCTTCGCCCGCGGCATGGGTTTCTTCCGGTGTTTCCTTCTTTTCCGGCTGCGGCACGGGGATGATGTAGGGACGCGGCTTGGGCCGCAGTTTCACTTCGCCCTCATTCGCCACTTCCAATTCCGCGGACACGGGGTTCTTCACACCCAGCGCCTTCAGGATGCGCTGGGCCTGGTCGTCGGAAACGATGCGGCGGCCCGCTTCCACCTCTTTGATGAAGCTCTCCGCCACGCCGCACTTTTTGGCCAGGGCCTTTTCCGTCATCTTCGCGCCCAAGCGGGCCTTTTTGATGGTTTCTCCAAGACGGGTCATTCTTCTTCCTCCTCCTGGGCGAACAGGGCCGCGTAATCGTATCCCTCGATCATCGCCCGCTGCGCTGCAATGCGCGCATCCACATTTTCCACGGTGAGCTGGTATTCGCCTGCCACCGTCATTTCAAAGATTTCCGTGTTGATCTCCGGCAGGAAATGCACGGTATCGCTATAGAGATCGAAATTCGTAGCAATCTCCTCGTCATCAAAAAAGCTGAAGACACGCACATTTTCGTAGGGCGCAAGCGCCTCGAAAATGATCCTTTCCGCTTCCAGCACGCGGTCTAGCTCGCCACGCCGGATCACTCCATCCCAATAGAACATATCCACCGGCGGGAATACAATGGTAAATTGCGTTTCCGGATGCGCTTCCACGATTTCCACAAAGTTCTGCTGTACGTTGCCCGTCACGGTTTCCACAAAGGCCTCGTCCAGCGGCAGACCCGGCGGCACATCCGTCAGCAAGACACCCACCGCCGGACCGTGGGACTCGCCGAAAAGCGTGTAGTGCATCACGATTCCAGCACCTCCCAGTTTCCGCCCAGGGCGGCAAGCTCGCGCCAGAAGGCAGGGTAGGACTTCGCCACCGTCTCAGCGCCGGACAGTGTCACGGGGCCGTCGGCCACCATAGCGGCGCAGCCCGCCAGCAGGGCGATGCGGTGGTCACCGCAGGCAGAGACATCTCCGCCGTGCAGCGCGCTCACGCCATGGATGATCAGCCCGTCCGGCTGCACCTCTGCCGAAGCGCCCAGCGCGTTCAGCACAGCGGAGACGGCGGTCAGGCGATCACTCTCCTTCCGCCGCAGGAACGCGGCGTGGGTAAAGCGGGTATCGCGGCCCGGGCGCAGCGCGGCGTACAGGGCCAGCGGCGGCAGAAGGTCCGGGGTATCGGAGATATCGATCTGCTCCGGCAGCTTGTCCAGATAGCGCAAGATGGCCGCGTCGCCCTGGAGATAGGGCGGCGGCGCCAACGGGATACGAAGGGCCTCTCTTCTCTGTCTGGGAAGCAGGGCACGCAGCACCAGCCAATAGGCCGCAGCGGACCAGTCCGGCTCATCCAACAGCGGCGCGGGGCGACAGAACTGCCCGCCGGGGATATGCCAGCCATCGGTGATTTTCTCCACGGTGACGCCGTGGCGATCCAGGACCGCCAGCGTCATCTGCACATAGGGCCGGGAGACGGCCTCTCCGGTGACGGTAATGTCCGAGTCCCCCGGCAGCAGCGGCAGCGCCAGCAGCATACCGGAAATCAGCTGGGACGTCTCATCTCCCGGCAGCGACCAGTGGCCCGCTGTCAGCGGGCGGGTCAGGGCAAGGCCCTGCTCCGTGCGCCGCAGGCCCAGATCCCCGGGGATAGGACGAGAGAGCAGCCGGTCGGAGCCGGTGAACACCGCGTCGGTGCGGCCAAGGGCCATGAACAGCGGCAGCAGAAAGCGCAGGGTGCTGCCGCTGTCGCCGCAGTCCACCAGCGGCGCCGGGGCGGTCAGGCAGGCCAGTCCCCGGTAGGTCGCCAGCACATCCTGTGCCGCGTGGGGCGGCAGCTCCGTGACCTGGCCCGCCAGAAACCGGCAGATCAGCTCGCGGTGCAGCAGGCTTTTGGAGGGTGGCACCGTGACGGTGCCCCGCAGAGACGAAGGCGTCAATAACAGCTTCATGCTTTATCCTCCCATAAATCGGACAGGGGTACCGTCACCAGTTCACCCTGTCCCATGCGGCGGACGATGACCAGCTGCACCGTACCGCCGGCGGTTTTTTTATCGTGGCCCACGCAGCGGCGCAGGGCCGCCTCGTCACAGTCGATGGCCGTGGGCAGGCCGTACCGCGTCAGCAGCGGCTCCAGCCGTGCCAGCACATCGGTGCCGCCATAGCCATTGGCTATCTGCCAGCGAAGGGTACGGCACATCCCGGCGGCCACAGCCTCGCCATGGGTCCAGGTGTCATATCCGCCGACAGCCTCGTAGCCGTGGCCGAAGGTATGGCCAAAGTTCAGCAGGCGGCGCGCGCCGTGGTCCTCCGCATCACCGGATACCAAGTGCAGCTTGGCCCGTCCGCAGGCGGCGACAAGGGCCGTCAGGGCCTCGCCGCTGTCGCTCCGCAGGCCCTGCTCGGCGGCGGCCAGCA
>ERZ857998.4376-NODE-4376-length-10187-cov-35.234603_pt1 | contig 10187 bp, 7 predicted proteins | sample MGYA00519954_ERZ857998 | MGnify/ENA primary metagenome ERZ857998 (study PRJEB31778, sample SAMEA3449424) | human gut metagenome | biome: human gut; feature: human-associated habitat; material: faeces | place: United Kingdom | collected 2010/2012 ...
CGCTTTTCGATATTATTTTTTCCGATGCGTTTTTGTTCTTCCGCACTCTGGAAAGGGAATATCTTGGATGCCTCTTCGATAAAGGCATCCAGATCCGTTCCGGGCTCCACGATGATATCAATGTCAGTGGACAACCGGCGCGGACGGTTCATCAGGAGCATCAGGCAGGTACCGCCCTTGAAAATGAAAGGCATACCCACACGGGCCAGAGCCTCCAGCAGGCCAAAGGCGTAGACCGCACGCTCCAGCAGGACAGGATCTCGCTTACTGGTTTTCTGAAGTTCACGGATATGCTCTTCCGCAAAACTGATTGGCTGTATCATGTCATTACTCCGTTCTTAGCGTAATATTTGTCTTTTCCCGGATCAGCGCCTTCAGCTGTTTCTCGGCACCGCGGCGCTTGGCATAGCGGAACAGGCAGCTCTCGTCGATCACATAACCGGAAAAAGTCCCTTCAAGGATTGCCGGATATTCGCTCTTGCTGATCACTTCCTGCAGCAGAGAGTCAGAAACCAAATCCACCAGCAGCTTTTCAAGCCGGGTGTGCCAGGCCTCCTCAATTCCCCTTGGTGCCTCAGTAACCAGCTTGTTTAATACGATCATGCCATCATACCAATACTGGTGATACAGCTCGGGTGTCGGGTCGAGCAGCACCTTGCCGGGGAATTGCTCCTTGAGCAGGTCAAAAACAAAGTCAATGATATCATCCTCCACGGAGAGGAAAAGAACGTTGTGGGCCAGCTGATGATTGACAAATTCGTTGAGCTGCACCAGTTCAAAAATGGTAAACTCCACCGCAGGGAACGCTTCCCGAAGGGCCTGTGCGACTGTGTTAGCCTCCTCTGAGTATTCATGCCGATAACTGCTCATCTTATTTCCGGAGACACAATACGCATTCCGACCGACGCGAACGACCTCTCCGCTTTTTACCAGGCCACGCAGTCTCTTGCGCATAGCCTCTTCTCCAAGCGGGCAGCCACTGTCCTGATTGGTCATAAAGAAATCTCCAAAACTAAAACTCTTCATGCCGGCCAATGCCGTCAGATGAACCTGATTGAACATGATAATCACCTCGCAAACCGTCCCATTTCGGCAATAAATACTCGTTATTGCCGTTTTGGTACAATTACATTATAGCGCTTTTCCTCGTTTCGTCAATACTATTTCGGCAATAGAGGATGTTTACTGCCGAAATAGTACCGCAAACACGAGAATAGTATTGCCCTTCAAAAGCATTTTATTCGCGAAGCCGGAGTTGGTTGCATCGAAAGGTGAAACCATATTTCACCATACCTGAAGCAAAATGCTTGGAGGATTCTGTTATAATGGTTTTAAGAGGAGGTGCAGCATGTATAGCATATCGGAATTTGCAGGCTTGTTGGTCAAGCAGGCCCGGGAAGAGAAGCAATGGGATCAGCAGTATCTGGCTGATGAGCTGGATATTGATATCCGCACGCTCAAGAAAATAGAAGCAGGCAAATCAGACATATCATTTGACACACTGAGCAGTCTGATCCATCTGCTTGAAATCTCACCGAAAATCCTGTTCTATGCTGATCGCACAGAAACCGGCGTGGAGATGGATAAGATATTTCGTCAGCTGATGCGCTTTTCTCCGGACAATATCCAGATGATCTGCGATTCAGCCCATTACATCCGGGCCTGGAAGGATGCCAACGGTGATGACTACCCTTTGGAACAATAAAGCATGACCGTTAAGAGAGATCCCTGCGCCGGAGAATACCAGCGCAGGGATTTCATTACACTTACCACTTGCTCATGATCTTACCATACATCTGCAGCTTTTCATCTTCGTAGCGGACTTCCCAAACATATCGGAGACTACGGCATCCAACGTCAGATTGCACACAGTGAAAGCGTTCTGGAAACGATTCTTTTCACTGGAACGCATGGATACGAGCTTACTTCGATAGCGGGTGAACTCGCGGAGAATACGGATATCCTTACTTGGAATGTAACTGCTGGGAACTAAGCCCATACGAAACAGATTGCCGACGACGTACAGCTTGAGGTTGTCGGTATCTCTGACATTCGGGAAACCGACGATTACCCCGGCATCCGGGTCGCGCTGAAAGCGAACTATCCGCCGATCAGCGTACCGCTGACGGTGGATGTCACCACGGGCGACATGATAACGCCCCGTGAGGTGGAATACACATTCTCCCTGCTGTTCGATGACCGCACGATCAGTATTCTTGCCTATAACCTTGAAACGGTGCTGGCGGAAAAACTGGAAACTGTGCTGTCCCGCAACATTGCGAATACCCGTCCGAGAGATTATTACGACGTACATATCCTGTACGCGCTGCGCGGCGCGGAGTGTGACAGAGCGACGCTGCGCAGAGCGCTGGAACGAACGACGCAGAAACGCGGCAGCGGCACGATCCTGACAGACTACCCGGAGATTATGAAAGAGATCCGCGAAAGCGATACGCTCCGTAGACTGTGGGAGAAATACAGCCGCGAGTATGAGTACGCAAAGGACATTTCCTTTGACGATACCTGTAATACCATTCAGACGATTATGGACGCAATCATGGCGTAAACGAAAGGAGGCTTCTTTATGGGTTGGTTGGCAGCGCAGGGCGCGATTATGGCGATTGGGCTTTTCATTGGGCTTGTCTGCTCGGTGATCGGACTATTCTTCGGGCATATCATTCTCTTTGACAGCATTGCTCTCGGCATCGCCGCCGGAGTGTGCTGCAATCAGTTCACCGCAATTCATCCGGCGCTTTGCCTTGTGATCGGCATTGCAACATTTCTGCTGCTGTTGTGGCTGCAAAATACCAGCATCGGCTTCTGGCTCGTCGGCGGACTGCTCACGCTGATCTATGCAGCGGTGTTCGGGCTGCTGGCCTACTTCATTTCGGAGCATGATCCCATCTGGGGCTGGGTGATTTTCGGTCTGGTGTTCCTCGTGGTCGGTGCGCTGCACCTACGCGCACGGGATAGCTGAAAGCAAGCGCAAAGTCACGGCTTAGAGTGCCTGTATGCCTTGCTGAGAGCGGCTTTACAGCGCGGGAAACGCAAAGGTCGTATGTTTCCCTGCCAGTTATGAAAAACGAGTTTGAAAGCGTGACAAATGAGATTGAAAGGAATGATTGTATATGTTCAAATATCCTTTGGCAGTAACGATTGATACAAACATATTTGACGCAGCAAAATTCGACCTATGTGATACCAGTCCCCTCAAAACACTCGAAAACTATGTTAAAAATGGGAAAATCAAGGTTGTTTTAAGTGATATTGTTGTACGGGAATCAAAAAGACATATTGCAGATCAGGTCAAAAAAATATGTGGGATTATGCGAAAGGCAAGAGCTGCCGCTTTGGAGGAATCTACTGAACATCTCATAAGAACTATTGGACTGGGCGAGATATTGAGAATCGTAACAAACAAAGATGAACTCATATCAAAAGGTGAGGAAATGTTTGATGATTTTCTCCGAACGATCAATACCGAAATTCTTGGCGCAGATTTAATAGATGTAGGTTTGGTACTCGGTGATTATTTTGAAACTAAGCCACCATTTGAAAACAGCGAAAAGAAAAAAAGTGAGTTTCCAGATGCATTTATTGCTCAACAGATCAGGAAACGATTTGGCGAAACAGAAGAAGTTGTAATTATCAGTAACGATAAAGGTTTTATAAGGGCTTGTGGAGAAAGTGAAAATCATCTTTTCTTCAGTTCCTTAGGCAAGCTATATAATGCAATAAGTAAAGAAGATGCAGCGTATGATGAAACAATGGCCGTTATCAAGGACCTACAATTACGCATAAGCGCTGCTGTGAAAGAGTATATCAAAGACAATGAAAATATAGATGTTCATGGCCTCTCATACGACAAAGACGGGATAGAATCTGGGTACGATTACAATGAATTTTATCTGCATGGTATTTCAGATGTAACATTTTCTGTCCACTCCGTAGATGAAATTTCCGACAATATTTCTATTGTCACGCTCTCATGTAAAGCAGATATTTCCGCTGATTGCTATTATGAGGATTATGCCAATGCTCCTTGGGACCCCGAAGAAAAAGAATATGTATTTGTTGATACAATAAAAATGCGCGAGGAACATAAAGCACGGTTTGGGTGCAGAATTGAGATTGACCGAGCAGAAAAGACGTTCAAAGTGTTTCCGTTTACAGTTATTTTGGGTGGCAATTCAAGACGCAACAGATATGAGGTCGAGGAACACCCCGTCGAAGATGATGAAGAAGAAATTCGGGATATGGACAGAGAAGCACTTGGATTTCAGGCGCTCGGAAGCTATGAATCATACTTAGAGGATAATTTACCTGATTCACATTTTTACGCAGATATAATCGCAAGGTTTGAGGAAATAAATGGCTTATACCGAAAGTATGATGACTGCTGTATTAGTTTTGATGACTTGTTGGCCGAACTTAATACTGCCAATCCTAAAGAGATCATCAAACTGATATACGAAAGATTGTTGGAAGTATCAGATATACCGCACATTGCCAATATAGAAAACATCACAGATTCCGAGATTGAAGAAATCCAAGCATGGGCAAGTGCTCAATATGAAAGAGCATCTGAGATTGCGGATATAGACACACTGCCAGATGTAATATCTTTCGGGGAAACGATTGTAATTAAGGGTATAGACAGCAGTAAAGCATCATTGTCCATAGGTGATAATCAGATAAGCCCTGACGAGGGCAGCGAAGAAGTTATTGACATTTGTTTTTCTAACGGGGATGAAAATACGACCAGCGGATATATAAAACTGACTGTTGGCTATTTGAATTTCGATGAAGACGGTGGAGCAGCGGATGGTATAAGTGATGAGGTAGAATACGAATATCACGACATACTAAAAGAATTGGATAATTTCATTTATGCTCAAAATTGTCTTATTGAAAAAGACACTCGTATTGCTGAGATTATCAGCGAAGCCATAAAAACAAATGGTGACAATACCTAAAACAAAAAACGCGGGGCGCAGCAGCCATCATCGGCTGCCGCGCCCCGCGTCGTCTTTTACTCTGCGTCGGAAAGCGTCATGGTGAACTGCGCTTCCTCAAATGCTGCGTCGGTCATGTTGTGCAGCTTATGGATCGTCTGCTCTGCCAGCGGGCGCATATCTGCGTCCATATCCGGCAGCGCGTCGGAAATCGCCGCAATCGTTCTGCGGTGGTCGTGCTTGTGATAAATGCAGATCAGGTTTTCTTCCTCAATGGTAAACGAAACATTGTCCATGCTCATACCTCCAAATCATTATCTTTCGCCTTTGCCGCTGCCTTTTTAGGTGCAGCGGTCTTTTTTGACTGCCCCTTTTTGAGCTGCGCCCGGACAGAGGGACGCTGCTTGCGCAGCGGCAGATCGCGCCGCTCGTCCTTGCTGATAAAAGCGAAAACGCCGTGTCTGTCCTTGACCGAGGAAAGATACAGCGTCTTATACGGAAGCAGCGCAAATAGCCGCTCATGCTCCTTGCTGGATGCGATACGCTCAAACCACGGCGACACTTCTACTACAAAATGCGTTCCGTTGGGGCTGTTGGGCGCTTGCAGGGATTGAAACGCCGCCGAAAGGCGCTGTGCTTCGGCAAGCACCTTTTCGTCGGAGAGCCGCCCGATATGCTCCTTGAAATTGCCGGGTTTCAGCCGTTCACGCTTCCGGCTCTCGTCGCGCAGCAGATCCCGCAGCGCGTCCGGGTCATGCGGCACAGCTTCATAGCACACGAACTTTCCGTACTCCCGATCCGGCGTCGCTTCAAAGCGGTATTCCTTGGGCAGCTCCCGTGAGCCGTTTTCATAGATTAGACGGTTATTGTCTGTCCGCAAGGCGGTCTGGATTGCAAGCTTGGCTTTCGCTGCATAGTCCAGCTCATAAATGCTGCCTTTTACCTTGCCGCTCTCCATGCCGGACAGCACCACGGCATAGGCAAGTACACGCTCCTTGGTCTGCTCATGGTAGAAACGGAACGTATTATGCTCCCGCGTTCCGCGCAGAAACACGTCCCGTTCCCGCAGACAATGCGTTCCGTTGGGGCGGGAAAACCATAGATAGACCTTATCCTCGGCGTTTTTACTCTTTGCCGCCTGTGTCAGAATTTTCTTGTCAATGTCAAAATCATTCTGAAAGGCTGCTGTGTTCTGCTGCATGATCTGTTGCAGGGATGCCAGCACATCCACATTTTCAAATTTATTCATAGGTCACTCCATTTCCAAAGCCTGCCGGATGCTCCGTTTGGCTTCCTGTTCCTTTTCTCGCTGCTGCGGCTTGCAGGACTGCGCACGATCCGCTTTGAGCTGCGCACGGATAGATGGCTTTTTGCCGTCCGGGTCGCGCTGCGGCGTTCTGCCGTCCTCGGCCTTGACCGCTGCGGCAAGCGCAGAGAGCGAAATCACCTCGCCGCGCTTTGCCTTTTCTTCCAGCTCGTCCACGGACGGGGTGTTGTTGATCTGCCCGTCAATCATATTGTAGTTCTGCTCGGTGGACAGCTCCGCCGTGCGCATATAGTTTTCCTGCTCCCGCTGCTCGGCGGCAATGGCAAAGGCCTGTGTGCCGTTGCCCATGATAAGGTATTTGCCGTCATCGGTGCTGTGGTGATACCCATAGCCTGCGGCTTCCATCTGCTCACGGGTCATATTGGCAATGTGGAAGCTGCCGCGCGGCGTTGAAACGCGCTCCCCGGTCAGGTGGGCGTCAGGGGCAGCGGATTCCTGCTGCTGGGCGCTGCGCTGCACGTCAATGGGCTTTTCCCCGGAGATAGGCTGAATACAGGAAATGTACCCTGCGGCGTAGTATGCGTTTTTGTTAAGCTGGCGCTGCCATGCGCCGACGCTGGGTGCCCAGCGAAAGCCGTTTGCTTTCAGCTCGTCCCGCGCTGCTTCATCCGGCTTGCCGTCAAAGAACACTTGCAGACGGTTATCTGCTTTGTTGGCTTCCACGCGCCCGCCGTCAAATTCCCATCCCGCAAAATTGGTTTCCTCATGCTGCCGCACCTGTTCAATGCGTCCACGGATGCGGCGGATCTCTGCATTGTTGTTGGAGAGCATATAGGCGGGATACGGCCGGCTCTTATCCAGATGCCAGGACTGCGCCATTTCCTGCTGCAATTTGGTGATCTGCTCCGGCGTCAGACTGGGGCAGCCCTCCAAAGTCTTATTCTTACGGAAATAGGCGTTGACGGCTTTCATGGTTTCCTGCGCCGATTCCAGCTTGACGAGCTTGGCTTCCAGCTTTGCCGCTGCCTGCGGGTCGTCCATGCTGATACCGCCCATGCCTGTGCTGCGGATCTTGTCCAAAATCCCCTGAACATCCTGCCATTCCTGCATATTGCGGTCACGGGCGGCGTTTTGCTTCTCTTTCTTGCGAACAGGGAAATTGCTGCCGCCTGCAACGAGGATCGAGGGAACACGGGCTTCAATGGCATAGTGGTCGTTCAGATTTTCCGCCAGCTTGCGGGCGTAGGTGTCCAGCAGCGCGTCAATTTTCTCATGGTACATGGGATCGACGCGCTCTTTCTGCCGCTGCGCAATCGCCGCTGCCTGATCTACCATCTGCCGATATTCGGCGGTGGCGCTGCCTGCGGCGTAGTCGCGGTAGCTGTTTGCATCGTTGGCACGGCGGGCAGCGCCCTCATTGATGGTGTAATACCTGACGGCGGTTTGCTCCGGCGCGGTATCTGCGGGCGGCGCTTTCTCCGGCTGCTCCTGTACGTCGGCGGGCTGCTCCTGCGGCTCGTAGCCATTGGCGGCATATTCCTCCACGGTCATGCCTGCGGCTTCGGCTTCCTGTGCGATCTCACTTTCTACATGGGCTTTGTAGTCCTGAAGCTCTTTATCAAAATCGGAAAGCTGCGGCGGGTCGGGCAAGTGATAATCGCCCGCGTTCAGCTTTTCCCGGCAAGCGTCCACATGGGCAAGAACCGCATGAAAATATGCTGTCTGCTCCGGCGTCAGGGCTTCTCCATTTTCCAGCATATCCGCAGCGGTGCGCTCCTGCTCGGAGAGGTTGCAATGCAGCCGCATATACGGCACAAACTCGGTGAGAAGCATTTCGCGCTCGGCCTTGTCCTTTTCCCACGCTTCCGCGCCCTCGTTGTGCAGCACAAAGTTTTTCCAGTTTTCGTCCTTGGCGTAGTATTCGTGATAGGCTTGGATATGGTCGATCAGAGCGCCGTCCCCGTCGCCAAAGTCCTGCCGCCCCTCGTAGCTGTCACGTTCCCCGTGGAATGTGCAGTCAATGCGGAATTTGGTTTTATCGTACCAGCCGCCTGTGTAGCCCGGCTTCTCACGCTCGGAACGCTTTTCATCGTCCAGCGCCTTAAAGAGCGCGTCGGCACGGGCAAGCGGGAGCTGTTCACCCTCTTGCAGTTTATCGCTCTCGCTCCAAAGAATCGTCACGACGGGCTGTACCGCAGGATCAAGGGAGGGTGCTTCCTTGCCGGACACTTCCTCTTGGGCATGGAACATGGCAAGCTGTTCGTCGCTGGCATAGGTCAGGTCGTCAAACTCCAAATCGTTCAGCTCGCCTTGGATCAGCGCAGCCAGCGATTCATACTGTCGGCTTTCAATCAGCACATCACCCAAATATTTTTCAATGCGGAAGTCCGTCAGGTTTGCGTATGCCTGAATGGGGATTTCATCATCCGTAACGGTCGTGTGTCCAATACCAACGGCGGACAGGTCGCTGAAATCTGCGCCGGAATGAAATTCTTCGCGGCAGTAATCGTCGATCAGCTTTTTCGCAAGCTCCAATTCGGCGCGTCCCCGTGCGGCGTCGCTCAGATGCAGAGAGTAAAGGTCGGAAGCAGAGGAAAAGCCGACGTTGTTGAAAACATAGTCCACATCACTTTCTTTCAGCGCTCCGGCTGCATAGTAATTCTCCCGCGTGGGTGTCGGGCTTACGCTTCCGGATGCAATATCGTGATTCAAGCCCGTTTCCAAATGCGTGCAGATTTTTCCGTCCACCGCCAGCGACGCATAGTACCAGCCTATGTAACCGCTGCTTTTCTGATCTGCGCCGTCGTTGAACTCCACATTCAGCAGCGTGTAGGGCTTCAAGCCCTTTTCTGCGGCAATGGCATTGTCCTGAAGCTCGCGCTCTTTAAGGGCGGTATAAGCAGTTTCCTTTGCAATTCGGATGATTTCAGGGTTATACCGTACCAACGCGCTATCGACAAGCTCCTGCCGTACCTTTTTGGTTCTGGCTTTCCGCGTTATGTGGTTGCCCAAAAACAGAGAGCTGCCATTATCAAAGCGAATGGAAATATCACTTGTGCCGCGCCATTTTCCCGTGCAGGGCGAGGTTTCAATCGTGCCGGACGTGCAGCCGAACGCCTGCGCGATCACGCCGATTTTCTCCTGCATGGAGAGCGTTTCGTACTGTTTGGCAATTTCAACAGCCTGTTTCTGTAACTCTGTCAGCGGTCGTTCCGCTGGTGGGGCGTCAACCTGTGCTTCCTGCTGTGCGGCCTGCTCCGGCTGTAAAAACTCCGGCACTTCGGTATAGCCGCCGCGATCCAGATAGTGCGCCGTTTCCTGCTCGCCGCGATGCAGCACAATGACATCGGACATGGAAAGGCTATGCCCGGTAAAATCCTGCGGCCTGTCCATATTGAAGCGAACGAAAATGTCCTCCAGCGTGTCCGTGTCAGACAGCGGTGCGGTATAGACCAGCTCATAATTTTCGCGGTCAACACGCAGCCCGGCGGCCTTTACCTGTTCCAGCGGCTCAAATCGGAGATCCCGCGTTGCGTCGCCGTCTTTGAGCTGATAAATGGAAAAGGTGTTCTCCGGCACATCCTGCGCAGCAGCCTGTTCCTGCTCTGCGGTGTGCTGCGCCTGAAGCTCTGCAAAATGCCCCTCGATTTCGGAAATAAGCTCGCTGGCGGCGGTGCGGATGGTTTCAAGGGATGCTTTCAGCTCCTTAATATCGCGGCCGCTGCTCCACCCGGCGACATAGCCAAAGGAGTAGTCCGACGTGTCCAGTCCGAAATGCTGGCACACCGTATAGGCGACGCTTTCCGCCTGCACCTCGCGGGTGCTGCGGTCAGGGCGCTCCGCCTGCTCCGGCGCGTTCAGGTCAATATCGTGCAGCTTGGCATGGGCAATCTCATGGATTGCCGTCTTGATGGTTTGCAGCTCGCTCATGCCGTCGTCAATGGCAATGCGCTTTTCTGCAAGGT
>ERZ857998.4377-NODE-4377-length-10185-cov-3.759625_pt1 | contig 10185 bp, 10 predicted proteins | sample MGYA00519954_ERZ857998 | MGnify/ENA primary metagenome ERZ857998 (study PRJEB31778, sample SAMEA3449424) | human gut metagenome | biome: human gut; feature: human-associated habitat; material: faeces | place: United Kingdom | collected 2010/2012 ...
TCATCATCGCCTGACGGCCGCGGTACTCCATGAGCGCGCTCTGTTCGAGCGCCAGCGACACCGCCTCCACGCCGGGAAGCCGCCGCAGCGCGGCCGTATCGAGCGATTCGATCCCGAACGTCTGTCCCTCGCGGGGCGTGAGCGTCAGATCGGCGTCGAAATGCGAATTCATCGACCGCACCAGTTGCTCGAAGCCGTTGAAAACCGACAGCAGGACGATCATCGCCGCCACCGGAACGGCCACGGACACGACGCTCACGCCGGCGATCAGATTGATCACCGAGTGGGACTTCTTCGAAAAGAAGTAACGTCGTGCGAACCAGCCGGCGAGCATCCCGTAGCCGCGTTACTTCTCCTCGCGGAGCAGCTGGTCGATATTGTCGATATACTCCAACGAGTCGTCCAGAAAGAACTGAATCTCGGGGACGGTCTTCAACTGGTTGTGGACGCGCTGTCCCAGACTGCGGCGCAGCAGCCAGTTCTGCTTGTCGAGTACGGCCATCACCGCCGTGCTGCGGTCGAAGGGGAAGACGCTGACGTAGATCTTCGCATAACCGAAATCGGGCGAGACGCGCACGGCCGTGACCGTGACCATCGCCCCTTGCAGAAACGAAGCGGCCTCCTTCGAGAAGATGTCGGCCATGTCGCGCTGTATCTGTCGGGCAATCTTCTGTTGCCGCATCGATAGGTTCTCTGTCATAAGTATCTATTTCTGTGGTTTTTCTCCGAAATCGAATCCCGCCTTCATCTTCTCCCGTTTCTGCCGCTTCACGGTCCACGACTTGAATTCGGGGGCGAAACGGTAGGCCACGCCGATACGCACCATCAGGTTGTCCATCGGCGAACGCTGGGGCGTATACCAGAAGGGGTTCTCGGCGCCGTCGACCGCATTGTCGTAATATTTGTTGCGATTGCGCAGGATGTCGGAATAGCCGAAATAGTAGCGTGCGCCGGCGCTCACCTCGAAGCGCCCGATCAACACCGCGAGCCCCGCTCCGCCCGCCAGGCCGTACCCCCAGCGGTTGTCGCGTGCGGTCTTGAATTCGTACTTGCCGCGCCACGGTTCGACGCCGTTCTCGCGGGCGACGTCGTTGACGTAACTCGAATCGAAATTATAGGAGAAGGTCAGCGCCGCTTCCAGATAGACGCGCAGGTGACGCCGCGCCAGATAGAAGTGGGGCTGCCACACGAGCGGCACCACGAACGAGTTGAGCTTGCGCGTATAGTAGACGTAATCGGCTTCGTTCTCGGTGGTCGAGGCGAAAGGCGCATAGGCGAACCCTCGCTGCAAGAATTCCAGATCGACACCGACGCACCCCACGAAGCGCGTGGCCGAATAATAGCGCCACGAGAAACCGCCGGAGAAGCGTCCGCCGACGGATTTCGTCTCCTGCGCAGGGTAGAAGCGGGCCGTACCCGTCCCGAAACCGCCGAAGACGCCGACCGTGTGCTGCGCACGGGCCGCGGAGGCCGCGAGCAACACGGACGCACAAAGAGTTATGAACTTCATCGTTTTCATCGTACACATTTAGAACGAGTTGCCGAATCCTCCCAACGCACCGCCCATGCCGCCGGATCCGCCCATGCTGCCCAGACCGCCCATCGCGCCGCCGAAGCCCATGCCCGACGAAGACTGCCCCTGCTGGTCGTCCTTGCGGTTCTTGCGGTTCTGCTGCTGCTCGTCGAGGTATTTCGACAGCCGCTGCATCTCCTGCTGTTCGAGCTGTTCGATCAGCGACTCCATCGTAATGGGGGCGAACAGTTCGTTCATGTCGATATCGAGTTCGACCTCCCAGTTCTCCTTCGTGGCGAAGGTCGACTCGCCGTCGGCGTTGACATACATCTCGGCCCGCTCGGGCTGCCGCCGTTCGACCAGGTTGCCCGAATCCCAACGCCCGTTGCCGTTGAGATCCTCGATGACGCGCAGCCGGATTTCGCCCGCCGGCACATAATCGAACCGCAGATCGCCCGTCGTGACGTCGCGCCGCTCCTGCAACAGGCCGTTCGACCCGTTGAGCAGCTGCACGACATACTTCGCATCGGGAGCCTTGCCCTCGACGTGCAGCCGGATCGTGGCGAATTTCTCGGGGTCGGCCACCGTATAGGTGCCGCGCAGCGAATCGTTCTGTTCGTTGGCGATATTCTCGAAAGCACCCGGCGGCACGAGCAGCTCGTACTTGCCGCCCAACTGCCAGTCGGATTTCAGCCGCCAGACACGCATGTTGGCCGTATCGCGCTCGAACCGCACCTCGGCAGGACGCGGTTCGGGCTGCTGCTCGGTGGTATAGGTGAGCTGCACGGCCGCGGAATCGAGTTTGCGCAGCGGATAGTCGAACTCCAATTTGAGGTTGTCGAGCGGATTCACGTCGCCCGTGGTCGAGAGGTTGACCTTGAAGGGGTTGGGCTTTTCCGGCTCCTCCCACTCCTCGCCGGCCGCTTCGGCGCGTTTGCGCTCGCGTTCGAGCTTTTCGCGCTCCTTCTCCTCCGACTTGCTCTCGATATACCTCCATGCGAGTTTCAGCGGTTCGGTCACCTCCTGCAACCTGTTGACCGTATCGTGTTTGAAATAGGTGATCTCGCCCTTGATCGTATCGGGAAGCGAGGCCGAGGGCACGTCGAACCACAGGGCCACCGTATCGCGCCCCACGGTCTGGGGATCCCAGATGACCCGCTCGGCGGGGATGCTGTCGAACCGCAGGCCGGTGACTTCGGGATGCGCGGCGCCGAAATAGAGCATGGCCTTGTGCCGTGCGGGACGTTCCGACTGCTGGAGCGTCTGCCGTTTGAAGGCCACGTCGGTGAACATCCGCATGAAGACCTGCGGATCGGCCGTGACGTAATGGCGCAGCGAGTCGTACCAGACCGAAAAGTCGGGCATCAGCGCGGGGTTGATCAGACTGTCCAGAAAACCCACCTTGTCGATCGACGGTTCGTACATCTGGTTGTCGTTGGTATCCTGGAAGGCGTAGACGCGGTAGGGAACCGGTTTGAGGTTCTGCGCCAGGAAAATGCCGTTGGTCTCGGCGCGGGCGATGACCTGCGGCTTGTAGTTGAACAGCGTCGAATCGTACTCTTTGGGTTCGGGAACCGAGTCGGCGATGTAAAAGTAGATGAAGCTCTTGCTTACGCTGTCGGCCTTGTAGGCGTCGACCGTATAGCCCGACAGCACCATCGAATCGATCTCGGGTCCGGTCGAAAAGACGTAACGCATCGAGTAGAGGGGGTTGCCCTCGTTGTTGTCGCAGATCGCGCTGCCGAAATTGAGCGCATAGGTGGTATTCTCCCTCAGCGTATCGCGCAACTGAACGGAGATTCCCCGCCCGCGCAGGGTGATGGTGGGTTTCTTCTTCATCTGCGGCGAGGTGAAGAACTCCTTCTGCTGATCCTTGATCTGGACGAACTCGTCGAACTCGATATAGATCTTGCGATCCTTGAAATTGGTCGTGAAGTTGTCGGGCGTCATCAGCGTGATGACGGGGGGCAGCGTATCCTTCGGGCCGCCCGTGGGCGTCATGATCGTGGCGCAGCGCCACAGAAACGCCGTACAGAAGAAGACTGCGAGCGCCGCGCGCCCCAGCAGCGGGACGAAGCCCCGTCGTTTGTCCTTATCGCTTGTTCTCATCGCCGTATATTCCGATTGTCGACGCCCGACCCCTGCGAACCGGACGAATCGCCGCCCGTTTCACCGCCGGTCTCGCCACCAGTCTCGCCGCCGGTCTCGCCGCCGGGATTGTCGGGCTCCTCGACATAGAAGTCGTTGAACATCCGCCACGTGCCGTCGACATATTTTTTCATCTGTTTCCACGGGCGGAAGATGACCGACGTGAAGAGCTGCGGCAGATTCTCGCCCAAATCCTGCTGCCGATAACCGTAGAGCCGGTTCTCGGTATCGACCGCCACGACCACGACGGGCGTACTGCCCACCCGCATCAGCAGCAGATCCATGTCGACCGAGTCGACGCGGTAGGCCGTACCTTGCACGGGCGAAACGCCCGCCTCGTCGGTTCCCTTGCGCGTAAGGACGCCGTTCAACGCATCCTCGTAGGAGGCGACCGTCCACGTCACGGTGTCGGCCTCGAAGGCATAGGCGACCACCCCCTGCGCCGGTTTCAGCTCGGCGGCCGACTCCGTCTGCACCCAACTTTTGAGGATCACGTCGGTATCGTAACCCACGCTCTTGAAACAACCGCCCAGCAGCAGCGCGGCGGCGGCATATAGTATCGTCCGTTTCATTTCGTCTTTCGTAACAGGTTATCGCGCAGTTCGCCCATCGTAAGCCCCAGCACGGGATGAGGCCGCTGGCGCAGTACTTCGCACAGCGGCGTGAGGACGAACTCGCGCTCGGCGATACCTGGATGCGGGATCGTCAGCTCGGGCGTGGAGATCACCTCGTCGTCGATCACTTCGTCACCATAGAAGATGATGTCGATGTCGATCGGGCGCGACGAGTAGGCGGCGCCCGACGAGGCTTTCTCGACCGCCTCGGCGGCACGGTTGCGCCCCAGCTCCCGCTCGATGCGGTGCACCTCGGCGAGCACCTCGTGCGGCGCGAGATCGGTGTCGGCCACCAACACCTGATTGACGAACGGCTGTTCGGCCTCGAAGCCCCACGGGGCGCTCCCATAGCAGTGCGAACAGCGCAGCACGGCTCCGATGCGGGCGTTGACCAACCGCTGCGCCGTGCGCAGACGCTCCTTCACGTCGCCGACGTTGCCTCCCGTCAAAAGTACCACACGTGCCATAATCTCCTCCCTATTTTCGTCGAATCTGTTTGCTGACGCTCAGCGCGAAGTGCGTAAAGACGATCGTCGGATTGCCGTTCTGCGTGATCTGACGCATCGCCCGTTCGATCTCGTCGAGCAGGAACTCCACATTCTCGTTGCCGATAAAGGGGGCGAACTTCCCGCAAAAATCGGCTTCGGCGCCCCACAGGTAGCTGATGTCGGCCAATCCGGCGTGGAGCATGTAGCTCTCGCGCAGCAGACGCGCCGCGTGGCGCAGGAACGCCCGCTGCTGTTCGCGCGAGAGATGCGCCACCTCCTCGGCCCACGACACCAGTTCGAGGTGTTTGTCGTTGTAGCTCAGCCGCATGAGCGAGCAGAACAGTCCGAAGCAGTCGCGCGTCAGTTCGTCGTCCTCGCCTGCCAGCAGCCGTTGCAACGTCAGATAATCGCCTCCGGCCAGCCGCGCGAGGTTGTGCAGCCGCGCCGGATCGCTCTGGCCGTGCCGCGCCGCCACCGCCTCCAACACCTCGGTCGAAATGCGCGGAACGGCCACCTCCTGCGTGCGCGACAGGATCGTCTGCAACAGCCGGTCGGGAGCCTCGCTCACCAGCAGGAAAACGGTCTTCTCCCACGGCTCCTCCAAAATTTTGAGGATCTTGTTGGCAGCCTCCTCGTTCATCGTCTCCGGCAGCCAGACGAGCATCACCTTGTATTCCGCCTCGAAACTCTTGAACGAAAGCTTGCGGATGATCTCGTCGGCCTCGCGGGCCGAAATCGCGCCGCGCAGCGTCTTGCCCAGGTCGAGCGCGTCGTACCACTCCTGCGGCGAGAAATAGCCGTTCGAGCGGGCGAATACCGTGCGGAACAGCGGCAGGAAGGCATCCGACGTAATCACTTCGCCCGACTTCTTGCCCTGCTTGTTGACTGGAAAGACCAGATGCAGGTCGGGATGCGCGAGGGCTGCGATCTGCCGGCAGTCGGGACAGACGCCGCACGAATCGCCGTCGGCGCGGTGCCGGCAATTGAGGTACTGGGCGTAAGCCACCGCCAGCGGCAGCGTGCCCGCACCCGCCGCCCCCGTAAAGAGCTGCGCATGGCTCACTCGCCCCGTCGCGACGCTCGCAACCAGTCGTCGTTTGAGCTCCTCCTGACCGATAATATCCCGAAACTGCATCTTGCGTCAACGTTTTTTATTCCGCTTCACCGCCCGCACCGTCTGCACGACGGCGATCGCGACCAGCCCCATGACCGAGGCGGCCAACACGCCGTTGCGCACGACGCCCGGCTCGCTGTAAAGCGCCCGGACGCCCACGATGAAAACAGCAAAACTCAGCGACAGAATCAACAACTTATTCTTGGTTTCCATCTTTTTCTCAATTCATCGTTTCACGACCGATCGCAACAGCCGCCCCACGTCGATATGCTCGCGCCGCACGGCGAACAGGCCGAACAGACCGAACAACACGCCGTTCACCGCATATTCCGCGCCGCGCACGGGGAGCCAACGCGCGAAAACCGCACTGGCGAAGAAAACGCCCAGCCCCAGCGCGACATACTCGCCGATACGGCGCAGGTCGTAGGGCGTGGGGTAATAGCGCCGGTTGAGCCAGTAGCTCACCCCGACCATCGCCGCTTCGCTCGCGAGCCGCGCCCACGCCGCGCCCACGTAACCCAGCGCCGGAACGAGCGCCACGTTCATCACGACGGTGAAGAACAACCCCGTGAAGGTGACCCACACGGCCAGCTGTGTCCGCTCCTCGCGCTTGTACCAGAACGAGAGGTTCAGCCACACGCCGCTCAGGACATTGGCCCCCAGCACCACCGGCAGGATGAAGATCCCCTCGCGGAAATCAGCCCCCACGATCAGGGAGAAGAGATCCTTGAAGAGGGCGATGCCCAGAAAGATGAACATCGAGGCCATCACGTAGTATTTCATCGCCGCGGCGTTCATCGCCACGAAGTCGCTCTTGCGGTAGTCGGCCAGAAAAAAGGGTTCGGCCGCCAGGCGGTACATCTGCGTGAAGAGCATCATCACCACCGCGATCTTGGTAATGGCGCCGTAAACCCCCAACTGCGCCATCGCCCCCGCAGGGACGAGGTACTTGATCATCTGCCGGTCGATGAACTCGTTGGCCGTACCGGCTACGCCGCTGACGAGCAGCGGCAGCGAATAGACCAGCACCGCGGCCAGCAACCGGCGGTCGATGCGCGGCACCGTGCGGTCGGTCGTCAGCAGGATGACATTGAACGTCACCGCGCTGGCGATGAGGTTGGCCACGAAAACCCACCCGACGCCGAAGGGCGAACCGTAGAGTCCGGCCGGTGCGAACCCGATGGCCAGCGCGACGTTGACCACCACGCCGAGCGCCTTGATCCCCACGAAAGTCATCGCCCTGCCCTGTTCGCGCAAACGTGAGAAGGGCAGGCACGCCGCCACGTCGAACCAGACGACGGCGGCCACGAGCAGCACGTACTCCGGATGCGCCACGTAGGCTTCGCCCATCCACTCCGCCACGCGCTCGCGGCCGAAGGCCGTCAGCAGGAAAAAGAGCGAGGCCGCGAGCAGCGTCACGCCCCACGCGGTGGCGAACAGGCGCCGTTTGCCCGCCCGCGCCCGTGCGGCGATCTCGCCCTCCGTGCCGCCCGCAGCCGCGGCTGCGGCGTCGGCCTTGGCCGCAAAGCGGAAATAAGCCGATTCGAGCCCCATGGTGAGCACCACCAGCGCGAACGGAATCAACGCATAGACGTCGGTAACGATGCCGTAAGCCTCCGGCTCGAACACCCGCGTGAAGACGGGCGTGAGCAGGTAGCTCAGAAAACGCACCGCAATGGTGCTGATACCGTAAACGGCGGTCTGTTTGGCCAGCTTTTCAAGCATCTCTTCTCAATCGCTCCCGCGCACAAGGCGTTTTATTCTGCAAAGATACGAAAAGTCGAGCGCAGAAGCAAGCGCCAGCTTGATTATGCCGAGACGAAGTATCTACGATGAAGTCAAAGATACGAATAAGCGAGAGCAATGTCAAATTTATTTGAACATTGCCGAGCGGGAGTATCTTCGGCGTCAGCCAAAGATACGATTAAGCCGAGCGCAGAAGCAAGCGCCAGCTTGATTATGCCGAGACGAAGTATCTACGACGAAGTCAAAGATACGATTAAGCCGAATGCAATGCAAATTTATTTGCTTTTTGCCGAGGCGAAGTACCCACCAGGCGTCAGCCAAAGGTACGAACCAGCTGCGGCATCTCCTGCTGCGCGTTTCCAAAAAGAACGTAACGAAGGGTTTTTTATGGTGCGAAGTTGACCGTATTGTTTTTTTTCGTATATTTGCATCAATTGGAAAATAATGAACTTAAATGCCGAAGTTGTATGACAACAAGGTAGACGTAGCGAAAAAACCCGGCTGGCTGAAAATTCGCCTCCACCGCACGACGCAATTCGCCGAGGTGGACCGGATCGTTCGGGAACATGCCCTGCACACGATTTGCAGCAGCGGGATGTGCCCCAACAAAGCCGAATGCTGGAGTCGCCGGACAGCTACCTTCATGATTCTGGGCGATGTCTGCACACGGAGCTGCCGTTTCTGCGCCACGCGCACGGGACGTCCGCTTCCGCCCGACGATGCAGAGCCCGGGCAACTGGCCCGCAGCGTGAAGCTGATGGGTCTTCGGCACGTTGTCGTAACATCCGTTACACGTGATGATCTGCCCGACGGAGGCGCCCGCCACTGGGCTGCCGCCGTCGAAGCCATCCGTCGAGAGAATCACGACGCAACGATCGAGCTCCTTATTCCAGATTTCGACGCCCGCCCCGAGCTGTTGGACACGGTGGTGGCGGCGAAGCCCGATATTATCGGGCACAACATCGAAACCGTCGAGCGACTCACCCCGCAGGTGCGTTCGCGCGCCCGTTACGCGACCTCGCTCCGCACGCTGGAGCTGCTCGCACGACGCGGCGCCGCGACCAAAAGCGGCCTGATGCTCGGCCTCGGCGAAAGCGATGACGAGGTGTTGCAAACGCTGCGCGACCTGCGCCGGGCAGGAGTGCGGATCGTCACCCTCGGCCAGTATCTTCGACCTACATTGGAGCACTATCCCGTTGCGGAATACATCACTCCTGAGAAATTCGAAGCGTACCGGCAGCAGGCGCTCGCCATGGGATTCGATTACTGCGCGAGCGCACCGATGGTGCGTTCGTCGTATCGGGCCCAGGAAGCGCTCGCAGCAATTAAAAATGAGAAATCAGAGACGAGGCATTAGCCGCCGCCCGAATTCCCGAACGGGGAGGAGGTTCCGGTCCGTTTCTGATTCGCCGTTTTTAATTTTTAACTTGACTCGTATGTTGACTGTTCGGACGATCGACCTGGGGCGTGTGCCCTACCGCGACTGCTGGGAGTACCAGCAGCGGCTGTTCGACGTCCTCACGGCGCGTAGGGGCGATGCCTCGGACGATGCGGGCTGGCTCCTGACGGTCGAACATCCGCCGGTCTACACGCTCGGCAAGAGCGGCAAGGCGCAGAACCTGCTCGTGGGAGAGGAGTTCCTGCGGGCCAAAGGAGCCGAGTACTACCACATCGACCGCGGGGGCGACATCACCTTCCACGGCCCCGGACAGGCGGTCTGCTACCCGATTCTCGACCTCGCCAGACTGGGAATCGGCCTGAGGGAGTACATCTTCCGACTGGAAGAGAGCGTCATCGAGGTCGTGGGCCGCTACGGCATCCGGGGCGCCCGCATCGCAGGCGCTTCGGGCGTCTGGATCGTCGAAGAGGGCGCCGCGCCGCGCAAGATCTGCGCAATAGGCGTCCGCGCATCGCGTTTTGTTACCATGCACGGCTTCGCCCTCAACGTCTCGACCGACTTGGAGTGGTTCGGCCTGATCAATCCCTGCGGATTCGTCGACAGGGGCGTGACCTCGATCGAACGCGAGACGGGGCGCACGGTGCCGATGGACGAAGTGAAGAAATCGATTGTAACCGTTTTAAGCGAGAAATTAGATGTTAAAATATATAATAAGTAAACAGTATGCCTATAGAAAAAAGATGGGTTGTCAAACCGCAAGGCGACCCCGCGACCGTGGAGGCGCTCGCCTCTGCGCTGCGGATTCCGCCCGTGTTGGCTAACCTGCTCGTACAAAGAGGCATAGACACCGAAGAGAAGGCACATTCGTTTTTCAATCCGCAGCTCTCGGACCTCCACGACCCCTTCCTGATGAAGGACATGGACCGCGCCGTGGAGCGTGTCGAGGCAGCCGTCCGCAACCAGGAGAAGATCATGGTCTACGGCGACTACGACGTGGACGGAACGACGGCCGTGGCGCTGGTCTACAAGTTCCTGCGGCACATCGGCCACCGCAACCTGCTCTTTTACATACCGGACCGCTACACCGAAGGGTACGGTATCTCCGTCAAGGGAATCGATTACGCCGCCCGCAAGGGGGTGACGCTCATCATCGCCCTCGACTG
>ERZ857998.4386-NODE-4386-length-10167-cov-3.154173_pt1 | contig 10167 bp, 8 predicted proteins | sample MGYA00519954_ERZ857998 | MGnify/ENA primary metagenome ERZ857998 (study PRJEB31778, sample SAMEA3449424) | human gut metagenome | biome: human gut; feature: human-associated habitat; material: faeces | place: United Kingdom | collected 2010/2012 ...
TGCCGTCGATGGCGCCGTCGCGGATGGTGAAGCACTTGATGTCCTGCCCGCCGATATCGATGATAAAATCCACGTCCGGCTCAAAAGCGCGCGCGGCCGTGAAGTGCGCCATGGTTTCCACGATGCCCGCATCCATGCGGAAGGCGTTTTTCACCAGTTCCTCGCCATAGCCGGTGGCCGCCGCGCCCGCCACGCGCGCGCGCGGATACGCCGCGTAAAACGCGCTGAGGAAGGCCTTCACGTGCTCCACGGGCGAGCCTTCGTTGGAGCGGTAGTCCTGCAGCAGGATGCGGCCTGCCTCGTCCAGCGCCACGGCCTTGATGGTGGTGGAACCCGCGTCCACGCCGATGTACGCGCGCCCGGCGTAGTCCGCCCCTTCGGGCGATAACATGTTCGTCTTAGCGTGCCGGGCGGCGAAGGCGCGGTATTCTTCTTCGCTCTTAAAAAGCGGTGCGCACTGCGCGTAGGGCTGGCCCATATCCTCCTTCAGGCGCGCGGCGGATTCGGCAATGTCCATCTCTTCAGACGCGCCCAGCGCCGTGCCATAGGCCACGAAATACAGCGAATTTTCCGGACATACGCCCTTCGAACCCAATGCCCGATCGAACAAAAGGCGCAACTGGGGCAAAAAGGTGAGCGGCCCGCCCAAATAGGCGATGTTGCCGGCGATGTCGCGCCCCTGCGCCAGCCCGGCGATGGTCTGGTTCACCACAGCCATGAGGATGCTGGCCGCCACGTCCTCGCGGCGCGCGCCCTGGTTGATGAGGGGCTGTACATCGCTCTTGGCAAACACGCCGCAGCGCGAGGCAATGGGATAAATCCGCTCATGCCCAGCGGCCAGCGCGTCGATCTCTTCCACGGGCACGCCCAGCAGCGCGGCCATTTGGTCGATAAACGCGCCCGTGCCGCCCGCACAGGTGCCGTTCATGCGCACTTCCAGCCCGTCGCCCCCGTTTTCGCCGTGCAAAAACAGGATCTTCGCGTCCTCGCCGCCCAATTCAATCGCCACATCGGTACCGGGCAACAGGTGGGTGAGCGCAAGGCGCGTGGCGTATACTTCCTGCACAAAGGGGATGCCCATGCGCTCCGCCAGGCCCATGCCCGCCGAGCCAGATAACGCGATGCGCGCCCGGCGCTGCCCCGTCGCTTCCATGGCGGATTCCAGCATGGTTTGCATCCGTTCGCGGATGCGCGCGCGATGCCGCTGATAATCCGAATATACAATGTTCCCCTTCTCGTCCAGCGCGACGCATTTAAGCGTCGTCGAGCCAACGTCCAAGCCGATGCGCATCGTTTCACCCCTTTTGTAATCGCGCAAAAAGGCAACCAGCGCGAAAATCGCCTGCCGGGCGAGCGTCTGGCTCGCGCGCGATTCCCGCAGTGGTTGCCCGTCCCCCGTGGAATATGCTCTTTCGGCAAGTGTATCGTCGCGCAGTGTACCGCGATTTCTCCGCCTAGATTATAAACGATAGATATGACTTTGTAACTCATTTTTTGTAAAATCATGCGGCCATACGCGAAGAAAACATTTTAATAGGAAAAAAGGCATGCGAAAACCCGCTTGCGGGGCCAAATGATACCGCTACGGCGGAATAACCGGCGGCTTTATTGAAACAGCCAGCGCCCAAACACGCGACGCAATCCATCGGCAAAATCCTGCCGCCCAACGGCCTGCGCCGCAACCACGGCAATGCGGGCGATTTTGCGTCCATCCAGCACCACATCCACGCTGCCCACCGCGTCGCCCATATCCAGCGGCGCTTGCACGCTTTGCGGCAAATTGGGCAAGAGTTCCACCGATTGCTCCGTGCCTTTTTTCATCAGCAGTGTGAGGTCGCCCTGCAGCATCAGCGCGATGGAGGGAAGGTTGCCGCCCTCCACGGGTATTTCGCCCTTGATTTTCGCGCCGCTCTTGGCGACGGGATATAACCGGTAGTTGGCAAAGCCGTAATCGAACATGGACGCGGCGGTATCAAACCGGTCGCTGCTGCTCTGCGCGCCGAGCACCACGGCAATCAGGCGCATGCCGCCGCGCTCAGCCGTAGCGGAAATGCAATAACCCGCTTCGTTGGTGGAGCCGGTTTTGCCGCCGTCGCAACCATCGTACAGGCGGATGAGCCGGTTGGTGTTGGTGAGCTGCGTTTCGCGTCCGCTCTCGTGAATCACGGAATCCAGCCAGATGGTGGAATACTCGAAATACAGCGGATGCTTCAGCATTTCCACCGTCATGCGGGCCACGTCGCGCGCGGTGGTGTAATGCCCCTCGGCGGGCAGGCCCGTGGAATTCACAAAGTGCGTGTCGGCCATGCCCAACTCTTGCGCGCGCTCGTTCATGCGATCCACAAACAACTGGTGCGAGCCATACAGGTATTCGCCAATGGCGACCGTCGCGTCGTTTGCGCTGCCCACGATCATGCTCTTGAGCAAGGTCTCAAAAGGCAGCGTTTCGCCCGCGTCGAGCAGCACCTGCGAGCCGCCCATGCCCGCCGCGGTTTGGGAAACGGGAACGGGATCTTCCAGCGTAGCCCGCCCCGCTTCCAACGCCTCCAATGCCAGCAAAATGGCCATGACCTTGGTCACGCTCGCCACGGGGCGGCGCTCGTCCGCGTTTTGCTCAAAGAGAATTTGCCCGCTTTCTGGTTCCACGAGCACCGCGCTTTCGCACAATAGCGGGATTGGCGGCGCGGTTTCCAGCGCGGCGTCCATCAGTTCGCCGCGCGCTGCGCAGGGCGCCAGCAGCGCCAGCGCCAACAAAAGGCATGCGAATTTCCTCATGCTATCGACCTCCCACCTTATTCTTACACGCAGAGGCGGACGGGTATGCTGGCATGGCGCAAATGCCGCCCGGATAACATGGCTTTGCCCGAAACTTCGTTGACTTATGCCGGTTCGCGGTGTTATGATACCTGGCAGATTGCCAAAGATGCCGCGCGCCAAACTTCGCGCGCGGATCGTATGGGGGAAACTGGATATGGAAGAAACGCGTCAAAGCCGTGTAGAAAACGATTTGGGCCGGGACGACATTCGCCAATTGGTGCGCAGGATCGCCGTACCCAGTATGCTTGCGCAGTTTGTGAGCGTGCTATACAGCATTGTGGACCGCATGTATATCGGGCACATCCCGGAAGTGGGCGAGTTGGCGCTGGCCGGCGTGGGCGTGTGCGGGCCAGTGGTGACGATGATCGGTTCCGTGGCCTCGCTGGTGGGCATGGGTGGCGCGCCGCTGATGAGCATCAAAATGGGCGAAGGCGACACGGCAGGTGCGCGGAAAATCCTCGCCAACTGCTTTGTACTGATCTGCGTGTTCGCGCTCGTGCTGATGGCCGTGGTGATTCCGCTGCGCCAGCCCATGCTGCTATTCTTTGGCGCGAGCGCCAGTACGTTGCCCTACGCGGATACGTATTTTTTGTATTATGTCACGGGCACGGTGTTTGCCCTATTGGCCACGGGCATGAACTCCTTTGTGACCGCGCAGGGATTCGCGCGCAAGGCGATGGCTTCCGTGCTGCTGGGCGCGGTGATGAACATTGTGCTCGATCCAGTGTTCATCTTCGCGCTGGATATGGGCGTGGCGGGCGCGGCCATTGCTACGGTGATTTCGCAGGCGGCCAGTTGCGCATACGCACTGTGCTTTTTGCTGGGCAAACGCGCGCAAATCCGCATCGAGCGCCCGCATCTGGATTTTGCGGTGATTCGCCGCGTGCTGCTGCTGGGATTCACGCCGTTTTCCATCATCGCAGTGGACAACGCCATGATCATTGCCATGAACGCCGTGCTCCAGCGCTATGGCGGCGCGAGCGAAGGCGATTTGATGGTGACCGTAGCCACCATCGTACAAAGCTTTATGCTGGTGGTCACCATGCCTTTGGGCGGCATTTCCGGCGGCACGCAGCCCATTCTAAGTTTTAACTATGGCGCGCGACAGGTCGACCGAGTGGTGCGCGCCCAGCGGCACATTTTCTTGTGGTGCCTGGGATTTACGGCGCTCATGTTTGTGCTGGCGCGCCTGGCAGGGCCGCTGTTTGTACAGTTGTTCACCACCGATCCGTTGGTGGCGGAAAAGTCCGTCTGGGCCATTCGCGTGTGTACGCTGGCGCTGATTCCCCTGGGCTTGCAATATGAAATTGTGGATGGATTCACAGCCATTGGACAGGTGCGCTATGCCTGGCCGCTGTCCTTCTGGCGCAAGGCAGTGTATTTCGCCGCGCTGTTCATCCTGCCCGCGGTCTGGGGCGTGGAGGCCACATTCTACGCCGAAGCCATATCGGATGTGATTGGCCCGCTCACTTCCATCGCCGTGCATGCGCTGGTGATGAAAAAGCTGATGGCGCGCCGCGCGATGACCGGCGTGTAACGGCATAAAAAACCCCCGCGCACCAGGAACTCGCGTTCCGGTGGCGGGGGTATTTTTGCGTTGTGCTTAGCCCTTGGTGTAAGGGAGCAGAGCGACCGTGCGGGCACGCTTGATGGCGACGCCCAACTGGCGCTGGTGCTTGGCGCAAGCGCCGGTCATGCGGCGGGGCAGGATCTTGCCACGCTCGCTGGTGAAAGCCGAAAGACGGCCCGTATCTTTATAATCGATGTGCGCGACCTTATCCACGCAGAAACGGCAAACCTTCCTGCGGGGCTTGCGGCCACGGGGACGGCGGTTGCGATCGCCACGATCCTCAGACATTTGCTTTCCCTCCTTGACGAATGGTTGTGAACAAGCGAATCGGCAGGCAATGCCGGGCGCAAGGCTCCTGTTCTAGAACGGCAGCTCGTCGTCTTCCACTTCGGTGAAGCCGCCATTGGCCTGCGGGGCGAAACCCATGGGCTCCGGCGGAGGCGGCACCGCCTCGTTTTGGCGCGCCTGGTTGTTATCCTGCACGGAAGAAAGGAACTCAACGTCGTCCGCTACAATTTCGGTCACATATCGCTTAGAACCGTCCTGCGCATCATAGGAACGGGTCTGGATGCTACCGGTTACGCCGACCTTGCGGCCCTTGGAGAGATACCGCGCGCACGTTTCCCCCAACTGCCGCCAGGCGACGATGTTGAGGAAATCCGCCTCGCGAACCCCCTGCTGGTTTACGAATTTGCGGTTGATCGCAATCGTAAACGTACACACAGAAACGCCGCTGGGCAGTGTGCGCAGCTCCGGATCGCGCGTAAGATTCCCGATCAGAAATGCCTTATTCATCCTTATTTACCCGCCTTTTCCGATTACGCCTCGCTCGGGGCGGCTTCTTCGGCTTCCACCGCAGCTTCAGCGGCGGGCGCTTCGGCGGCAGGAGCCTCTTCCGGCGCTTCCGCAACCGGAGCGGGGGCTTCCGCAGCTTCCGGGCTCTTTTCCACCGCGGCTTCGCGCGGACGGAACGGCTCGCGCTTGGGCGGCAGCGCGCCCTCAAAGCGAATCACCAGATAGCGAAGCACCGAATCCACGTTCTTGAAGTTACGCTCCAGCTCGCGCGGAAGCTCTGCGGGCGCGGTGATGTACATCAGGATATAATATCCCTCTGTTTTGTAGTTGATGGCGTATGCCAGCCGGCGCCGGCCCCACTCATCCACCCGGTCCACCATGCCGCCGTTGGCGGTCACAATGCCCTGAAAGCGCTCCATCAGATTCGCACGCGCCTGATCGTCAAGCGCGGGGTCAAGGATATACATGACTTCGTATTGATTCACGCATTTTCACCTCCTTATGGACTTACGGCCTTGGACGCGTGCCCAAGGCAAGGATGCGCTAACTATAAAGTATACTCGCCGCACGTGAATATTGCAAGCTATGCCAAAAATTTAACACGCGGCTGCTTATATTGGCGCAATGCGGCGCGGCGGCATAGGATAAACAAGAATTTGACTTGACCGCTGGCGGCTATGAACGTATAATAGAAGCCAAATATACTTTAAGCCGCTAACGCAATGGAAGGATGACGGAGCATGGGCATCAAAGTTTGCAAATTCGGGGGATCTTCGCTGGCAGACGCAGCGCATTTTCAGCGCGTGCGCGATATTCTGTTGGCCGACCCGCAGCGAAGGTTCGTGGTTGCGAGCGCGCCCGGCAAGCGCGATAAGGCGGATGAAAAGGTAACGGACCTTTTGTACCAGTGCTATCGCGCTGTGGAGCGCAAGCAGCCTGCGGAAGAAATTTTCGCGCGCGTGGCCGGGCGGTATATGGATATCGCCAACGCGCTTGGGCTGGAAAACGGCATGCAAAAGGTGCTGGAAGATACGTTTGCGGAGATCGTGCGCCAAAAATCGCCGGATTTCACGGCCAGCCGCGGCGAATATCTCAACGCGTTTTTGCTGGCGCGCTATCTGGGCTGGGATTTTATCGACGCAAAGGACTATGTGAAGTTCGACCGGCAAGGCGTTTTTGCCTCCGAATGGACGAACGAGATCCTGGCGGCGGCGCTGCGCGAGCACGAGTGCGCCGTGTTGCCCGGCTTTTACGGCTCCCTGCCCAATGGCGAAATCCACACCTTCTCGCGCGGCGGAAGCGGAAATTTACGAAAACTGGACGGACGTTTCAGGCTTTTTGATGGCCGATCCGCGCATTGTGGAAAACCCTCAGCCCATCGACGTGCTCACCTACCGGGAACTGCGCGAGCTGAGTTACATGGGCGCGACCGTTTTGCATGAGGACGCGATTTTCCCCGTGCACCGCGCGGGCATCCCCACCGCGATTAAGAACACCAACGCGCCGGAAGAACCCGGTACGCTGATCGTCGCCGAACCGGTGGAAGCCTGCTTCCGCCGTCCGATCACCGGCATCGCGGGCCACAAGGATTTCACGCTGATCTCCATTGAAAAGGCCATGATGAACAGCGAGTTGGGGTTTGGCCGGCGCGTGTTGCAAGCGTTAGAGGATTTCGGCGTTTCGTTTGAGCACCTGCCCACGGGGATCGACACCATGTGCGTGGTCATTCCCGATCGCGAGCTCACATCCACGCGCGCGCAAATCGTCAGCCGCATCCGCGAAACCTGCCAGCCGGATTCCATCGAAGTGAGCAACGGACTTGCGCTGATCGCCACGGTGGGGCACGGTATGGTCAGAACGCGCGGCACCGCGGCGCGGCTGTTCAACGCGCTGTCCGAAGCCAATGTGAACGTACGCATGATCGACCAGGGTTCCAGCGAACTGAACATCATCGTGGGCGTGGATGTGGCGGATTTTGAAACCGCCGTGCGCGCCATCTATCACGCGTTTGTGAAATAAAGCGCCATGCGCGCCGCGCCGCTCAAGGCTGCGCGGCGCTTTACTATCGCCAAGCCCAAAAGCGAGGAACGAAATACCATGCGGCTGATCTTTCACTATATTCGGAAACACCTGGGCATTTTTCTCCTTTCCACCCTCTTTTTGACCATGGAAGCCATGGCGGATCTGTTGCAACCGACCTTTATGTCCTATATCGTAGACGAGGGCGTGAAGAATGCGGATGTGCGTCAGATCCTGTTTTATGGCGCGATTATGCTGGGCATCGCGCTGGTGGGTGCGGTTTCCGCCGTGATGCGCAACCGCTTTGCCAGCCGCACGTCGCAAACCGTGGGCAAGGAACTGCGGCGCGATATGTATCACAATGTGCAGCGGCTTTCTCTGGAAAATATCGACCGGTTGCAACCCGCATCCATCATCACGCGCATCACCAACGATGTGACCCAGGTGCAGGAATTCGTCAACAGCATTATGCGCATCATGGCCAAAGCGCCCATCACCTGCGTGGGCGCGGTCGTGCTCATCCTGCTGCAAACGCCCCGGCAGGCGCCGGTTATCGCCGCCATTGTGGCGGTGGTGGGCCTATTGATTTGGGGCAATATGAAGATTGGCTATCCGCGCTTCGGCGCCGTGCAGGAACGCCTGGACCGGCTCAATGGCGTAGCCCGGGAATTTTTGTCCTCGGTGCGCGTGGTCAAGGCCTTCCGCGCGGAAAGCGCAGAAAAAGAAAAATTTGAAGGCGCGTCTTTTGATCTGGCTGCCGCCAACGCGGCCGCTCTGCGCACGATGGCGATCTTTTCGCCGCTGATCAATTTGACCGTAAATTTCGGCATTGTGCTGCTCTTGTGGCTATCCCGCAACCAGCGCAGCGCGGAGATCGGCCGGTTGATGGCCTCTGTGAATTACATGACGCAAGTGCTCTTCTCCGTGACGATGATTTCCAACGCGCTAAACGCGGCCGTGCGCGCCGCTGCTTCTTCCCGGCGCATTGAGGAGGTGCTGCAGGAAACGCCCGCCCAGCGCATGCCCGCAGCACCGCAAAAGCCGGAAATTCGCGGCGAAATCCGCTTTGAACACGTGTCGTTTTCCTATGCGGGCGCGGGGCGAGAATCGCTGCGGGACATCGATTTCCACATCCGTCCTGGCGAAACGATAGGCATTATCGGGCCGACGGGTTCCGGAAAAACCACGCTCGTCAACCTGGTTCCCCGGTTTTATGACGCGACGCAGGGCACGGTGTGGCTGGATGGCTGCGACGTGACGCAAATCGATACAAAATGGCTGCGCGACGCCGTAGCAGTGGTGCCGCAAAAAGCGCTGCTCTTCAGCGGCAAAATTTGCGAAAATTTGCGTTGGGGCCGCGCGGACGCCAGCGACGAAGAGCTTCGCGCGGCGGCAAAGGCCGCCTGCGCGGAAGAATTTATTGAAGCGAGCGCGCAGGGCTATGACACGCTGCTGGACCAGGGCGGCGTGAACCTTTCCGGCGGGCAAAAGCAGCGGCTTTCCATTGCCCGCGCGCTCGTACGGCGGCCGCGCATTTTGATTTTGGACGATTGCACCAGCGCGCTGGACGCGCAAACGGAAGCCGCCGTGCTCCGCGGCCTGAAGAGCGCAGCGGACGGCACGACGGTGCTGCTCATCAGCCAGCGCGTTTCCACTGTGATGCGCGCCGACCGCATCCTATGTCTGGACAACGGCGCGCTGCAAGGCTTTGGCACGCACGCGGAATTGCTGGCATCTTGCGAAACTTACCGGGCGATCTACCGCTCGCAGATTGGAGGCGCGGAAAATGGCTGAAAAGAAAGGAATGGCGCCGCCCGCCAATCTCACGGGAATTTCCCGGCCAGGACGCGGCGGCGTGGTGGTAAAACCCAAAAACATGAAGGGTACGCTGACGCGCCTTTGGCAACTTACGCGTGGGCAGCGCGGCGGACTCGGGTGGATTTTGCTCCTGTCCGCACTGGCTTCGGGCGCTTCCATTCTTTCGCCCTATGCGACAGGAGCGGCTGTGACCGCGATCAGCCAGGGCGACGCGGTCATATGGATTTTGTGCTGCCTGACAGGGCTGTATGTGTGCGACTGGTTGGTGAAATTTTTGCAGGCGTTTCTTATGGCGTCCATTGGGCAGCGCATCATTCACCACATTCGCAAAACGCTCTTTGCCCACATCCGCACGCTGCCGCTCGCGTTTTTTGACCGGCATCAGCATGGCGAATTGATGAGCCGCCTGACCAACGATGTGGACAACATCAGCACGACGATTTCCAATTCGCTCACGCTTTTGCTCACCTATGGTTTCACCATCGCGGGAATTTTCTGCGCCATGCTCGCGCTCAGCCCGCTTTTAACGCTGGTTTCGCTGTGCGGCGTGCTGCTGATCTTTCTCTTAACCAAAACCGTCACCAAGCGCACGCGCAAACTCTTTGCGCAGCAACAAAAGAGTCTGGGCCAACTGAATGGGCAAGTGGAGGAAAGCATTTCGGGCTTATCCGTCGTGAAGGCCTTTTGCCGCGAAGAAGAAATGGAGCGCGAATTCGCGGAAAAGAACAAGCTGTGCCGCGTATCCATTCGCGCGCTGATTTGGTCGGGTTACCTGATGCCCTTGATGAACGTGATCAACAACCTGTGCTATCTGGCCATTGCGGTGCTCAGCGGTATTTTGTTTGTGAATGGCGCGATTTCCAATATCGGCCTAATTACCAGCTTCCTGCTCTATGTGCGCCAGTTCACACGGCCCTTTGTAGAGATCGCCAATATCTACAACAATTTTCAAACCGCTGTGGCAGGCGCGGAGCGCGTGTTTGAAATCCTGGATGAAGCGCCCGAGCCCAAAGATAAGGAAAACGCGCTTCCGCTGGCGCATCCGCGTGGCGATATCGAACTGCGGCATGTGAAATTTGGCTATACGCCAGACCGGCTCGTGCTGCGGGACATTTCCCTCAAAATTCCGGCGGGAACGCAGGTGGCCA
>ERZ857998.4390-NODE-4390-length-10158-cov-18.654558_pt1 | contig 10158 bp, 10 predicted proteins | sample MGYA00519954_ERZ857998 | MGnify/ENA primary metagenome ERZ857998 (study PRJEB31778, sample SAMEA3449424) | human gut metagenome | biome: human gut; feature: human-associated habitat; material: faeces | place: United Kingdom | collected 2010/2012 ...
CGGGTGCAGGAGGAGGTCCACCGCTTCGCCATCACCTATCACCACGAAAAGCACACGAAATCCGCCCTGACCTCCCGGCTGGACGGCATCCCCGGGGTGGGAGACGTCCGGAAGAAGGCCCTTTTGAAGCACTTCAAAAGCGTCCGGGCCATTGAGCAGGCGGAGCTTCTGCAGCTGGAGGCGGTGCTGCCCAAGGCTGCCGCCCGGGCGGTATACGACCACTTTCACAAGGAGGAGACGCCGTGAAAACCTACGCCACCCTTGGCCCCGCCTGCTGCCGGGCGGACCTGCTGACGGAACTGCTGGACATGGGGCTGACGGGCTTCCGTCTGAACCTGTCCCACACTACCCTGGCGGCCTGCCGCCCCTGGACCGATGCGGTGCAGCAGGCCCGGGCGGCCTCCGGCCGTCCGGCGGAGCTGATCGTCGATACGCGGGGGCCGGAGCTGCGGATGGGGCCCCTGGCCCGTCCCGTGACCCTGACGGCGGGGGAGACCGTGATCCTGGGGCCCGGCGGGCTGCCGGTGGAGCCGGATATTCTGGCGGCCGTGGCCCCGGGGCAGGAGATTTTGCTGGATGACGGACTCATGGCCCTGCGGGCGGAGTCCTGCGGCCGGGCCGTCACCTGCACCGTCACCCGGGGCGGGGTGCTGGAAAGCCGGAAAAGCATCACCCTGCCGGGGGTGGAGCTGTGCCGCCCGGCCCTGACGGCCCAGGACCTGCTGGACCTGGACGCGGCGGCAGGGCAGGGGGTCACGGCGGTGATGCAGCCCTTTGTCCGCAGCCGCCATGAGCTGGAGCAGGTCCGGACGGCCCTGGCCCGCCGGGGTCTGGAGCACCTCACGATATTCGCCAAGATCGAGGACCGGCAGGGCTGGCAGAGCCTGCCCCAATGGATGGACGCCTGCGACGTGGTCACCGTGGCCCGGGGGGACCTGGGCAGCAATCTGGGGCTTCTGCACCTGCCCGCCGCCCAGAAGGACATCGCCGCCCGGTGCCGCCGGGCCGGGAAGCCCTTCCTGGTGGTGACCCAGCTGCTGCACACCATGACGGAGCACCCCACCCCCACCCGGGCGGAGGTGCTGGACGTATACAACGCCGTGCTGGACGGGGCGTCGGCCCTGATGCTCACCGGGGAAACGGCCCGGGGCCGGTATCCGGTGCAGGCGGTCCGCTGGCTGCTGGACATCGCCCGCCAGGCGGAGTGACGCGGCGGCTTTCTTCAAATTTCACAAAAAGCCCTTTTCAAGTCTGTCCGCTGGTGGTATAATGTTTCCATTATTTTGTACTACAGGGGGAATCACAGCCATGAAAAAGACCGTTTTACGCAAATATGCCCAGCTCATCGCCCAGACCGGCGTCAACGTGCAGCCCGGCCAGGAGGTGTTCATCACCGCCGACCTGGATCAGCCGGAGTTTGTGAAGATGCTGGTGGAGGAGTGCTACAAGCGCAAGGCCAAGAAGGTGGTGGTGGACTGGAGCTATCAGCCCCTGCAAAAGCTGCACTACCGCTATCGCACCATGACCACCCTGTCCAAGCTGGACAACTATGAGGAGGCCCGCTGGCAGCACTATGTGGACACCATCCCCTGCCGCATCTATCTGCTGTCGGAGGACCCCGACGGCCTCAACGGCATCAACCAGGAGAAGATGGCCAAGTCCCAGCAGCGGCTCTATCCCACCATCCGCAAATACCGGGACCAAATCGAGAACAAGTATCAGTGGTGCATCGCCGCCGTGCCCGGCGTGGCCTGGGCCAAGAAGCTGTTCCCGGGCCTGCGCACCAGCCAGGCTATGGAGAAGCTGTGGGAGGCCATTCTGTCCACCAGCCGGGTGGATGAGGACCCCTTGGCCGCCTGGGACGCCCACAACCAGGACCTGCATGACCGGTGCCAGTATCTCAACAGCCTGCACCTGCGGCAGCTGAAGTATAAGAGCGCCAACGGCACGGACCTGACCGTGGGGCTGATCCCGGAGGGGCAGTTCTGCGGCGGCGGCGAAACCAGCCTGCAGGGGATCTTCTTCAACCCCAACATCCCCACCGAGGAGTGCTTCACCTCCCCCATGAAGGGCCAGGCCGAGGGCATCGTCTATTCCACCAAGCCCCTGAGCTATCAGGGTCAGCTCATCGACGAGTTCTGGATCCGCTTCCACGAGGGCAAGGCCGTGGAGTGGAACGCCCAGGTCAACAACGACCTGCTGACCAAGCTCATCACCATGGACCAGGGCAGCTGCTATCTGGGCGAGTGCGCCCTGGTGCCCTTCGACTCCCCCATCAACCAGTCCGGCCTGCTGTTCTACAACACGCTGTTTGACGAGAATGCCTGCTGCCACCTGGCCCTGGGCATGGGCTTTGCCGACACCATCCGGGACTTCCAGAGCAAGACCCTGGAGGAGTGCCGCAGCCTGGGCGTCAACGACTCCATGGTCCACGAGGACTTCATGATCGGCTCGGCGGACCTGTCTATCGACGGCGTATGCCAGGATGGGAAAACCGTCCCCCTGTTCCGGAACGGCACCTGGGCCTTCTGATACGCAAACGAGCAAAAAATACCGCCGGAAAATCCGGCGGTATTTTTCTATGGATACCGTACAGGAGAGGGTCGGTCCCCGCACAGGTGATCCCGCAGATAGGGCGCTTTTCGCCCCCTATACTCATGAAACACCAAAGCGGTGAATCTGCAACCGGTTTTTTCAAAAAATTTTAAAAAAATTTCCCGGAGCAGTGCTCCGGGAATTGCAGACCTATTTTGTGCGGATGAACAGCACGCCCAGGGTGCCGGGGCCGCAGTGGGAGGTCACGGTGGAACCGGCGGTGGTTTCGATGATCTCCTCAAAGTCCGGGGCCAGCTCCAGGATCTTCAGCCGCACGGCCTCCACCGCCTCCGGGGCGCAGCGGGTGTGGGTGATGAACACCCGGTGCTTGTTGATGTCGTCCCGACCCCGCAGCCGGTCGTCGGCATACTGCAGCATCACCTTGTCGATGGGGCCGCGATACTTCTTGCCGGGGATCATTTTGCCGTCCTTCACTTCGATGCAGGGCTTCAGCTTCAGCAGGTTTCCGCCGAAGGCGCTGAGGGCCGAACAGCGGCCGCCCTTGTACAGATAGTCCAGCCGGTCGATGACGAAGCTGGCCTCCACCTGGGGAGCCAGGTCCGTGCAGGCCTTCTGGATCTCCTCCGCCGTCTGTCCGGCGGCGGCCAGCTCCGCCCCGTGGAGCACCAGCAGACCCTGGCCGGTGGAGAGGTTCCGGGAATCCACCACATACACCTGGCCGATGTCCGCCGCCGCGATGCAGGCGTTCTGGTAGGAGCTGGAAAAGTCGCTGCTGATGCAGAAGTGCACGATGCTGTACCCCTGCTGGCGCCAGTGGCGGAACTCCCGGACGTAGTCAAACACGTTGACGGCGCTGGTCCGGGGCAGCTGCCCGCTGGCGTCCACATAGTCATAGATGATTTCCGGCGTGATCTCCACGCCGTCGCGGCCCACCTTGTCGCCGCAGTGCACCGACAGGGGGGTGATGGCAATGTCGTACTTTTCGATCAGCTCCGGCGATAAGTCGCAGGTGCTGTCCGAGGTGATCTTTACCTTCATTTGCTGCTTTTCTCCTTACGTTAAGGCCCCGGGCCGGGCCCGGCGGCGATTTGAGCAAGAGTTTTCCCCAATTCTTCCTTTTGCGGCGCTTCCAAAACTGCCGCACATGATATTATATCGGAAAAGCCCCCGGGATGCAAGGAAAACTTACCGTTTACACGGAAAAAAGTGCGGCAGTTCTCGTGAACTGCCGCACTTTTGTGATTTTATTCCTCAAAGAGACTGGCCTGGTAGGGCAGGCCCGCCTGGCCGATATTCCGGCGCTGGGCGGCGTTTTCCTCCGTCAGCGCGTCAGTAATGGCCATTTTGCGGATGATGTTCCGCACGGTGGCGTCCAGGGCCGTCCCCTCCCGATAGTCGGCAGGGAAGATGAAGTCCACCCGCCCCTTGGCCAGCAGGTCCTCCACCCCCTGGCGGTTCTCCTGCTGATACACGGCGATGGCCTGGCCGCCATAGGCCCGCATCATCTTCATGCACGGCACGTCGGACAGTCCGTCGCCGATGTAGATCATGTTGGTAAAGGGCACCCGCTTGCTGTCGTCGGGCATGGAGTCGTTCAGGCTCTTGTCGTCGGACACGTCCAGAACGCCCTTGTTGATGCGATAGACGAACTGGGTCTTGTTGGTGAAGTTCACGTCCAGCTTGGGCCAGGAGGCCAGCCCCTCCCGGTCATAGAAGAACTCACAGGCGTAGATCTCCCGGAACTCCCGGGCGATGCCGCTGCCCTCGATGATCTCCCGCAGGCCGGAGGAGATGACATAGTGCTCCACCTGCACCCCCTGGCTGCGGCCGAAGGCGTTGATGCGGCCGAACCACTCCGCCACCCCGGGGAACAGCTCCAGGCTGTGGCCGCAGCGCACCAGAAACTCCCGGTCCAGCCGGATGTTCTGGGCCCGGCACTCGGCGATCATGGTGTACATATACGCCAGAAGGCCGTCCATGCGGTTCTCCCGGCCGAAATCGTTGGCCTTTTTCCAAAACTCCGCCGGGGTATAGCCCAGGGCCGGGATAAAGGCGTAGTCCTCCATATCCGTGGTGCACAGGGTCTTGTCAAAGTCATACAGCAGGGCCACGATGGGCGTCATACTGCCACCTCCTTGCAGATAAGGCAAAAGCGGCCGCCGGGCCGCTTTTGACAGAATGATTCACCGCCGGTCGCCGCCGTTGTAGTTGCGGCCAAACTGCAGGTCCTCCAGATTCAGCTTGAAATCCAGGGGGAAGGGAGACTCCTCCTCTTTCTTCTCCTGAAACTCCGGCTGCGGCTCCGGTTCGGCGGCAGACTCCGGCTGGGGGGCCTCCTCCTGGGGAACAGGCTCCGCGTCCGCCACGGGCACGGCGTCCTCCTCCGGGGCGGGCAGGGTCACCGCCTCGTTCTCCGGCTCCTGGTCCTCCTGCTCCGGGGCATTGCGCTCCGGCAGGGAATCCAGAAACGCCAGCTGCTGGGCGCACAGGTCCCGGCTGCGCCGGATGAAGTCCTCCGTCTCGCTCTGGGCCGTTGCCAGCTTCTCCCAGGAATCCCGGATCTCCTGCTGGAGCTGCCGGGCCTGGACATCCGCCTCGCCCCGGGCGTCGGCAAGGATCTGCTCCGCCTGGGCCCGGGCATCGGCGATGGTTTTTTCCTTCTCCGCCTGGGCGTCGGCCACCATCTGGGCCGCCATCTTCTGGGCCGCCAGCAGGGTGGAGCGCATGGCGTCCTCGGTGGCCCGGTATTCCTCCACCTTTTCCGCCAGCATCTTCAGCTTGGCCTTCAGGGTGGTGTTGTCCTTATACAGGGCGGTATAATCCTCCGTCAGACCGTCCAGAAACTCGTCCACAGCGGTCATGCTGTAGCCGCTGCTGAGGCCGGTGGACTTGGGAAAGGTTTTTTCGGAAACTTCCTGGGGTGTGTACATGCTCTATCCCTCCGTATTCTCTCTCGGTCCGTCACATATACAGGCCGCTGTTTTCCAGTCCGTCGATCAGGTCCCCCATCAGGTCCACCGAATAGGGGGTGACGATATAGGTCTTGGCCGCCACGCGCTTGACGTTGCCGCTGGTGGCATAGGCCACGCCGGACACGAAGTCCAGCAGACGCCGGGCGATATCCGGGTCGGTGTTCTCCATATTCATCACCACCGTGCGCTTTTCCATCAGATGGTCAGCAATGGTGTTGGCATCCTCGTCAAACTTCACCGGCTTCATCAGCACCACCTTCAGCTGCCCGGCGGAGTTGATGTTCACCACCTTGCTGCGGCGGTCGTCGCTGCGGCGCTCCTCGTCCCGGCGGGGACGCTCCGGGCGCTCCTCCTCCTGATACTCCTCCGGTTCATCCTCCTCGTCATAGGGGTGGATAAACTTTCTGAACTCATCCTTCAGGCTCATATGCGTCCCTCCTGTTCTTTATTTCGTATAGTCCCGCGCGCCGAAGATCGCCGTGCCCACCCGGATCATGTTGCTGCCGCACCGGATGGCGTCGGCGAAGTCGCCGCTCATGCCCATTGAGAGATATTCCATCTTATTATCGTATATTTTTGCATTGATGTCAACATATAACCAACGCATTTTCTCGAAATATGCCAAATTCCCGTGGGGCTCCGCCGCCACCGGGGGGATGGTCATCAGTCCCCGCACCTGCACATGGGGCAGGGCCCGGGCCATTTCCGCCGCAGCGTGGATCTGATCCGGGGAAAAGCCGCTTTTGGCGGCCTCGCCGCCGATGTTCACCTCCAGCAGGATATCCTGGCAGAGCTCCAGTCTTCCGGCGGCCTTTTCGATCTCCTGCAAAAGCTCCGTGCTGCCCACAGACTGGATCAGCGCCGCCTTGCCCACCACCTGACGGACCTTGTTGCGCTGCAAATGGCCGATAAAGTGCAGGGGACGGCCCTCATAGGCGTTTTCCGCCAGCTTGGCGGTCATCTCCTGGACCCGGTTTTCGCCCAGGGCGTCAATACCGGCGGCAATGGCCTCCCGGCAGGCGGCGGCGTCGTTCATTTTGCTGGCGCCCACCAGGATGATGTCGGCGCCGGTGCGGCCGGTCTCCCGGGCCGCCTGGTCCATCTGCTGCCGGACGGCGGCAATGTTCTCCGCAATAGACATAGTGAAAGCCTTCCTTTCCCGTATTAATCTCCTGTCAATATCTGTGAGCCGTCCAGGGTGACGCCGGTCATGATGACCTCGTCCCCGGGACGCAGGGTGTCCAGTCCGTCGGTGTTCTGGGGCACCGACACCAGCACATAATCATCTCCCTGGTACACCATGTCCACCGGCTTGAACCGGGAGAAGCTGCCCTGGGCGCAGTAAACCCCCAGGGCCCCGCCCTCCTGCTGCCGCAGGCACACGGAGGGCAGGCGCAGCCCGGTGTAGCTGTGGAGCACGATCTGGGCCGTCTGGTGCCGCAGCTGGGTGGTCTCCGCCAGATACTCCCGGCAGGCCAGCACCACCACGCACCGGCCGTTCTCCGCCGGGCTGACGGAGTGGACCGTGGCGGCGATGTCATCGGTGATGCCTTTGGTCAGCCGCAGGGACACGCTGCCGCAGTCGGCGATGCGCTGGGCCTCCTCCTGAGTGACGGCGGCGGCATAGTACCAGGTGTTGCCGTAGATGAGCTTGCCCACGTTGGCAGTGTTCTCCCCGGCGGCCAGCTTGTCCAGGGCGCTGGGGGTCAGGTCCCCCAGCCCCGCCGGGGTCAGCACGGACTCATATCCGTCGCACACGGCGGAATAGGTCCCCGCCCGGGGGGCGGTGATGTTGGCCGCGCCGGTGAGTCCCGCCTGCAAAGAGTCGATCTCATCCTGCACGGCGGTGATCTCGGCCTTGATCTCCTGGCTGGAGGTGTAGGCCCGGCTGCGCTTGACGATGGCGGCCTTCAGCTGGGACAGGTCGCCGGAGGCGGCGGTATAGTCCCCGCCGGTGAGGTTCTTCCGCAGGGCTATGATGTCGTCGGAGATGGAGCCGTCCAGCTTCAGGGCGGCGTCGGGGTTCAGGTAGGAGGACAGGGCGTATTCCAGCTGCTCCAGCTGGAGCCGCTTGGCCTGGATCTGGGCCACGGCCTCCAGGGCCCCGGGGCTGTCATAGGTGGCGGCGATGACCTGGCCCTGGCCCACCTTCTCCCCCTCCTCCCGGGTGGGACTCAGGGTCCCGGCATCGGTGCGGAAAGTCTCCTCCTCCCGCACCAGCCAGCCGGAGGCCTCCACGGCGTCCTCCGTGGTGCTGGTATACACCCGGGTGGTGGCGTAGGGGTTCGTCAGATACCGCACCCCCTGGACCAGGAAATAGAACACCACCGCCGCCGCCAGGGCAATGGATAGAAGTTTGAATACGCGGGTGGATTTCATAACGTACCTCCTTTTGTGGTGTGGTATCGGGGTGTTTATCGCGGCAGGTCATACAGGGCCACCGGGTGCAGCGGGACAATCGTAGATATAGCGTGCTTGTAGATCACCTGCTGCCTGTTGCCCAGATGCCGCAGGGCGGCATCCGGGGCCCCGTGATTTTATTCCGCACGGGCGAAGTGAATCCGCCCGTGCCCAAGGTTTTGCCCGGGGCAAAACGCTTGACGGCCTTCCGGCCGGGGCGCTATTGCGCCTCCGACGGCAGGCATGGGTCATACAGGGCCACCGGGTGCAGCGGGACGATGGTGGATATTGCGTGCTTGTAAATCACCTGCTGCTTGCCGTCGGTGTCCAGCACCACGGTGAAGCTGTCGAAGCCGGTGACGCTGCCCCGCATCTGGAAACCGTTCATCAGAAACACGGTCACAGGCAGGCTCTGCTTGCGGACTTTGGTCAAAAAGATGTCCTGAAGGTTGTTTTTCTGCATAACGAATGCTCCTTTTCTCTTTGTGCGGACGGCTGTCCGCCTGCCCTTATCCTAAGCCATGGGCCGTGAGAAAATCTGTCGCATTCTGGAGAGCCGCCGGGAAATCCGGCTCCTTGTCCCAGTAGATCCAGTGGATCGCCGGGTTCCGCCGCAGCCAGGTCAGCTGCCGCTTGGCATATTGGCGGGAGCGGAGCTTGACCTCCTCCACCGCCTGCTCCGCCGTGGCCGTGCCGTCGGCCACCGCCAGGAACTGCTTGTATCCGATGGCCTGCAGGGCCGTGGCGTCCCGGGGAAGGCCCCCGTCCAGAAGCGCCTGCACCTCCTGCAAAAGCCCCCGGCGGACCATCTCGTCCACCCGGCGGTCGATGCGCTGGCGCAGGTCCTCCCGGTCCCGGAAGTTCAGCCCGATATAGAGGGCCTGGTACCGGTCCGGCTTTTCCCGGCCCCGCTTGTCCCGCCGGGACATGGGCTCCCCGGTCTCCTCATATACCTCCAGGGCCCGGAGGATGCGCTTTTCGTCCCGCAGGTGCAGCCGCGCCGCCGTCTCCGGGTCCACGGCCTCCAGCCGCCGCAGCATCTCCCGGGGCCCCAGCTCCCGCAGCTCCTGCTGAAGCCGCAGGCGGGTCCGGCCCCCCTGGCAGCCGGGGGCAAAGTCGTCTCCCCGGATCAGGGCGTCCAGGTACAGGCCCGTGCCACCGGCCAGCACCGGGAGCTTTCCCCGGCTGAGAATATCCTGGATGCAGGCGTCCGCCGCCTGGCAGAACCGGGCCGCAGACCACTGCTCCGCCGGGTCCGCCACGGCGATCATGTGATGGGGGACCCCCTCCATCTCCTCCGCCGTGGGGGCGGCGGTGCCGATGGTCATGCCCCGATAGATCTGCATGGAGTCCACGGACACCACCTCGCCGTTCAGCCGCCGGGCCAGGGCCACGGCCATTTTCGTTTTTCCGCTGGCGGTGGGACCCACCACGCACAGAACGGTCATAGGCGGCTCCTTTCCCGGGCTGTTACGCCCGCTTGAACATCTTCTCCACCTGGTATTTGCTGAGCTTCACCGCCACCGGGCGGCCATGGGGGCAATACTGGATCTCCCCGGACTGGACCCGGTCCACCAGACGCCGCAGCTCGGCGGGGTCGGTGTGCATCCCGGCCTTGATGGCGGATTTGCAGGCCATGGTGGACAGCAGGCTGTCCCGGGCCGCGTCCGGGTCCGCCCGGTTCAGCCGCAGGTCCTCCGCCAGCTCCTCCAGGGCCCCGGCGGGGTCGTCGATATCGCCGGGTACCTCCCGCACCAGCACCGCGCCGCCGAAATCCTCGCAACGGAAGCCGTATCGCTCCAGCAGCGGCAGCTGCTCCAGCACCGCCGCGCAGTCCTCCGGCGGCAGCTCCACCGCCAACGGCTCCAGCAGGGTCTGGGTCATCACCGGCTCTGCGGCGGCCTTCAGCGCGTCGAACCGCACCCGCTCATGGGCGGCGTGCTTGTCGATGAGCCACACGTTCTCCTCCTCGTCCTCGCAGATGATATAGGTCCGCAGCACCTCCCCGGCGATGCGCCAGGGGGCCTCATGCGGCGGCTCCAGGGTCACCTGCTCCGGCAGGGATACCGTCTCCTGCACAGGCGGTTCCTCCCGCACAGGCGCCGGTTCCTGCGGCTCTGCCGCCGAGGCCGGGGTTGGCGGGGTAATGTGATAGCTGACGCCGGGCCGGGCCGTGGGGGCCGTGAAGGCCTTCCCCGGCTCCGGGGCCACGTCCCGCACCGCCAGGGCC
>ERZ857998.4392-NODE-4392-length-10156-cov-3.360360_pt1 | contig 10156 bp, 5 predicted proteins | sample MGYA00519954_ERZ857998 | MGnify/ENA primary metagenome ERZ857998 (study PRJEB31778, sample SAMEA3449424) | human gut metagenome | biome: human gut; feature: human-associated habitat; material: faeces | place: United Kingdom | collected 2010/2012 ...
GCTTCCCAGACGGTGGTCGCGCCGTTTTTGGGCATAAAGAGCCAGCCGGGCATCTCTTCGTTTTCTAGCAGCCGGTAGGCGGCTTCTATATCGATTTCGGATAGAACGTCTAGAATGAGAGGCGTGGACAAAAAACCCGTGCCCAAGCGCCAACCATACTGTTCCAGCGCCAAAATCAGCCGTTTTTTGGCAAACGCGGCCTGCTCCGCGTCCAGCAAGCCGAAGGCCAGCGGGCGGACGAGCTGGGCCTGGCGGTCGGTATCCAAGGAATACGCGGGCGTTCGCCGCAGGGCCTGGTAGCTTTTGCGGCAGTGCATGGCAAATTGGCGGTAGTTCTCCGCCGCGTTGGCGTCGCCCAGAGCCGCTTCAACTTCTGCCATGCATTCCATCACATGGGCGGTATAAGCCGTGGCAACTTCAGGATGCGGTACAGCGCAATCCTTCCATGTCATGTGGTGTACGTCTTCCGGTTCCGCCCATTCGCCATAGGCTTGCCCGCAGTTGGAAAGATATTTCTTTGCTTCCCCGTGTAGACCAGTGCGCTTGGCCGTGGGATACCATCTGCCGCAACGCTTTTGCATAAAGCGGGCATAGCGCCGCATGCCGGGCAGATAGCTTTCCAGCACGCGGAGATCGCCATACTGTTTCCACAGCGCGTAGGGCATCAGCACACCCGCGTCCGCCCAACCCACGGAGCCGTTCATGCTGGCCATGTAGAAATCCGTGCCACCCTCCGGCGCGATCTGGGGAAGGCAGCCGTTCTTTTTTTGCCAGTCATAAAGATCGTTGAGGTATTTCTCCGCAAAGGGCAGATAATCAAAGAGGAAACTGGCGGTGGGGCAGAAGATTTGCGCGTCGCCACTCCAGCCATGGCGTTCCCGGGTGGGGCAGTCCGTGGGCAAATCGGCATGGTTGTTCTTGGCGCTCCACACGGTGTTCTCCACGAATTTGTCGAGCAGTGCGTTGGAGCTTGCAAACCAACCCGTGCGCTCCATATCCGAATAGACGGCGATGGCGCAAAAATCCTCCGCGGTAAAGGGCGCATCCGTCTCCACCAGCACATATTGAAAGCCAAAGATGGCGAAAGTGGTTTTGTAGTCGTTCCTGCCTTCTTTGCATGTGTAGACGACTTGTTGCAAGGGCGTCGTGAAATTTTTGCGAGAGAGTTGGATATTCTTCTGGGTGAACTCCCCGTTTTCGTCCAGCAGCTCGCCGAAGCGCAGCTTCACCGTTTGCCCTGCCCTTGCCGCCAGCGAAAAGGATACATAGCCCGCGATGTTCTGGCCAAAATCCAGCACGGTTTTGCCCGAGGGCGTATGGAGTAGCGCCGCGGACAACCGCTCGTGCTCCGTCACGGGAACGTTGTTGGAGGCGGTAGGCGTAACGGGATGCGATGTAACTTTGGCTTTTTCCCCATAGGAAGGCGTTTTTCCCGCGTCCACCACTTCGCCATCCTTATTGTCGGCAAAGCGAATGGGGCCGTCGTTGCTCCAATCCCAGCTTCCATCCGTGCAAACGGCCTGCACGCTGCCATCCGCATGGGTGATTTCCAACTGCGCCAGCAGCTTGGTTTCCGCGCCATATTGGTTGCGGATGCCCCATGCGCCCGTGCTGCCGCGATACCAGCCGTCTGCTAGCTGCACGCTCAATATGTTTTCGCCGTCTTTCAGCAGGCCAGTCACGTCGTAACTTTGATATTGCACCCGCTTGCGGTAGTCGGTGATGCCGGGGGCAAGGATGAAATCGCCTACCCGCTGGCCATTGAGCCGCGCCTCATACAGGCCGCAGGCGGTGATGTACAGCCGGGCTTTGCGTATATCGGCGGCGGAAAATGCCTTCCGGAAGCAGTCCACCGGATAGCGCCGCTTTTTATTGACTGTGTAATTGCCGGTGATCCATTGAGCCTGCCATTTTCCGATGCCGGTTTCAAAATGGGCCTCTGCCCACTCCCCGGCAGCGCCGGTTTCGTCCCACAGGCGGATCTTCCACACCACTTTTGTTCTGTCCGCCACGGGAGCCCCGCCCCAGGCTGCCCGCATAGAGGCGCTTGCCACCTTGCCGCTGTCCCAGAGGAGGTTTCCTTTGTCATCAGAAGCGATGATTTGGTAGGCGGTCTGCTTTTTGCCATTCGCGCAATTCCAGAACAGGCGCGGGGCCGCGAAATCCACGCCAATGGGGTTAAAGAGATGTTCTGTTTTCAATCGGATTGCCTGCATCATTTTCCCTCCCGGCGGGCCTTAATTTCCGCCTGTTCCCTGCCAATGTTCTTTTCCACGTTCAAGAAAATCAGCAGTACCGCGAGGAGAATGCCCGTGAAGGTCTCTAGCCCCACGAAGCCAAAGGTGATGACATTTTCCACCGCCGCGGTTTGCTCCGCCGCCACGGTGACGCCATCCACGATCTCTGGGGCCACATAGCCAGCCTTGGCCAGGAGGCCATTGAAGATGCCCGTGCAAACGCCCACCATGGCGACGGAAATGATGTTGTAAATGGACATGGCGATGCCATCGCAGCGGAAATCGTTTTTCCACTCCACATGATCCAGCACGTCGGCAAACATGGCCATAAAGACATAGGAGCAGGGAAGACCGCCAATGTTCTTAATGAACTGACCGACCAGCATGATGGTCATGTTCGTGGGGAAAGCCCAGCAGATCGCGCTGCCGATGGCGTAAATGAGGAAACCAACGAGCGTCACATTCCGCTTGCCGAATTTCTTTGCCAGCGGCCACACAGCGAAAATGCCGATGCCCATGGGAATGCCGCCGATGATGGAGATCAGGGTCTGCGTGATGCCGTCGTTGTAGCTGCCCAGCACATAGTTGCAGAAATACACTAGGCTGAGATTCTTAACGCTGGTGCCGAGAATGTACACGAGGAAGTAGACGTAGATGAGCAGCATATATTTATCCGTGAAGATGGCCTTGAGTTGCTTTGCCAAGGGCACGGCGGCTTCGCCGCTTTCCTGCGTTTCCAGCGTGACGCGCTCTTTCGTGAAATAGTATTCCAGCAGCGTCAGCGGCAAGGCCAGGATGGAAAGGACGCTCATCAGGGCGATCCACTTGCCCTGGTCCACGCCGATGATGGGCATGATGACCGTGGGAAACACCAGCGCTACCAGGATGCCGGTCATCATGATATTGGAAATCTGATTGAATACCGATAAGCTGCCGCGCTGGGTGGCATCGCGGGTGGAGAGCGGCACCATCAGGTTGTGGCTCATGTTGAAGATGGTGTAGGCAAAGGAATAGAATAGGTTGTAGCTGACCATCACCCAAATCACCTGCACGGTCTGCGAGCCGTTGGGCACGGTGAACAGCAAAATGCCGGTGATGGCCAACAGCGGCGCGCTGAGCAAAAGCCACGGGCGGGCTTTGCCCTCTTTTGTGCGGGTGCGGTCGATGATATAGCCCATGCCCACGTTGGTGGCGGCATCGATGACCTTGGAAATGATGGGGAAAATCACCAAAAAGGCGCCGCCCCAAATGCCTGTCAGCTTCAGCACATCGGTGTAATAGACGTTCAGATAGGTGGCGAGTACCGCGTTCAGCAAAAGCGCTCCCGCCGGGCCCAGCAAATACCCCAGCCATTTTTCGCCGCGGCCGACGTCCGCCATTCGTACCTTGCTTTGAAATACGCCGCGCTCCACCAAGTTTGCCAGTTTCATACTCTGCGCCTCCGTACTTTGCGGCCTCTTTTTTCTGAGCGTTCAGATAGACCCGCGTTTTGTAGGAGTAGTATATCACAATCAATTTGGTAAAACTTGCATTTTTGTAAGCTTTCTGGTATAATTGTATTCAAATGGAGGTGGCGCGATGGAGAAGGTGGATGTGCGGTACCTTTGCACGACCATTGGCAGTCTTTCTGGCATTCCCATTCGCATTTTTGAAGGAGAAACGCAGGTTTTCTTCTATGCCGTGGTGTACCTTCCCAAAGATCCCATGGCGCTTTGGCGGAAGGAAATTTTTGCGATCGCAGACCATGTGGGGTACTATGTCACGCCACAGTTTCACTACTATGGCGTGGTCAATGCTGGGGATACAAAACTTGTCGTCGGCCCTACGCAGCAGATTGGGGAAAATGAGCGGGAGTTGCGGGAGCTTGCCTTCCGGCTGAATCTTTCCGGCGAGGAAGCGGAAGCGCTGATCGCGGGCGTGCGGGGAATTGTCCGCATGCCGGTGGAAAGCGTGTTGCAAATGCTGTGCGCCATGAACTACGTACTCAATGGCGAAAAATTGGAATTGAAGGACATCAGCATTTACGAGCAAGAACAGGCTGACCTGGCTGTTCGGCAGGGGCGATGGCAGGCTCAGCAAAAATTGGCCGCCACGCCGCCAGATGGCGCCACGCAGGCAGAGCACAATACCTACGATTTGGAAGGCCTTCTGCTGCGCATGGTGCGCAAGGGCGATAGCGCCGCGCTGCGGGAATGGTTTGCCACAGCGCCGGCGATCCGCGGCGGCGTGGTGGCGAACGACCAACTGCGCCAGCGGAAGAATCTTTTTATCGTCACAGTTACGCTGGCTTCTCGCGCGGCAATCCAGGGCGGCATGCAAGTAGACGACGCCTTTACGCTCAGCGATTCTTATATTCAGCAATGCGAGCTGCTGCAGTCGCCCGAGCGGATTACAAACCTGCAATACCGCATGCTGCTGGACTACACGGAGCGAGTGGAACGCTTGCATCGCGGCAACGCGCAAAGCAAGCTTGCGCTGGATGTGGCAAATTATGTTCAACACCACATTTCCGATGCGATCAGCGCCGAAGATATCGCCTGTGCGCTCTATGTCAGCCGCCCATATCTCTCCAAAAAATTCAAGGAAGAAACCGGAGAAAGCCTTACGGATTTCATCCTAAAAGAAAAAACGGAGGAAGCCAAGCGCCTCCTTCGCTATTCGGATAAAACCCTCACCACCATCGGCGCCTATCTTGGCTTTTCGTCCCCGAGCCACTTTTCCCGGGTGTTTAAGAAATACGCGGGCTATGGCCCCAGAGAGTATCGGGAAAAATACGGTTGATCCGAAAGACGCAAATTTGCCATTCTCCGGCGGGATTGTTGGCACAAACGCGGCGAACGCAAACAAAAATAACAATTCATCCCATTGCCCTGCATCGCCGCAAATGATACAATGGTTTTGAAATTTGGCCCAAAGGACAAGGTGAGACAATGAGCATTACCGTCGCGGATGTTATGAAGTTGCCGTCCATGCGCGGGGCAAAGGTGCTTGGCGGAGCGGGCGGACTGGCAAGGGTTGTATCCTCCATTTCTGTATTGGAATATGCGCAAACCAGCGCGATACAATCCGAACTGTTCGACCGCGTTGAGTTTCTGGGCAACGAGTTGGCCATCACCGGCTTTATGAACAACCCGGACGATGTGGAACTTCAATGCACCAACATTCGCCGCATGGCGAGCATCGGCGAGGTCGGCGTCATCCTATTCTACGTCGGCATCGTGATGAAAAAAGTGGACCGTCAGCTCATCGATTTGGCGAACGCCCTCAACTTTCCCCTGATCTGCATGCCCGTAGGGCAGATGAACCAGCGCTACAGCGAAGTGATCTGCGAGGTCATGGAGCTGATCTACCGCGACCAGATGGCCGGCGCGAATCTGGTGAGTGAACTGCTTGAGCAGGCGGCGGGCCTTTTGCCGCACCAGAGGACGGTGGACAGCATGTTGCGCATGCTGGCGGACAGGTTGCACGCCTCCGTCGTACTCATGGACAGCTCGCGCCGCGTGCTGAATGAGGCCGCCTGGCCCCGCTCCATTGACAACGCCATCAAGGAACGGCTGACTGCGGCGGAGTTCCCCGCCCCGGGCGCATGGGGGTATTGCGAGCCGGTGGACGTACATATTTACCGCGACAGCATCCAGACGCAGGAACGCCACGCGATGGATCTGCTCATCTTCAAGGAGGGCAGCGCGCTTGACGTGGTACTCGCCCGGCAGGCGGTCGAGGTCGTACAGCTGACGGTGAGCATCTGGTCGAACAAGCACGACCGCATCGTCATCGGCGAACTGGTGCGCGCCATCCTGCAGGACGAGCCGATGAAGATGCGCCGCCTGGCTGATATTTTTCACATTGACATCGCCTCGATCAACTCGATGTGGATCATCAGCGGCGATACGGCAGAGGACAGGGAAAAGCTCGCGGACGTTCTTGGGCTCGTGCTGCGCGATACGCGCGCCTGTTCCGAGAGCGCCATCGCCGACATCTACGAGGGCGAAATGGTCCTGTTTATGATCGGGCCCGGCAACATACAGGACGTGCGCGCGCTGACGGAGGCCATCGGCAACGGCCTGGCCGGGCGAGGCATCCGCGCTACGCTGACGCGCTGCCATGCGCTGAACACCACCACGCGCGTGCGCGAAGCGTTTTTGAGCCATCAGGTAGCGCTGCCCGCCGTAAAGCGGATCTTTCCGGGACAATGGGCCTACATGTTGGAGCAAATTGATTTTGCCCGGCAATGCCAGGAGCTGATCGGCCGCGGCGAGCGCGCGGTGCAGGAAGCGCTGCGCTGCGTCGCCGCCCTGCAGGATGGCGACGGCCTGCTGGAAACGCTGGAGTGTTATCTTCTGGACGCGCGGATGCACGTCACGCTGACGGCGGAGAAGATGTTTCTGCACAAAAACACCGTCAAGTACCGCCTCCAGCGCATCGCCGACCGCCTGGGATTCGTGCCCGGCGAACTCCCGGAGAGCATACCGCTGTTCACCGCCTGCGCGCTCGGCCGGCTCTTGCGCAGAAATTGACGGCGTCCTTCGCTCTTCTCTGCGAGGCGTTCTTTGTCCTTTTGGCCAAATGAACACCTTGTTTTTCTGCTTCGCGAATAAATACTTTCCTCGCGATCCGCGGTATAATTTTTTTATTCTTGATTCCGTGCGAGCGGGTCTACGAGGAGGAAGGTTTCTATGTCACAAAAGAATTCTGGCTTTGAAATCAAAGCGGAACAGCGGCAAAGTTGGCTGAGCATTGCCATGGTATGGGCGGGCGGCATGATCTGCGTGCCCTGCCTGATGATCGGCGGGGTGTTGGTCAGCGGCGGCCTCAGCTTTGGGCAGATCATCGCGTCCATCCTGCTGGGCTACGGCATGATCTGCGCCTACATGATCTTCATCGGCATGCAGGCCTGCGATACTGGCCTTCCCGTCTCGGTGATGGCTTCGGGCGCACTGGGCGAAAAAGGCGCGCGCTACATCATTTCGACCATTCTCGCCATTGCCTGCATCGGCTGGTTTGGCATCCAATCGGGCGTCTGCGGCAGCGCTTTCGCCTCGCTGGGCGCGAACATGCTGGGCTATGAATCCGCCAGCCAGACGGCTGTGACCATTTGCTCGCTGATCTGGGGTGCGATCATGCTCGTAACGGCCTGTCTAGGGTTCAAGGGCCTCAAGTGGCTCAACTACCTCGCCGTTCCGGCGCTGGTGGTCGTATGCCTGTATGGCATCATTGCCAGCATGGTGAAAAACGACGGCGCCGCGGCGCTCACCGCCTACGCCCCGGAGGCTTCCAGCGGGCTGGTGTTTGGCATGAGTATGGTGGTGGCCTCTTTCGCGCTGGGCGGGCTGATCTCCGCTGACTACTGCCGTTTTGCCAAAAATCGTGGCGATGTGGTGAAGTCCTCCATCGTGGGCGTGATCCCCGCCGGGCTGTTCATGCTGCTCACCGGCGGCGTGATGAGCATCGTCACCGGCCAGTACGACATCTCCATCATCCTCTCCAACCTGGGCGTGCCGTTCTTCGGCCTGCTGGCGCTGGTGCTCGCCACCTGGACGACCAATGTGACCAACGCCTATTCCGGCGGTTTGGCGCTTTCCAACCTGCTGGGCTTTGACGAGAGCAAGTTCAAGATCACCACAGGCATCGCGGGCGCTGTGGGCACCTTGCTGGCAGCCTTTGGGGTGCTGAGCAAATTTGAGGCCTTCCTCAGCCTGATGAGCGCCCTCTTGCCGCCGCTGGCCGGCGTGATCATCGCCAACTATTGGATCACCGGCAAAGGGCGCAAAGATGCGTTCCAAGTGCACAGCGGCGTCTTCGCGCCGGGGTTGATTGCCTATCTGGTGGGCGCGTTCGTCGCCTGCCTGACGGGCGGAACGTTCGCCTCCTTTTCATTCCTGTCCTGGCTGAACGTTCCCTTCTTCGTCGGCCCGGTGAACGGCATTGTCGTCTCGCTGATTCTATATGTTATTCTCGCCAAAGCGATGAAGAAATGAGGGAAAAGCATTGAGAAAGATCGGTATTCAACAAATTGAGGACATCGCCCTGGGCGCCTCGCTATTGGGCGCGGGCGGCGGCGGTGATCCCTATATCGGCAAACTGATGGCCATCGGCGCAGTGCGCGAGTGCGGCGAAGTGACGCTCCTATCGCCTGAAGAGGTCCCCGACGACGCGTTGATCATGCCCATCGCCATGATGGGCGCGCCCACGGTCCTTTGCGAAAAGGGCATCGGCGGCACGGAATACAAGCGCATCTTTGAAATGGTGGAGCGCTATTTCGGGCGCAAGGTGTACGCGACCATGCCGATGGAGGCGGGCGGCGTCAATTCCATGTTGCCCATCGCAGCAGCCGCGCGGCTCGGCCTGCCCATGATCGATTGCGACGGCATGGGCCGCGCGTTCCCAGAATTGCAAATGGTTACGTTCACCATCGGCGGCGTCTCCGCCACGCCCATGGCCCTGACGGACGAAAAGGGCAACAGCGTCATTTTTGAGACCATCACCAACCATTGGACAGAGGAACTGGCGCGCGCCGTCACCATGTCCTGCGGCGGCAGCGTGACCTGTTCGCTGTACGTTATGGATGGCAAAACGATGAAGGCCTATTCCGTACACGACATTGTCACCCGCAGCGAACAGCTTGGCAAGGCCATCCGCAACGTGAAAAACGCCACGGAGGGCACGCCGGAGGAGAACTTCCTGACGTTCTCCGAGGGCATCCGCCTGTTCAAGGGCAAGATCTCGGACGTGCTGCGCACCACCAACGGCAAGTTCAACCTGGGCCGGGTGCAGCTCGAGGGCATCGGCGAGTGCAAGGGAAGATATGCGGAAGTGACCTTCCAGAACGAGAACCTCTGCGCCAGCGTGGACGGCAAAATCCTCGCCACCGCGCCGGATCTGATCTGTTTGGTGGACACGGAGACCTTTATCCCCGTCACCACGGACGGGTTGAAGTATGGCAAACGCGTGCTGGTGGTGGGCCTGAAGTGCTATCCCATGTGGCGCACGCCCAAAGGCCTCGAACTGGTGGGGCCGCGGTATTTCGGCATCGACGCAGACTATGTTCCTGTGGAAGAGCGCGTTAAGGGAGGTGCGGCAAATGTATAAGCTGGGCATCGACGTAGGCGGCACCAACACCGACGCCGTCCTCATCGACGAGAACCTGCAGGTCATCGCCGAAGTCAAGTATCCCACTTCGGGAAACGTCTTCGAGGGCATTATAGGCGCGGTGCAAAAATTGCTGAAGCAGGCGCAGGTCGACCGCAGCCAGATCCGCCAGGCTATGCTGGGTACGACGCAATGCACCAACGCCATCGTGGAGCGCAAAAACCTGGCAAAGATCGGCCTTTTGCGCATCGGCGCACCGGCGACCGTGGGCGTGCCGCCTATGGTGGACTGGCCGGAGGACATACGCTTCATCTGTGAAAAGAGCGCGATCATCGGCGGCGGGTTCGAGTACGACGGCAAGGAACTCGCGCCGCTGGACGAGGACGCCGCGCGGGCGTTCTTTGCGGAGCTGAAGGGAAAGGTGCAGTCCATCGCCATCTCCTGCGTCTTTTCCACGGTGCGGGCAGATCATGAGCACCGCGCGGCGGAAATTTGCCGGCAGGTCATGGGCGAGGACGTGCACATCTCCATTTCCAGCGAGATCGGCTCCATGGGCCTGATCGAGCGCGAGAACGCCACCATTCTCAACGCCGCGCTGTATCAGGTCGCTGAGCGGTTCACGGAGGGATTCGCCTATAGCCTGGCGCAAGAGGGAATCACCAATGCGGAAGTTTACCTTTCCCAAAACGACGGCACGCTTATGACCATGGAACACGCGCGCCGCTACCCTATCCTGACCATAGCCTGCGGCCCGACCAACTCCATTCGCGGCGCGAGCTATCTGAGCCATTTGGACAACGCCATCGTCATCGACGTGGGCGGGACGACCA
>ERZ857998.4395-NODE-4395-length-10147-cov-7.508224_pt1 | contig 10147 bp, 8 predicted proteins | sample MGYA00519954_ERZ857998 | MGnify/ENA primary metagenome ERZ857998 (study PRJEB31778, sample SAMEA3449424) | human gut metagenome | biome: human gut; feature: human-associated habitat; material: faeces | place: United Kingdom | collected 2010/2012 ...
TGTATTGCCTGCGCAATGTCACACCTCTCACGGGCAGCCACGCCCTGCCGGAGCTGATCGCCATCGCCGTGACGGTCGGCTTGCACCTCTGGAAGCGCCAGACCCTCCTCTCCATCGCCGGCGGGACGGTCGTCTATATGCTGCTGGTGCAGCTTGTGTTCTGAAAAAATGACCGCCGCGAGCAATGCCCGCGGCGGTTTTTGCGTGTTTGTGCCCTCAGCGGGATAATTTATAGAGCATATACTGGTTCAGGCTGACACCTTCGACCTTCGCTGCGTCCTTCAGCGCACGGTGCAGGCTGCGCGGAATGCGCAGAACGAGCCGCCCGCTGTAGCCGTCCAGCTCATCCCGGAGCTGTTCGAGCGATACGGCAGAGCCGTCGTCCATCGCCTCAGCGGCGGCGAGTGACGCGGCTTCTTCCTCGGTGAGATGCTCCGGCGCTCTGGACTGGATGACCGCGAAGCGCTTTTCGATCTCCGCGGGGGTCAATTCGGATTTCATACTGTCACTCCTCAATATTTGATGTTCGTGCGGGTGTTGATCTCGATCACAGTGATGACGATCTGCCCGCGTATCCAGTCGAATACAATGCGGTAGTGGTCGATCTTATACCGATACCGGGAAGCATATCCGGCAAACGGCACGATATTCCCCTCCAACCGGGAAAGCTGCTCCAGCGCGCGATAGAGCTTTTGCCGCGTTTTGGCGTCCACGCTGCGCAGATATTTCTGCGGCTGCTTTTTCAGGATCAGCTCCAAGTCGATCACACTCCTACGGTAGAATAGTATCACATATAGTATTATATGTCAAGCCTGTGACAAAGCGAAAAGCACCCGTATTCGGGTGCTTTTGTGTTTAATGATCCGATTTGAGCCCCGCGCCGCACATGGTGATGAGGGTGTCGGGGGTCTCGCCGTGCAGGCGGCAGTATTCCTGATATGCGGCATAGTTGGCGGCGGTGGTATGCTCGCAGTAGATGCCCTTGCGCGCCAGCTCCGCGCGGGCGGCGAGAATTTTGTCCTCCGGCGCGTGGACAAACGCGATGTTATACTTTTTGCTCAGCGCCAGGATCTCTTCGCCGCGCATGGGCTTGCCGATGGCGATGCCCTCGGCGATGGTCGGCGTGGGGCAGATGTCCGCCGGGGTATCCGCGCCGGACTGCGCCGCGCGCAGCAGCGGGTCGCAGTGCTCGCTTTGCAGCGCGATGATCTGCGGCATACGCTCGATGCAGCCGCTGCGCAGCAGATGCTCCAGCGCGTAGATCGCGCCGAGGAAGAGCGTGCCGTTGCCCACGGGGATGACCAGATGCGCCGGGATGCGCCCGAGCTGCTCGTAGACCTCGTAGATGTACGTTTTCATGCCCTCGTAGAAGAAGGGGTTGTAGACGTGGTTGGCGTAATACGCGCCGTCGTGCTCGACCTTGGCGCGGCAGACCTCGGCGCAGTGGTCGCGGCTGCCGGGGACAACGGTGCAGGTCGCGCCGTGGGCGCGGATCATGTCGATCTTTTTGGGACTCGTCCCCTCCGGGACAAAAATTTCACAGCCGATGCCCGCGCGGGCGCAGTAGGCGGCGACGCTGTTGCCGGCGTTGCCGCTGCTGTCCTGCACGACCGACTCCACGCCGATCGCCCTGCAGTGCGCGATCAGCACCGCCGCACCGCGGTCTTTAAACGACAGCGTCGGCATATAGTAGTCCATTTTCAGCAGCACGTCATCGTCCAGCGGCACGACCGGTGTCATGCCCTCGCCGAGCGTCACGCCGCGCCAGCTCTCATCGTCCAGCGCGAGGAATTTGCGGTAGCGGAATAAGCTCCACTGCGACCTGTCCACCTCGTCCAGCGAGAACACAGGCGGCTCAAACTCTAAATCCCACAGCCCGCCGCAGTCACAGTGGGCGCGCCGGGTCGTGACCGGCTCTTTGTGTCCGCATTTTGTACAGATAAGCTGCATCGTCAGTCCCTCCTAACGTAATATTCAGCCGCGCTTGCCGCGCACTTCGTCCAGATAGCTGTAAATGGTCACGCGATTCACGCCCAGCTTTTCCGCCGCGCGGTCCACGCTGCCCTTCATCAGGAAAATGCCCTTCGCGTCCATGAATCGTATCTTTTCCAGCCGGTCCTCGCGCGTCATGGCGTGCGCGTCCGCGCCCGCGAGAATTTTGTCCATCAGATTTTCGATCATCACCGCCACATTTTCCGGCTCGCGCGGCGGCTGCTCGTTGGGTGCAGCGTCATCCGGCGCGGGGAGGAGCGATTGCAGATACTCGATCTGCCGCGTCAGGCGTGTGGTGTCAAGATTGATGCACATCGCACCCTCCAGACGCCCGCCCACGCCCTGAATGAGCACGGTGGACGAGCGGATGCGCTTGCCGTTCGGCGCGGTGAAGTAGTAGTTCGCCACAAAATTTTCGCGCAGATGGTCCGACAAAATGACCTGCCGCACGAGCTGGTCAAAGCTGTCGCCGACCTTGCGCCCCGTCACCGCGCCGTTTGCGACGTACACAACGGAATGCTCCGGGTCGTCCAGATCGTGCAGAACGACCTCGCAGTCCGCCCCAAACGTGCGCACCAGCATCTCGGCGACGGAAATATAAGGTGTCAAAATCGCTTTCATAGCTGCCCCTTCCACGGATGCAATAGTTTTTTATCGATTGTATAATTTATTATACGCAAAGAACGGAAAATGTCAAGGGGCTTCATAGAATTTTTTATATATCGGGAGCAGTGCGTTTTGCCGGCCTCTTGGATGGTCGTAAGACAGTAAATGGAGCGTATCGGTGTCGATACGCTCCATTTTTCATACTGATTCTTGATTAAATTATTGAATCAAGAAACAGTATTACTCGTGCTCGACCCAATCCAAACTCCGCCCGACTGCTTTATGCCAGCCGCGGGCGAGGGTGAGGCGCTTATCTTCCTGCATGGAGGGGTGGAACGCCGTGTCGCAGCGCCAGAGACGGCGCAGCTCGTCGGTGTCCTTCCAGACGCCCACGGCGAGCCCCGCCAGATACGCCGCGCCGAGCGCCGTCGTCTCCCGGATGACCGGGCGCAGCACGGGCTTTGCCAGCATATCTGCCTGGAACTGCATGAGGAAGCCGTCGCGGCTCGCGCCGCCGTCCACCTTCAGCTCGCGCAGCGATCTGCCGCAGTCGCGCTCCATCGCGTCAACGAGGTCCATCGACTGATAGGCAATGGACTCCTGCGCGGCGCGGATGATATGCTCCGGCCTTGTGCCGCGCGTGATGCCCACCATCGTGCCGCGCGCGTACATATCCCAGTGCGGCGCGCCCAGCCCCGTGAACGCCGGGACGAGGTACACCCCGCCCGTATCGGGCACTTTGGACGCGAAATATTCCGCGTCGCGCGCCTCGCGGATGAAGCGCAGCTCATCGCGCAGCCACTGGATGACCGCCCCGGCGACGAACACCGAGCCCTCCAGCGCGTACTGCACCTGCCCATTCAAGCCAACGGCGATGGTCGTGACCAGACCGTGGCGGCTGCTGATCGCCTGCGTGCCGGTGTTCATGAGCAAAAAGCAGCCCGTGCCGTAGGTGTTTTTCGCCTCGCCCGCCGAAAAGCAGCCCTGTCCGAACAGCGCCGCGTGCTGATCGCCCGCCATGGCCGCCACGGGAATGGGCCGTCCGAGGATCTCCGGCCGCAGGTTTCCAATCACCTGCGCCGAATCCACCACCTGCGGCAGCAGCTCGCGCGGGATATCCATGATTTGCAGCAGCTCGTCGTCCCACTGCTGGGTATGCAGGTTAAACAGCATCGTGCGGCCTGCGTTGGTGGCGTCCGTCACATGCGGCACGCCGCAGCACGCCAGATAAGCCAGGACATCCGCCCGCTGCGCCCACAGCAACGGGCGCACATACGGCCCGCGCACAGGCGGGATGCCCGCGGCTCCGCGGGCCGCGCTGCCGCGGGCCAGATTGAACAGCACCGTTTCGGCATTGTCGGAGCAGGTGTGCGCCGTTGCGACCTTCGCGCCGTGCGCCTGTGCCAACCGTGCAAAAAAAGCGTACCGTTCCTGCCGGCCCCACTCCTCGCCCGCGTTTTCAGGCGGCGAGAGCAGCGTCTCATCCAGCGGAACACCCCGCGCCGCACACTGGGCGCGCACAAAGGCGGCGTCCCCGTCTGCAGCAGCGCCGCGCAGGCCGTGGTTCACATGAGCCGCGCGCAGACGCAGCCCCCACACATTCTGCACGGAAAACAAAAAATGGAATAATGCCATCGAATCCGCCCCGCCGGAGAGCGCCACGATAACAGTATCCCCTTTTTGCAGCATTTGATGTTGGGAAATATAGGCCCCGGCGCGGGCTTCAAACTCATCCATGGGCATAGTCCACGTTGGTGAATCGGGTGTGCGCGCCGTCCCAGCCCAGGTCCACCTTCCCCACCTCGCCGTGGCGGTTTTTTGCTACGATGCATTCGGCTGTGGTGGCGTCGGTTTCCTCGCCGTTGTCGTAATAGGCGTCGCGGTACAAAAACAGCACCACGTCCGCGTCCTGCTCAATGGAACCGGAATCTCGAAGGTCGCTCAGCACCGGGCGGTGGTCTGTGCGGTTCTTCTCCGCGCTTCGGGAAAGCTGGCTCAGTGCAATGACCGGCACATTCAGCTCTTTTGCCATGATTTTCAGGTTACGGGTGATCTCACTGATCTCCTGCACGCGGTTCTCCGTGCGCTTGCCCGTGCTCATAAGCTGCAGATAGTCGATGATGAGCAGCCCGATGTCCGGGCGCGCCGGGTCCTGATTGATGCGGCGGATCTTCGCCTTCATCTCCGGGATGGTGATGTTCGACGTATCGTCCAGATAAATATGGGTCTTGGCCAGCACCTCGGACGCGCGGGCCAGGTCCTCCCAGTCCGCCGTGGAAAGCCCGCCGGTGCGGAAGGCCTGGCTGTCGATGGCCGCCTCGCTGGAGAGGATGCGGCTGACGAGCTGGTCCTTTGTCATTTCAAGGCTGAACACGGCCACGGGCACATTCTGCTTTTTCGCCACGTTGGTCGCGATGTTCAGAGCAAAAGAGGTTTTGCCCATACCGGGACGGGCCGCGAGGATGATCAGGTCCGAACGGCCCAAGCCCGTGAGCATGGTGTCCAGATAATTAAAGCCTGTGGGAATGCCCAGATATTTATCTTTATTGGGACCGGAGATCTCCTGCAGATGAGCATAGGTGTCGATGATGACGCTGCTGATGGGCGTGAGCGCCGTGGAATCGCGTCCCGAGCGAATTTCATAAATTTTCTGTTCCGCGCTCTCCAGCAGCAGGTCGGCGTCTGTTTCCTCTCCTGTCTGCTCCAGAATGGTCTTGGCCGCATTCATCAGCTGACGCACACGGTATTTTTCCGCGATGATCTTCACATAGGTGTCCGTATGCGAAAGCGAGGGCACCGTTTCAGCCAGCTGGGTCAGGTAGACCTTGGCCGCGTCCTCGGTCTCAAAAACAGCGGCATCCTGCACCGCTGCCAGAAGCGTGACAAAATCCACAGGCGCGCTGCCTGTAAACAGGCGCACGATCTCGGAGAATATCTCGCCGTTCTGGCGGGCATAAAACATCTCCGGGCGCAACGTCTCCACCATTTTGGGAATGATGTCTGCGTCCAGGATCGCCGCGCCCAGCACAGCCTGTTCGGCCTCCATGCTGTACGGCAGGTTTACGCCGAGTGATTCCAGCGACAGGTTGAGCCCGCCGGAAACAGCGCTGCGGTTATTCGCGGGCATTGCGGGCCCTCCTTTCCGTATTCCGAAAATCTCCTGCGGCCGCGCGGCCGCTTATTCCTCCACCTTGACGGTCAGCTTCGCCGTCACCTTGGGATATACCTTTACCTCGACCTCATAGGAACCGAAGTTTTTGATGTCGCCGTCCAATACGATCTTGCGCTTATCCACCGGCTCGCCCACTTTCTGTGTGAGCGCGGCGGCGATGTCCTTGGAGGTGACGGAGCCGAACAGGCGCCCGCCCTGGCCCGCCTTGGCCTTGATGGCGACGATTTGCCCATTCAGCTTTTTGGCCAGCGCCTGCGCGTTGGCCAGCTCCTCCGCTGCATGATGCTCGCTGGCCGCCGCTTTTGTCCTTACCTCGTTGACGGCCGCCGCGTCGGCGGCCACGGCAAGGCCGCGGGGCAGCAGATAATTGCGGGCGTAGCCGTCCGATACCTCGTGCAGCTCGTCTTTCTTGCCGATGGACTTTACGTCCTGTTTGAGCACTACCTTCATGGTGCAGACCTCCCTGTGTGTATTGCAGGCCCCGCGCCCCCTCTGCTCACGGCGGAGAAAACGCGGGCCGGATATTTTTGCAACCGAAACAACTATACCAATTTTGTGCGGGAAAGGCAAGCGGTTTGCCCGGAAAATACATCCGGCGCACGGAGAAACCGCGCGCCGGGCATACCGTTTTGCATTCAGCTGTTCTTCTGCTTCTCCGTCCGCTGGCTTTCGCGGTATTCAGAGATTGCGTCCAGCAGCCGGCGCTTTGCCTCTTCCAGCGATGCATTTCGCAGCTGCGCGCCCGCCATTGTCAAATGGCCTCCGCCGCCCAGCTTTTCCATAATGACCTGCACGTTCACATCGCCCATACTGCGGGCGGACACCGACACCTGCGCGCCGTTATCCACCGCCACAAAGCTGGCCTCCACACCGTTGATGGTAAGCAGGTCGTTGGCGGCCTGGGGCACTACGACGCTGAGCTCTGCGGGCACGCTGTCGGAAAACACGACGGCACAGCCCATATAGATTTCCGCGTCCGTGACAAGCTGCGCCTTGTAGGCATAACTTTCAAACGACGAATTGAACAGTTTCTTCACTGCCTGCGTCTGCGCGCCCATGCGCCGTAAGTAAGCGGCTGCCTCGAACGTGCGCACGCCCGTGTGCAGCGAGAAATTGCGCGTGTCCAGCATGATGCCTGCCAGCAGCGCCTGCGCTTCCAGCGGCGTAAGGCGGTTCTCCTTGGTCATGTCGATGTACTGGAGCAGCTCGCTCACCAGCTCGGATGCGCTGGAAGCATAAGGTTCATGATAGAATACTACACTGTCGTCAATGTGGCCCACACATTTTCGGTGGTGGTCGATAACGACTACGGTTTTTGCCGCCCTGTACAGTTCCGGACTTTCCAAAATGGCCTTCAGATGCGTATCCACGATCACCAGCAGCGTGTTTTTATCAATGCATTTTTCCGCTTCGTCCGGTTCGATAAAATCATCCCCGCAGCCAGCGCGGCGGAATTCCTCAATGAGGTTTGCCGCAAGGCTCTGGCGCTCGTTGACCACCACGGCGGCGGGTTTGCCGCACAGCTTCGCAAAGCGCAGCATACCGACGGCGGAACCCAAAGCGTCCAAATCGGACGCGCGGTGGCCCATGATCAGCACGCTTTCGCTCTGTGCCATCAGATCCTTGATGGCGGAGGCGATGATGCGGCTTTTCACCTTGCTGCGCTTTTCCACACTGCGGGACACACCGCCGTAGAACTCAAAGCCCTCGGCACTTTTGACGGCGGCCTGGTCGCCGCCGCGTCCCAGCGCCATATCCAGCGCCTGCACAGCCATGGCCTCGCCCTCGCGCAGTGTGGCGGCCAGCCGCCCTACGCCGATGGAGAGCGTCACGGTGCCCGCCTCTTCGCCGATCTCGCGCACTTTATCCAGGATGGAAAAGCGGTTTTTAACGATCTCCTGCATATGGCGCTCTTCCACCACAGCGATATACCGCGAAGCGCTGATGCGCCGCAGAAAGCCTGTGGTGGCCCCGATGAACTGTTCCAGCGCCAGATCGATCTCACCCGCTACGCGGGCGCGGTCGCTCTCTTTCATTTCCTTGAGGATCTCGTCGTAGGTATCCACGGCAATGAGCATCACCGCAGGGCGTGTGGCAAGATACTCTCCCGCCTGCCGCTTGAGCGTGGTATTGTTGACAAAATAGGCCACGAACAGGCCGTCGCCCGCCTCCACGCCGCTGCCGTACACGGAATAACGCTGGCCGCCGAACTCGATGTTCTGGCCCGTCTTTTCTTTCGCCAGCGCCGGCATGAACGCCGGGACCACCTTCGACATGGGCAGCAGGCACACGTCCCTGCCGCCCATTACATCGTCACGGAACGCATCGTTGTACCACGCCACGCTGCCGCCTGTGAGGATAACGACCGGGACGCTCATAGCGGCAAAACTTCCCTGCGCCGCGCTGGATGCATCCGAAGCGCCGTGCAGCAGACGCGCCAGCCTGTGCCGGAACCAGCGGATGTTCAGCCCGACCACGATGCCCACAACGAGCAGCACGCCCACGACAAAAACAAGGTAAGTGGGCTTCACCAGCGCCAGCGCAACGCACAGCGCGATGCAGGCCGCGGACAGGATGATGACGGTCGCGTCAAGCGCCGCAAATCGTTTTTTCATGCCGTGCCTCCTCTTTTCTCAGGCGCCGCCGCTGCGGCGCGCCTCATACCTCCATCAAAATGGGCAGAATCATGGGGCTGCGCTTTGTCTTGCGGTACAAAAAGGCGGACACCGTCTCGCGGATACGCGTTTTGACGCTGCCGAAATCGCGCTTGTCCGCCGCACTCATGCGGCCCAGCACATCGCGCACCTGGTCGCGGGCGTCGTCCAGCAGCTTTTCGCTCTCACGCACATAGACGAACCCGCGGGACACAAGGTCCGGTCCGGCCAATACTTCGCCCGTGCGGGCGTCAATGGTAGCCACAACGATAACAAGGCCGTCCTCAGAGAGGTGACGGCGGTCCCGCAGGACCACGTTGCCTACGTCGCCCACGCCCAGGCCGTCCACCATCACCGCACCTGCGGGCACTGGCTCGCCCACGGTAAGGCCGTCGGCGGAGAGTACCACACAGTCGCCGTTCTCACCGATATAAATATTCTTTTCCGGAATGCCTACGGCAGCAGCCGTCTGGGCGTGCTTTTTCAGATGCTTGTATTCGCCGTGCACAGGCAGGAAGAACTGGGGCTTTGCCAGCGTGAGCATCAGCTTCTGCTCCTCTTGGCAGGCGTGGCCCGAAACATGCACGTCATACATGGATTCGTAGATGACCTCGGCCCCCAGCTTCAAAAGGCCGTTGACGACCTTCGTCACCATTTTCTCGTTGCCCGGAATAGGGTTTGCCGAGATGATGATAAAATCGCCCTCGCCCACACGCACGTTGCGGTGACTGGCAGCAGCCATGCGGGACAGCGCGCTGAGCGGTTCCCCCTGGCTGCCCGTGGTGATGAGCACGATCTTCTCCGGCGGATATTTGTTGATGTCCTCAATATCGATGAGAACAGTCTCCGGAGCGTGCAGATAGCCCAGCTCCAGCGCCATCTGAGTGTTGTTCACCATGCTGCGGCCCGACACGGCCACCTTTCGGCCTGCCTTTACGGCAAGGTCGATGAGCTGCTGCACGCGGTACAGGTTCGAGGCGAACGTGGCGATGATGATGCGCTTTTTGCCCGCGCGGCTGAACAGGGCCTCCATGCTGGCGCCCACCTTCTGTTCGGTGGCCGTGAAGCCCGGACGCTCGGCGTTGGTGGAATCCGACAACAGGGCCAAAACGCCGTGCTCGCCGTATTCGGCAATGGTGACAAGATCCGTCGGGCCGCCGGAAATAGGCGTGTAGTCGATTTTAAAATCGCCCGTCTGGATGATGGTTCCCGCAGGGCATGTGATGGCCAGGGCCACCGCGTCGGGGATGGAGTGGTTCACGTGGATGGGCTCCACGGTGAAACAGCCCAGCTTGAACTTCTGGTGCGGAGCGATCTCCACCATTTTCGTGCTGCGCACCAGCCCGTGTTCTTCCAGCTTGTTGGTGATGAGCCCGATGGTAAGGCGCGTGGCATAAATGGGCAGATTGACCTCTTTGAGCAGGTAGGGCAGGCCGCCGATGTGGTCTTCATGGCCGTGCGTGATAACAACGCCCTTGATGCGGTCCTTATTCTGGACAACATAGGTGAAATCCGGAATGACAAGGTCCACCCCGAACATGTCGCTGTCCGGGAACACGATGCCGCAGTCCACGAGGATCATGTCGCCCTGACACTCGTACAGAGTGATGTTCTTGCCAACCTCGCCCAGACCGCCCAACGGCATGATCTTGACCGGGACAGCCGGGGTGCCGGCGCTTGCAGCGGCGGGCCTGCGGCGGCGCGGGTGGTACGGCCTGCGCGC
>ERZ857998.4402-NODE-4402-length-10137-cov-2.447629_pt1 | contig 10137 bp, 7 predicted proteins | sample MGYA00519954_ERZ857998 | MGnify/ENA primary metagenome ERZ857998 (study PRJEB31778, sample SAMEA3449424) | human gut metagenome | biome: human gut; feature: human-associated habitat; material: faeces | place: United Kingdom | collected 2010/2012 ...
TGTCATCCTCATGGCAGTCGCGTTTGACCTCATCCCCAAGCGGAAGAAGAAGTAAAAAACAAGCTGTTTTTCATTATTTGCTCCTATCCAATGCGCAAAGCAGCCATGCAGAAAATCTGCATGGCTGCTTTGTATCTTGTAAGTTAGGTTGTCTTTTTCCGCAAAAAGCCTGCCCAGATGAGGAGTCCCGCGATGAGCCAGAAGTAGACCATCATGTAGGGCTCTTCAAAAATATTTTCGCCGGAGCAGTGCACCAGCACGCCGATGAGCCCTGCGAACATTCCGGCGCAGAGGGGATACATCGGCTTTTCCTCGGTTTTGCGGCATTTTGCCGTGCGGTAGAGCGACCGCAGTGCCGCCGCAATCATGCCCAGCATCATCAAAATAAACGAGGAAAGCCCCAGCCAGCCCATTTCCACAAGAATTTTGAGATAGTAATTATCCATGTAGAAATAGTCCACACCGTCGAGCACCTGATTCTGCATCGCCACCGCGCCGCCGAACATTCCAAGCCCAAAGCCTGTGGCGGGGTTGACGCTTGCCAGATGCGCAAGACCGTTCTCCCACCGTCCGGCGCGCCCACCGTTCGTATTCGCGGCGACAAAGTCGTCGGTGAACAAAAATCCGATGCGCGTGCGCACAAACGGGACGAGCACCAGCACGCAGGCAGCAGCCAGCAGCAGCCAGAAAAGCCTGCGATCGACCAGCAGGATGAACATCACGATCGCCGCCGCCATCGCGACCCACGCGCCGCGCGACATCGTAAACAGGCACGCCACGCACATCACGATCGCCGCCAGCCACGCGCACGCCTGCGCCGCCGGGCGCTTGGTGTGATACGCCAGCGCGACGGTCATCGGCACGAACAGCACCATGAAATCGCCCATGATGTTTGGGCTGCCAAAAATGGAGTACACGCGCGTGCGCACAGCGGTTTCCGCCGCGGCGACCCAGTTTTGCGGCATCGGCACGCCGACGATATACTGATAAATGCCATGCAGCGCCAGCACGAACGCCACCGCGCAGAGCGTGATATACACGCGCATAAAGTCGCGGTCATTTTGCACCAGGCGCGTAATGAGGAAGAACCAGAGGATATACTGCACCGTCGCGCGATAGCCGGAGAGCTGGATGGCGGGGTAGGGGTCAACAATGCTCATGAGCACCAGCCCGACCACGAAAAACACCGCCACCGGCAGGTCGAGCGGATTTGCGCCGATGGCAAGCGGCTGCCTGCGCCCTGTGCGCTGCCAGATGATCCAGAACAGGCAGAACAGGATCAGCAGCTCGTCCCATACGGACGCGAGCAGCGCGATTTGCAGTACGTCGCGCAGCAGCCAGTCAATGCAGACGTAGCAGCCCAAAATCGTCAAAATCAGCCCCTGCATCCCGTCCGAGAATGCCCAGCCGATGATGCGGCTTTTGGAGAGCGCGCGGCAAAGTCCGCGCCAAATGTGACAGATAAGGCTTGCCTCCCACCAGCGGCGCGGCGCGCTCCATCCGGCAAGGCGGGTATTGACCCGCGTACACAGCCGTGCGGCGTTGGAGTTTGCCACATACGCATCCGGCGCACCGAGCCGGCGAACGAAAAACGCCCGTGTCCGGCTTGCGCGCCAACAGCGCGAGACCGCGCCGAAAATGGCGCTGCCGCCCGCTGCGCGGTGCAGCCACGCACCGATCGCCAGCAGAATGCGCACGACCACGCTGCCTTCCAGCATCCCGGTCATTGACTGACCTCCATACCGCTGATGATGCCCGTCATTTCAAATTCGCTCGTTTTCACGATATACTCGTAGCCCACACGGACCTCCTGCGAGCCGACCTTGTACACATAGCCGGCGTAGGTCGCGTCCGCCTGAACGGTCACATAGAGCGTAAAATGCTCCGTATCCGTCTGCACGGCGGTGGCGGACAGGATGTAGGCATCCACCAGCTTGCCGCTGTTCGTGAGCTGCGCGCCCTCCTGTGCGGCGGCAAAGTCACACACGTCCCGCGGCACGTCCTCAAACAGGACGGTATATTGCAGTATGTGCTTTTCGCTTGTTGCGGCCTCCGCCGCCTTGCTGCCGCCGAGCTTCCAGACGGCGACAAAAACGACTGCCAGAATGAGCACGATCACGAGCAGGTCGATCAGGTTGAGCTTGCCGAACAGCCGCCCTTTTTCGTCAATGATCTTCATGGATTGCCTCCCAGATTCGTTTTGGATTGATTCCGGCGCGATTATGCGGTATAATGACGCCATACAAAACACATTTTAACGGATTTTACTCCAGGTTACAAGTCTGACTTTATGAAACAGGGGAAACGGGCATGAAAATTATCACCCTCATCTCCGGCGGCGACGTCGGCGGCGCGAAAACGCACGTCCTGTCGCTGCTGGAAGGGCTGGGCAAAACGCAGACCGTCCGGCTCGTCTGCTTTACCGACGGACCGTTTGCCGACGAGGCGCGCGAGCTTGGCATCGACACCGAAATTTTATCCGGCGGCATTCGGCAGACCATCCGCGCACTCACGGAGGAAATTCGACGCGAGGGCTTTGAGATCGTCCACTGCCACGGCTCACGAGCGAACATGACGGGCGCGATTTTGCGCCGGAAAATTCATGTGCCCATCGTGACGACGGTGCACAGCGACTACCGGCTGGACTACCTCGGAAGACCCTTGCACCGGCTGACCTACGGTACGATCAACACCATCGCGCTGCGGCTGTTTGACTATCACATCGGCGTATCCGACGCGATGGCGCAGCTTCTCATCTCGCGCGGCTTTGACCCGCAGACGATGTTCTCCATTTATAACGGCGTCGATTTTACGCCCCGCGTGCCTGCGAAAACGCAGGAGGAATACTGCGCGGCACTGGGGTTGAGCCTCCCCGAAAACGCCGTGGTGTTCGGCATTGCGGCGCGGCTTTCGGCTGTAAAGGACATCGGTACGCTCATCCGCGCGTTCGGTAAAAGCGCGGCGGCGGCAAAAAATATTCGCCTCATCATCGCGGGCGACGGCGAGCAGCGCGCTGAGCTGGAGGCGCTTGCAAAGGACGCCTGCCAGCCGGGAAGCTATGTGTTCGCGGGCTGGGAGTCCGATATGGACAGCTTTTATAACGCGCTGGATGTGAACACGCTCACGTCGCTGTCCGAAACATTCCCGTACGCGCTTACCGAGGGCGCGCGGATGCACTGCGCGACCATCGCGTCGAACGTGGGCGGCGTGCCGTATCTGATCGAAAACGGTGTGACGGGGCTGCTGTTTGAGCCGCGCGACGTGGACGCGCTCAGCGCGCACATCACCACACTCGCGCAAAATGCCGCGCTGCGCCGCCAGCTTGCCGAGAGCCTATACGAGCGCGCGTCCGAAAAATTCTCCATTGACGCGACCATCGCGCACCAGATCGAAATTTACGAGACCATCCTCCGCCGCGCGCGCGCCGGAAAGCAGAAGCGTGCCGGTGTGATGATCTGCGGTGCGTACGGCAAGGGCAACGCCGGAGACGACGCGATCCTGAAAGCGATCCTGCGCCAGATGCGTGCCATTGACCGCGATATGCCCATCTGTGTGCTTTCGCATAACCCCATGCAGACGCGCCTGCGCTATCATGTGGATTCCGTGCATGTTTTTGATCCCTTCGCATTTTATCCGCGGATGTGCCGCACCAAGCTCTATATTAACGGCGGCGGCAGCCTCATTCAGGACCAGACGAGCACGCGGTCGCTGCAATATTATCTCACCAGCATCCGCCTAGCCAAGCTCGCGGGTTGCCGCGTGCTGATGTACGGCTGCGGCATCGGCCCTGTGAACGTCCCGGCAAACCGCCGCGCCGCCGCGCGCGTGATGAACCGCTGCGTAGACGCCATCACGCTGCGTGAGGACCTGTCGGCGCAGGAGCTTCAGGCGATGGGCGTGACGCGCCCGAAGGTGTATGTCACCGCCGACCCGGCGCTGCTGCTCACGCCCGGAAGTGAGCGCGCAGTCGATAGCTTTTTGCTCGGAAACGGACTTGATCCGGCAGGGAAGTACGCGCTGTTCGTTCTGCGCCCGTGGCAGGGCTTTGGCAAAAAATTCCCGGCACTGGTCGATGCTGCAAATTATGTAAACCAAAAATACGGACTCACGCCCGTCTTTTTCTGCCTTGAGCCGGAGCGCGACCTGCCCCCCTCGCGCCGTGTTTCGGAGGCGCTGCACTGCAGGAACTTCATCCTGTCCACCCCGCAGGACGAGCAGTATATCATCGGTATGATGCAGAAAATGCAGCTTGTTGTGTCGATGCGCCTGCATACGCTCATTTTCGCGTCCAGCGTCGGAACGCCGCTCGTGGCGCTGTCGTATGACCCGAAGGTCACGGGCTTTATGCGCTACATCGGGCAAAAGCACTGCATCGACTTTGCAGACGTGACGGCAGATGCGCTGCGTTCGCAGATCGACGCCGCACTCACACAGCAGGAGCCGTACAGCGTGGCGCATCTGCACGCGCTGGCGCAGGAAAACGCCGCCGTCGCGCGGCAGCTTTTGGAGGAAACGACATGAAAAAGATCGTCTGTCTCGCCACCTCGCCGTGGTATCCCATCCCCACGCGCAAGCAGCAGGTGATGAGCCGCCTGCCGGACGCGGAGATCCTCTACTTTGACCCAGCAGTCAGCCTCATCGCGCCGTTTAAGGACAAGTCCGCGTGGAAGCAGCTCACAAAGTATCACAAAAAGGGCGACAAGCCGCAGGAGAATATCACCGTGTACAGCCTCCCGCCCGTGCTGCCGTTTTTCTACAAGAGCCGCTTCATCAACAAGCTCAACCAGCGCCGCGCCGCGGCGTTCATCCGCAAAAAAATGAAGCAGCACGGCTTTGAGGACGCTGTCCTCTGGGTCTATTCGCCCGTCTGCTGCGATTGCGTGGATCACATCCCGCACACGGCGCTCGTCTATGACTGCGTGGACCGCCACTCCGCCTACGGCGGGCTGATGAACCCGGAACTGGTGGACGCGATGGAGCTGGAGCTGGCGGGCAAGTGCAGCCGCGTGTTCGCTACCGCCGAGCCGCTGGCAAAGCGGTTGAAGGCGGCGAACGAAAAGACCGCCTTCATCCCCAACGGTGCAGATTACGAGCGCTTTGCGCAGGCGAACGCCGAGCAGCCCGTGCCAATCGACCTCAAGGACATCCCGCACCCGATCTTCGGCTTTGTCGGCGCGCTCCAGCCGTGCGTGGAGTACGGCTATGTGGAGACCGCCGCCAAGGCGCACCCAGATTGGAGCTTTGTGTTCATTGGCGGCGAAAAGCCGGGCGCGAAGCTCGACGTGCTGCGCACGCTGCAAAACGTACATTTTCTGGGGCTTAAGCCCAACGAACTGCTGCCGCAGTATCTGGCGCACTTTGACGCGTGCCTGAATCTGTTTGCCGACAACGCCCTCAGCCGGGATGTCAGCCCCCTCAAATTCTACGAATACCTCGCCACCGGCAGACCCATCGTCTCCACGCCGCAGCCGGAGCAGGTGATGCAGTATGCGCCGCTCATTCAAGTCGCCACAAATCCAGAGGAATTTTCGGTCAAATGCGCCGAGAGCCTGCTCGACGACCTGCCTGAGCGCCGCGCCGCCCGCATGACCGCCGGTCGCGGCTGCTCGTGGGACGCACGCGTGGCGCAGATGTGCAAATATTTACGAGACGACAAAATTCTCTGACCTTCGCCACACCGCGGCAGCCGCCGCGGTGTGATTTTTTTTCGTGCCGTGTTTTCTTTTTGGGGCGTGTGTGATATAGTAATGATAACTATCCGCACGGAGGCGTTTATGACACAGGATCATGCTCTTTTTGTTGCGCTGCGCGCGGCGTGCCCCGATGTGCGCGTGCTGGCGGAGGAATCGCTGGCGCGGCATACGTCGTTTCGCATCGGCGGACCGGCGCAGTGCTTTGCTCAGCCGAAAACTGCCGAAGAACTGGCGGCGCTTCTGCGCGCGTGCCGGGGGCTCGGCGTGCAGCCGCGCGTGCTCGGCGCGGGGACGAACGTACTCGCGCCAGACGCGGGAACGGACGGCGTTGTGCTGTGTACAAAAGACGCGCTGACGGGACTTTCGCATGAAGGTAGCACCATCCGCGCCATGGCGGGGCAGACGCTTGCGCAGGCGGCGGTGTACGCGCGCGATCTGGGGCTGTCCGGCTTGGAATTTGCCCACGGCATCCCCGGCACGGTCGGCGGCGGTGTGTATATGAACGCGGGCGCTTACGGCGGCGAGCTCGCGCAGGTCTGCCGCCGCGTGGGTGTGATGACAATGGGCGGCGAGACGCGCGAGCTGTGCGGCGGCGAGCTGCGATTCGGCTACCGCACGAGCGTTTTTCAGACGCTGGGTGCGATCATTCTCTGGGCAGAGTTCACGCTCACGCCCGCAGACCCGGACGCCGTCCGCGCGCGGATGCAGGAGCTGATGCAAAAGCGCCGCGCCAGCCAGCCGCTGGACCTTCCGTCGGCGGGGAGCGCCTTTAAGCGCCCGCAGACGGGCTATGCCGCGCAGATGATCGACGAAGCGGGGCTTCGCGGCTATCGCTGCGGCGGCGCTGCCGTTTCGGAAAAGCACGCGGGCTTTATCGTAAATCTTGGCGGCGCGACGGCGCAGGACGTGCAGGCAGTCATTCAGGGCGTACAGCAGACGGTTCTCACGCGCACCGGCGTGCGTCTTGAGCCGGAAATTCGTATCTGGTAGGTGAGGGATATGCAGTTTATCATTGTTTCCGGGCTTTCCGGCGCGGGAAAGAGTAAAGCGGCGGCGAGTCTGGAGGATCTGGGCTTTTATTGTGTGGACAATATGCCCGCGGAAATGATCCCACAGTTCGCGCAGCTCTGCCTTGCGACCAAGGGGCGCTATGAAAAGGTCGCGCTCGTGACCGACGTGCGCGGCAGCCTGACGTTTGACACGCTCTTCCGCTCACTTGACGCGCTGGATGAGATGAAGCTGCACTATTCCATTTTGTTTATGGAAGCTACGACCGACGTGCTCATCAAGCGCTTTAAGGAGACGCGCCGCCTGCACCCGCTCATGCGCGACGGCACGCCGCTTTTGCAGGCGGTCGAGCGCGAGCGCGCGCTGCTTGAGCCGATCCGCAACCGTGCGGGTGTGGTCATCGACACGTCCGTGCTCTCTACCGGCAAGCTCCGGGGGCTGCTCATCGACCTTGTGGACGGCGGCGTGCATGAGCGCGCGATGAATGTACGCGTCATTTCCTTTGGCTTTAAGCATGGGCTGCCGCTGGAGTCGGACCTCGTGTTTGACGTGCGCTTTCTGCCCAATCCCTATTACATCCCCGAGCTGCGCGATCAGACCGGGCTGGACGAGCCTGTGCGCAGCTTCGTGTTCCAATACCAGCAGACGCGCGACTACATGGAAAAGCTCCAGGAGCTGCTTGCCATGACGCTGCCGCAGTATCTGGAGGAGGGCAAAACAAATCTCGTGATTTCCGTCGGCTGCACGGGCGGGCATCACCGCTCCGTCGCCGTGGCGCAGGCGATCGCTGACTTTACCGCCAAGCGCGGCTACACGACTTCGGTCAGTCACAGAGATATAGGACGCATTTGATAGATAGAAAGGAGACGCGTATGTCGTTTTCCTCCAACTGCAAAGCGGAGCTGTGCCGCATTCCCATCACGCGGCGCTCCGCCGCCGTTGCCGAGAGCTACGGCGTGCTGCTCTACTGCAATACCTTCTCGCCGCACCTCATCCGCATCGTGACGGAATCCGAGGATTTTACGGCGCGCCTGCCGCGGCTGTTCAAAAAAGCGTTCGGCGTGGAATTTGACACGCTGCCCGACGGCGCGTCCGGCGGCAAGCAGATCTTTTTGATCGAATCGCAGGAAAAGATCGCGCATATCTTCTCCGCCTTTGGCGTGAGCGCCAAAAGCAGCGTTGCCCTGCATGTGAACTTCGGCGTGCTGGAGGAGGACGCCGAGTGTATGGCGTATCTGCGCGGCGCGTTTTTAGCCGGCGGCTCGGTCACCGATCCCACCAAGCGCTATCATCTGGAGCTCATCACGTCGCACCACAAGGTGAGTCTGGAGGCGTGCGCGCTGCTGCTGGACGTCGGCTTTTATCCCAAGGCGCTCTCGCGCGGCGGCAGCGGCATTCTGTACTTTAAGCAGAGCGACTCCATCGCCGATTTTCTTACCGCCATCGGCGCGCCGGTGTGCGCCATGGGCATTTTGCAGGCGAAGGTCGAAAAGGATATGCGAAACGAAGTAAACCGCCGCTGCAACTGCGAAACGGCAAACCTCACCAAGGTCGTAGACGCGTCGATCGAGCAGGTCGCCGCGATCCGCAAGCTCAAAAAATCGGGGCAGCTTCAGCAGCTTCCCGAAAAGCTGCGCCGCACGGCGGAGCTGCGGCTGAAAAACCCGGAGGCGACGCTTGCAGAGCTTGCCGAGCAGTCTGACCCGCCCGTTTCCAAGTCCGCCATGAACCACCGTATGCGCAAGCTCGTGGAGCTTGCCGGAACGCAATAGGGGAGTACGCCATGGGATTTGTCCACCTCCATGTTCATACCGAGTTCAGCCTGCTCGACGGCGCGTGCCGCATCCGCGACCTCATCCCGCGCGTACAGGCGCTGGGACAGTCGGCGGTCGCCATCACCGACCACGGCAATATGTACGGCGTGATCGACTTTTACAAGGCGGCAAAGGCGGCGGGCGTCAAGCCCATCATCGGCTGCGAGGTCTATGTCGCGCCGCGCACGCGTTTTGACAAGGTCCACGCACTCGACCGCGAGAGCTATCATCTGGTGCTCCTGTGCGAAAACGAGACGGGCTATCATAACCTCTGCTACATGGTCTCGCAGGCGTATGTGGAGGGCTTTTATAACCGTCCGCGTGTCGATCTGGAGCTGCTGCGGTCGCACCACGAGGGGCTGATCGCACTGTCAGCGTGCCTTGCGGGTCGTATTCCGCAGTGCATCCTGCACGACGATTACGAGGCGGCAAAGGCCTCCGCCCTGGAATACGCCGCGATTTTCGGTGAGGGCAATTTCTATTTGGAGCTTCAGGATCACGGGCTTGCCGAGCAGCGCACCGTAAATCCGCAGCTCCTGCGTCTTGCGCGCGAAACAGGTCTGCCGCTCGTGGTGACGAATGACGCGCATTACCTTAGAAAAGAGGACTCCCGCACGCAGGATGTGCTCATGTGCATCCAGATGGGCAAGACCGTGGACGACCCTGACCGTATGCGCTTCGGCAGCGAGGAATTTTACCTCAAATCCGAGGACGAGATGCGATGCCTGTTCCCGAATGAGGACGAGGCGTTCCAAAACACCGTCCGCATTGCCGAGCGCTGTAACGTGGAGTTCACGTTTGGCAAATACCACCTGCCGGAATTTAAGCTCCCGCCGGGCTATGACAGCCTGACGTACCTCAAAGAGCTCTGTGCCGAGGGCTTTGCCGCCCGCTACCCGGATGCGCAGCCGGAGTATAAAAAACAACTGGAATATGAGATCGACATGATCGAGAAAATGGGCTTCACGGACTATTTTCTCATCGTGTCGGATTTTGTGCGCTTTGCAAAGGACGCAGGGATTCCTGTCGGACCGGGGCGCGGCAGCGCGGCGGGGTCGATGGTGGCGTACACGCTCTATATCACCGACATCGACCCCATGCAGTACAGCCTCTATTTTGAGCGCTTTTTGAACCCGGAGCGTATCTCCATGCCCGATATTGACATGGACTTCGGCGACACGCGCCGGGGCGAGGTCGTGGACTATGTGCGCCGCAAGTACGGCGAGGATCATGTTGCGCAGATCGTCACGTTCGGTACGATGGCGGCGCGCGGCGCGATCCGCGACGTGGGCCGCGCGCTGAATATACCGATCGCCGAGGTGAACGCGATCGCGAAGCTGATCCCCGCGATGCCGACGCCGGAAATAAAGGACATCAAGGGAGCCCTCGAACATGTGCCGGACCTCAAGGCCGCCTACGACGGCAAACCGGAGATAAAGAAGCTCGTCGATACTGCCATGAATATCGAAGGGCTGGCGCGCCACTGTTCGCAGCATGCGGCCGGCGTCGTCATAACGCCGAAACCGACGAGCGACATGGTGCCGGTGCGTAAATTCGGAGAGAATCAGGTCGCGACGCAGTATTCGATGGAACCGGTCGAAAAGCTGGGACTTGTAAAGATG
>ERZ857998.4405-NODE-4405-length-10132-cov-2.974993_pt1 | contig 10132 bp, 9 predicted proteins | sample MGYA00519954_ERZ857998 | MGnify/ENA primary metagenome ERZ857998 (study PRJEB31778, sample SAMEA3449424) | human gut metagenome | biome: human gut; feature: human-associated habitat; material: faeces | place: United Kingdom | collected 2010/2012 ...
TGGCCGTTCGCGATGGGAGCGAAGTGCGCGCAATCCGCGGCGAGGATGTGCGGGCGGAAATGCTCCGCCGTGGCGCGCGGTTTTAAGGAATTTGCGGCATCCGATTTTTGTTTGATATAGGGGAGGGAGGCGAGTGGAAAGAACGCTATACGTGACGGATCTGGATGGCACGTTGCTCGATCAGGCCGGCCGCATTCCACCGGAAAGCCTGGAGATTCTCAACCGCCTGATGGCGCGGGGGATGTTGTTCACCTATGCCACAGCGCGGTCGTACGTTTCTGCCTCCGTGGTGACGGATGGCCTGCGGGTGAGCGCGCCGGTGATTGTGTACAATGGGGCGTACATTCTGCGCCCGGACAGCGGGGAAATCCTGGCGCGGGAAGAATTTAGCGCGCCGGAGATGGATTTCGTTGTGCAAGCGCTCGATTCGTTCGGCATTGATCCGTTGGTGTATGCCTATGTGGATGGCGTGGAGCGTGTATCTTGGATCGCTGGGCGGGAAAATGACGGCGTGCGGCGCTATCTTTCCCTGCGGCAAGGGGACCGGCGCTTGCGCCCCGTTGCCAGCCGGGAGGAACTGTTCCGCGGTGACAAGTTTTATTTTACCTGCATTGGCGAACGGGCAGCGTTGGAGCCGGTGCATGCCTTTTTTGCGCAGGATGTCCGTTTCCGTTGTACGCTCCAGCAGGAACTGTACCGGCCGGAGTTCTGGTGCGAAATCATGCCCGCGCGGGCGACCAAGGCAAACGCCATTCAAAAGCTTTGCCGCTTGCTGGGCTGTGAAAGGATCGTTTCCTTTGGCGACGCCATCAACGATATTCCCATGTTTGAAATTTCACAGGAGGCATATGCGGTGGCGAACGCCGCCGGAGAATTGAAGGCCATTGCCACAGGCGTTATCGGCAGCAACGATAGCGGCGCGGTGGCACAGTGGCTTGCAGAACACACGCCCGCCCAGAATGTTTTCTAGGCGGGCGCGATGCGTTTGTACGCGGCTCACGCTTCCCGCAGGGGTTCGGCGTAGAGCGTTTTCTGGTTGGTGTACGTGACGAAGCCGGGCTTTGCGCCGGAGGGCTTCTTCACGTATTTTTTCAGCGCGTAATCGATGGGCACGCGCCCGCTTTCCCGCCCGCTGGAATAGCGGGCCGCGAGCGAGGCGGCAAAGCGGATGGTGGCCTCATCCGGGTTTTCGCGCGCGATGATCACGTGCGAGCCGGGCATGTCCTTGGCGTGCAGCCATACGTAGCCGGGCTTGGCGGAGAAGGTCAGTTCGTCGTTTTGCCGGTTGTTTTTGCCCACGAAGATTTCTGCGCCCGAAGGAGCGGTAAAGCGCAGGGGCGTGGAAGGCGGCAGCTTTTTCATCTGCCGGCGGTTGTGGTTTGCGCGCACATAGCCCAGTTTTTCCAGCTCTTCGCGGATTTCGGCCAGTTCGGCTTCTTCGGTGCAGGTTTCCAACGCGAGCAGCTGCGAGGCGAGATAGCGAATTTCCTCCTGCGCGATGGCCTTTTGCTCCAGCGCGAATTTGCGCGCGGAGCGGGCTTTTTGATAGCGCTTGAAATACCGCTGCGCGTTCTGGGCGGGGGAAATGCGCTCGTCTAGCTCGATTTCCATGGGCGTGAGGGCCTCGTCATAATAGTTGGGCACGCTCACGCGCTTGGCTCCCTTGCTCACGAGATGCAGGTTCGCCATCAGCAGCTCGCCCTTGATGCGGTAGTCCTCCGCGCGCTCGCAGTTGAGCAGCGCTTCTTCCTGGATGGCCAGCTTTTTTTCGCTGCGCTCCAGGTTGTTTTTCAGCACGCGGTGCAGCGCGGCGGATTTTTGCTGCATGCGCTCCGCCAAATCGCGCGCGCGGTAAAATTCGTCCAGCGCGGCGCTCAGGCTGGGCATGGGGCGGCAATCGAGGTGGGCGCGGCTTTTGAAGGGGATAGGCACGGCGTCGATGGGCGCGTCCTCGCCCGGCGCGTAGAGGAGCGCGGGGGAGAATTCGCCCAGCATTTCCTGTATGACGCGCACCACCGCTTCCGCCACGGCTTCGGGCGCAAGCGATCCCGTGGAGGCGTTTTCATCGCCGAGCGTGCGGTAGGCGATTTCCCGCGCAGTCTGCGTGGAAAGCCCGCTCACGCATTCGCTCAGGGCCTTGTGCAGCGTCTTGGGCGCTTCCGCCAGACGGGCGGCCAACGCGGCAGGCTCCAGCGCGAGGAAGGGCAGCTTGCTGTGTGCGGGTGGGCGCTGGTAGTACAGTCCGGGGAGCACCTGCCGCACGCTGGAAATCTGCTCGGTGACGTGTCGCGCGCTATCGATAATCTTGCCGTCCGCAGTGAGGAAAATCAGGTTGGAATGTTTGCCCATAAACTCGCACACCAGCGTCTTGGTTGTGCGTTCGCCCAGCTCGTCGAAGTGCTCAAAGGCGATTTCCAAAATCCGGTCGCAGTCGATCTGGCGCACATCCGTTACGCGCGCGCCGGAAAGGTGCTTGCGCAGCAGCATACATAGCATGGGCGGCTCGAGTGGGTTGTTCTTTTTGACGCGCGTGATGTGGGCGCGCGCGCAGCCCGCGCTGGCGGAAAACAGCACGTTGAAGTTTTCGTTGTGGTTGCGCATGGTCAAAAGCACTTCGTCGCGCTCTGGCTGCACGGCGCGGTCCACTCGCGCGCCCACGAGCGCTTCGCGCAGTTCCCGCGCGAGAAAGTGCAGGGTAAATCCATCCATCGGCATATTCGTATCCTCCAAACGGTTCCATTATACTTTGGATGGGGGCGCTTTGTCAAGCTGGGAGCGCAATGGCATGGAATGCGGCATTTGGTTCAACCCACGCCTGGGAGAGGATGCTCGGCGGCGAGCGCCTGCCGCCGGTATTCCTTGGGGGAACATTTCATTTGTCTGGCGAACGCGCGGTTAAACGACCGAAGGCTGGAAAAACCGCTTTTTTCTGCCACTTCCAGCATACCTTTTTCGCCTTGGCGCAGTAGGCGGCAAGCCTCATTCACGCGCAGCATGTTGATATAACAGCAGAAGTTCATTTTCAGCTTGCCGGCAAAGAGATGGGAAAGATAACTTTTGCTGATGTGCATTGCCCGCGCGACATCGGCTTGCGTGATGGTGTTTTGAAAATTCGCTTTGCAATATTCGATGATCTGCATGAGCAGGTCGCCAGAACCCTTTGGCTGTTTTTCTGTTTCGAGCGATTCCAGGATTTTACCCGTCAGCAAGAGCAAATAGGCTTTTTGCACGATGGGGGAACTGTGCTCGAATTCCGCCAAAATTTCTCTGGACAGGTCTGCGAGCGCTTTCGCCGCCGCACAGTCTTTCGCGAGAATGGGGAAACGCGGCGTCTGTTCTTTGAGAATGGGCGCCAGCTCGGGGATGATTTCCGGAGAAAAAATGAATTTCCCCACGTCTACATCCGCTTCAGCGGCATAGCTGTGAAGGGATTCGGGAAAGACGATCAGGAAATCCCCAGCGCCCATGCGATAGCTTTTTCCATCCACGGAAAGGCTGGCGCTGCCCTTATAAAGCGCAATAATTTCCACTTCGCTGTGCAGGTGCAATTCGAAATGGATTTTTTGGTTGTGAAGGATTTGCGGCCCATCGTGGTGCTGGTGGAGATAATTCATAAGGCGTTTTCGCTCCTGAAGGATATTTTTGGCCAGTATTCAGCGCTTTATGGCGTGAATTATAGCAGAAATTCGCCTATAATACAAGTGGGTTTTTGAAACGCCAGAGAAAGCGAGGCATGAGCATGGAAAATGATCGCATGGTAAACTCCGCCGCGACAAGCGTATATACGCCGGATATCACAAATGGCAATGGTGATACCATCCTGCCGACGGTTCCCATTCAGGGATATGAAGGCTTCATTCGCCCGGCCGACGACGCGCGGGCCAAGGCGCTGGGCGATGCCTGCGCGCGGGAAATCGCGGGCAAGATCCTTGCGGATTTTGAAAAAACAGAGGCGTATTGCCGCCGCAATGGGGGAAAGCCCGACCAGATGGTGCATGTTTCTACCTTTGTAATCCTCGATGGCATGGTATACATGACGTATTACGCCAACACGGGCACAGACCAGGAGGATCCAACGCAGCAGGCGGCACGGCTGGCCTTTTGCCCGCTGGACAATCCCGAGGATATGACGATCCTGGAATTGCAAAAGGTTGGAGACGTGCTGGATGGGCGAGAAATCACGCACGTTTACGATACCATCCTCATGTATAAGGGCGGCGATGAGTTGTACCTGATGTGGACAGCTTCGCCGCAGGACAATTATCATCGCCTGTATCGCACCTTCAGTCTTTCGCGCAAAACGCTTGGGCCCATCCGGGTGAATCGCTTCCGCGTGGGCGATGTCGTCAACGATTTCAGCATTTCTGGGATGAAGGCGGCGCTGAGCTACTACCGGATCCCCTTCAAGGCCATGTGGAGCGACATCGGCATCATGCAGAAATTGTCCACGCGCATGGAAGCGGGGGAAACCTGGTATTATTCCGGCGCGTATTCCGGGAATTTCAATTGCATCATCAAGAGCCGAGATTTGATCACCTGGGAATATGTGGCCGCGCCGGATTTTCCCAACAATTCCCGGTGGGAAAATGCGACGTATGTGGTGGGCGATCGGTGCTACTATTTCGTACGGCAACAGGAGTGCGAGCAGGGGTTTTTGACGTACTACGATTTGTGCCAGAAAACCTGGGCCACGCCTTTTCTGATTGCCGACGCGCAGTCGCGCTCGGATTTTGTCCTCTATGATGGCGAACTGTATTTGATTCACGCGCCGGTCGACCGCGATGGCTTTGGCATTGTGCGCGTGGATCAGGAGGCGCTTTGCAACAGCACGCCCCTGCTGGTGGTGGATATGAAGGATAGCTGCTTTTATCCCTATGTGCGCCTGTATGGAGATACGGCATATATTTCCTATACCGTGGCGCGCAAGCATATCCGGCTGGCCAGGTTTCAATTCGCGGAGTATCTTAGCAAGTAGGGACGGCAAACTTTGGGAATTGAGCGCATGCGTGGCTTGCCATAAAAGCCGCGCATGCGCTTTCGCGCTAACTTTGCGGCCGCTTAGCGCATTCTGCCTGAGGGGATTTTTCCATTTCATGCACCAATGTTTGACAAAGGGCAAGGGCTAGATCTACGGTTTTGCGCGGCTTTCCATCCAGCAAGAGTTGGAAAGCACGGCCAATATCGGGTTTTTCACAAGAAATTTGGGGCGTGTCTTTCCAATTGCCGCCAATGAGACACCCTTTTAGCATTTCTTCGAGCGGCACTTCGAGGATCAAGCAGATTTCTGCCAGCACAGATAGGCTCATTGGGCGGTCGCCGCGTTCAATTTTGCCATAGTTGGCCGGTTCATATCCCAGCTGGATTGCGATTTCATGTTGCTTGATGTTTTTTTCCTTGCGATACATTTTGATACGTTCATACAGGTGCTCATAATCAATGTGCGCAGAGCGCACGGGTATTTTTGCATTCATTCTTTTTATTCCTCTCATTGCGTCCTAGAGGAGTTTTACTACGATTGCGGGAAAATACTATAGGTGCGTCAATGACCATATAGCCATCAGTGGATATTTATTGCGCGTCACAATAATGTTAAATTTTTACGAAAATATTTTGCGAAAATCGAAGCGTAGGATAATTGATTTGCATAGGTACATTTTTATTTATTCTCCATAATGCACAAGCAATGCTATTGCTCGTGCATTGGCGCATTTATGCGGTTCGCTGCACGCCCTTGTCCATGGGGAATCTGCCGTACCTTTAATTTCCTTCAGGCAAGGCGCAGGCCTTCTGGAATCCTCCCGTCGCTTTCTCGACTTTCTCTTCGACGCATGAAACGACCATTTTGGAGGAGGAGACCCCATGAAAAAATTGTTGTCGCTGATTCTTGCTGTGAGTTTGCTGCTTACGGGCTCCGCCCTTGCGGATGAATTGCGGCTGAAGTACCTAGATCCGAGCCTGTATCCCGTGGCGGAAGGCGCTGAACTGGACATTTGGTGCGGGCAGGATGGCAATGTCGCCAACTACGAAGTGAATCCCCAGACGGCTGCGCTGGAAGAACTGACCGGCGTGAAGATCAACTGGACCACGGCGCCCGGCACGCAGGAGGACATGAACGTGATGTTCAACCTGCACATCGCTTCGGGCAACTATCCCGACATGTATTTGAACACCCTGTCGACTGCCGATATCATCGAATACGCCAACGACGTGTTCATTCCCCTCAACGATTACATCGAGAACACGCGCTGGATCAAGGAATACCTCGAGGCGATGCCGGAAATCCGCGAAGCCATTACCGCGCCGGATGGCAACATTTACAGCCTGTGGCATGCTTTGCCGGAAGCGGGGGACAAGGATAGCAACGCCAATCCCTATAAGCTGTGGATTTATCTTCCGTGGCTCGAGGCCAGTGGGATGGATATGCCGGAAACGGTGGATGAATTCCGCGAACTGCTGCGCTATTTCCGCGACCACGATATGAACGGCAATGGCGATCCCAACGACGAAATTCCCATGATGGGCTCTTTCGCCTTCGACCACGAAGGTTCTGATCCCACGTATGCCATCATGCAGGCGTTCCAGCTTACTCCGTCCAACTTCCTGTGGGTGGACGAGGAGCACAACGTGAGCTGCGTGGCCATTACGGATGATTTCCGCGAAGGCCTCTCGTATCTCAACAGCATGTACGAAGAAGGGCTGATCGCGGAGGACATCTACGCGCTTACGCTGAACGAATACCGCGATGTGGTGAACGTCACCAAGCCGGAGGATCAGGTTGTCGGCGTGGCAGCTGCGCCCTACTGGATGCGCTTCGTCACCGTTTCCATCTTTGGCGAACGCGCTTACGACGAGTTCACCTATATGCCGGTTCTGAAGCGCGATGAAAATACCCCGGCGCAGACCTACACCCGCAAGAGCGGCATCAGCCTGAATGGCGTTGTGACCACCGCCTGCGAAGATCCGCAGCTGGCCATCGACTGGCTCGACGCCTGCCTGGACCCGGAGATCAACCGCGTGACGAACCTGGGCAACGAGGGTGATTATTGGACTCGCGTAAGCGAAGAAGGCGAATTGCCCATCGTGTCGAAGGCGGTTCCGGGCACCGATTTGAAGGATGGCGGCTCGGTGAACGAGCACTGCTATGGCAACTGGGTGTTCCCGGCGATCCCCAGCAGCTACTATGACTTTGCGTATGAAGAGGGCTCGGCTGCGCAGAAGAGCGACCAGGTGCAGCGCGCCGCCAACCGGGAATACGCCGCCGCTGGCGTAGGCGACTATATGCCCGCTTCGGTCTGGTGCACCGATAGCGACCTGCTCACGGAAATGGCCGATCTCCAGACCAATATCGAAAACGCCATTTCGACCGCGTATGCGGAGTTCATCCTGGGCCGCCGCGACGTGGATGACGACGCGGAGTGGGAGGAATACAAGCAGAGCCTGGAAGATTTGGGCCTGTCTCGCTATCTCGAGGTCGTTTATGAAGTGAACTTTGGTTCCTGACGCGCCCGCAAAGAGGCATTTCTTTGGGCATGCTGGCAAGCCGCGTATAGACATATAGACCTGAGCGCGGCGAGAGGTTTCCCTGGAACCTGCACAGAAGGCAGTCTCCTGCTTCCCTGGCCTAGCGCAAAGAGGAGGCAGGGCTGCCTTCCCCCTATATTCGATGAGAAGAGGCGAAAGAACATGCATTCCATCCCGGTCTTCAAGAGAAAATCCCTGGTCCAGCGTGCTTGGTTTGATGTGATGCGCAACTGGCAGCTGTATCTGTTAATTCTCATACCCCTGGCGATACTCATTCTTTTTAAGTATGCACCCATGTACGGGGTGCAGATTGCTTTTCGGGATTTCAAAATCACCCGATCCATCACGAGCGGAACGTGGGTGGGGCTGGAGTATTTTACGAAATTTTTTGATAGCCCCATGGCATGGACGTACATCGGCAACACGCTGGCCATCAGTTTGTATGAATTGTGTACGTTTCCGCTTTCGCTGGTGCTGGCGCTGCTTTTGAATTATCTTCCTTCCAAACGCTACCGCAAGGCCATTCAAATGATTTCGTATGCGCCGCATTTCATTTCCACGGTGGTTATGTGCGGCATCATTTTGCAATTTTTGCAGGCGCGTGGCGGCCTGATCAATGTTTTGCTCAATCTAGTCGGCATAGAATCAAGAAATTGGATTACCTATCCCAGCGCTTTCCGGCACATCTATGTCTGGAGCGGCGTGTGGCAGGGACTGGGCTATTCTTCCATCATTTATATAGCGGCCCTGTCCGCGGTTCCGCCGGATCTGCACGAAGCGGCCATCGTCGATGGCGCGAACATTGTAAAGCGCATTTGGCATGTGGACATTCCCTGCGTTTTGCCAACCTTTTGCATTCTCCTCATCATGCGCTGTGGGAGCATCTTAAATGTGGGCTTCCAAAAGGTTTTGCTGCTGCAAAACAACTTGAACCTGAGCGTTTCGGAGATCATCAGCACTTATACATACAACATCGGCCTCAATTCTTCGGGAGCCGTGCCCCAATATTCCTATGGCGCTGCCATTGGGCTCTTTACGTCCGTGGTGAATCTGGTGCTACTCGTCATCGTGAACGCGATCACCAAGCGCCTGAGCGGCAATGGATTGTGGTAGTGGAAGGGAGTGGGAAAATGAACGGGAAAATCGCCAAAAAAACGCATATCCGCTATTCGTGGGCGGATCGGATATTCCTTGCGGCCGATTGGCTGCTGCTCACACTCTTTCTGATTCTGTTGGCATACCCGCTGCTGTTCATCATTATGTCGTCTTTCAGCGGTGGAACGGCCTATATGAACCTTTCCCTGATCCCTTCCAAGTTTTCTCTGGAAGGGTATAAGGCGGTATTCGAACACAGCGATATTTGGGTGGGATACAAAAATTCCGTGATTTATACCGCGCTGTACACGGTGATTTCCCTGGCCGTAACGGTCTGCTGCGCCTATCCGTTATCGCGCAAGGATTTTGGCGGCGGGAAAATTATGATGGCGCTGTGCGTGTTCACCATGTATTTCGGCGGGGGTCTAATTCCCACTTATGTGTGGATGCGCCAACTGAAGCTGATCGATTCCATCTGGGCGGTGGTATTGCCCGGCTCCCTGTCCGTGTACAACATGATCGTCATGCGCACATATTTCAATACGCAAATTCCCGAGGAATTGCGAGAGGCTTCCATGCTGGATGGCTGTTCGGATGTGCGCTTTCTGCTTTCCATTGTGCTGCCGCTTTCCGGGGCAATCTTGGCCGTCATCGGGCTGTATTACGCCGTGGGCATGTGGAACGACTATTTCAATCCCATGGTGTATCTGACGACGCGCAGCAAGCTGCCGTTGCCGAATTTCCTGCGCGAAATTCTGATGGTCAATGTGCAGCACTCGCTGACCAATCAGGATCTAAACAACCTGGCGAACATCGAAAAAATGGAGCAGCGCGCAGATTTGATGAAATATTCGCTGATCATCGTTTCCAGTGTGCCTGTAATGGTCATCTATCCATTTGTGCAGAAATATTTTGTCAAGGGCGTGATGATCGGCGCGATCAAGGGATAAAGACTTTGGCGCGGCTTTGGGAATTGGTTTTCGCCCATCGCATAGGCCTGCCTTCCTCCGCATATGGTTTGGCGAGGGGAGGCGAAGGATTTGCGGATTCCGTGGGAACTGGTTCTGGCGTTTGGCGTGGGGCTGGCGTTGATGGCGGTGATCAGCTATCTTCTGCTGGTGCCCCGGCGGTTTCTCTGGCGGCTGCTGGCGGGCGGCGTGCTTGGCGCGCTGGTGCTGGTGGTGATCAACTTTTTTGGCGGAATGGTGGGGTTTTCCATCGCGCTCAATCCATTTACGGCCATGGCGGTGGGGTTCCTCGGCCTGCCAGGGGTGGGACTACTGGTGGCGCTCAATTTGCTCTTGTAAAGCAGCAAAGGCTTGATGGATACCGCGGTGGATCCTTCGCCATGCTTCAGCGATTGAATGGGCTGTGAAGAAACTTTGGTTGTTCTTTCATGATCCCTCAGACTGTCAAAAACCCCGAGGAGAGCGCGAGAGAACCGAAGCCCTCTCGCATTAAAATCGTCCCCGGCGGCGTGTACGGCGGGGACGGGGCGATTTTTGCGGCGGAAAAT
>ERZ857998.4408-NODE-4408-length-10119-cov-2.591514_pt1 | contig 10119 bp, 9 predicted proteins | sample MGYA00519954_ERZ857998 | MGnify/ENA primary metagenome ERZ857998 (study PRJEB31778, sample SAMEA3449424) | human gut metagenome | biome: human gut; feature: human-associated habitat; material: faeces | place: United Kingdom | collected 2010/2012 ...
GTGTAGCACACCTCTGGAGAGAGGTCTATAAATACTACTCTTATATAATACGAGGGTACGCGTATGGCAATGCTGGAAGTTCGGGATTTGCACACCTCCTTTTTCACACCGGCCGGCGAAGTGAAGGCCGTCAATGGGATTTCCTTCAATTTGGATAGCGGCAAGGTGCTGGGCATTGTGGGGGAATCCGGTTCGGGTAAGAGCGTGACCGCTTACTCCATTTTGCAAATTCTCGCGCATCCGGGCCGCATTGTAAGCGGCAGCATCAAGTTCCGCGGCAAGGAACTGGTCGGCTCTGGCGAAAGCGAAATGCGCAAAATCCGCGGCAACAAGATTTCGATCATCTTCCAGGATCCGATGACTTCGCTCAACCCGGTGTACACGGTGGGCAACCAATTGGAAGAGGCGATCCGCCTGCACACGGGCCGCAACCATCAGCAGGCGCGGGAACGCGCCATAGAAATGCTCACGCTGGTGGGCATCAACGAGCCGCAAAAGCGCCTGAAGCAATATCCTTTTGAACTCTCGGGCGGCATGCGCCAGCGCGTGATGATCGCCATGGCACTGGCCTGCGAGCCGGACATTCTAATTGCGGATGAGCCGACCACGGCGCTGGACGTGACCATTCAGGCGCAGATTCTGGAACTGATGCAGGATTTGCAAAAGAAGATGGGCATGGCCATCATCATGATTACGCACGATCTAGGCGTCATCGCCAGCATGTGCGACGAGGTGATCGTGATGTACGCGGGCAGCGTTTGCGAGCGTGGCACGGCGGACAACATCTTCTATCGTCCCCGTCACGAATACCCCCGCGGCCTGCTTCGCTCCATTCCCAATATCGATATCGACGAAAAGGAGCGCTTGGTGCCCATATCCGGCACGCCGATCGATCTTTTGTGCATGCCATCGGGCTGCGCCTTCGCGCCGCGCTGCGAGCGCGCGATGAAGATATGCCTGGAAGGGCGCGCGCCGGAAGTGTTCGTAGGCAAGGACCACATTTCCGCTTGCTGGATGAACGTGAAAGAAGGCATGGAAAGGGACGCCATCGAATACGACAGCGAAGGCAGAATCGTTCGCATGAATCTGGACGGAGGTGCCGGAGCATGACACAGAACAGCACACTGGTCGAAGTCAAAAATTTGAAGCAGTATTTTCCTGTGACTACGGGCTTTTTAAAAACGACGATGCTCAAGGCCGTGGACGATGTGAGCTTTACCATTGGTCGCAGCGAGACGCTGGGCTTGGTGGGCGAATCTGGCTGCGGCAAGACCACGGTGGGGCGCACGCTGCTGCACCTGTATAAGCCTACGGGCGGGGAAGTTTGGTTCGATGGCAAAAAGGTCGACGCCCACTCCATTGGCGAATACCGCCGCCGCGCGCAAATGGTGTTTCAGGATCCCTACTCTTCTCTGAATCCGCGCATGACGGTGGGGGACATCGTGGCCGAACCCATCGACGTGCATCACCTGTGCAAAACGCCGAAGGAACGCGAAGATCGCGTCCATGAATTGCTCAAAACGGTGGGCATCTCTGGCGAACAGGCAGCGCGCTACGCGCACGAGTTTTCCGGCGGCCAGCGCCAGCGCATCGGCATTGCCCGCGCCCTCGCGTCCAAGCCAGAATTCATCGTGTGCGACGAGCCGGTCAGCGCGCTGGACGTTTCCATCCAGGCGCAGGTGATCAATATGATGGAGGATTTGCAGGCGCAATTTGGCCTGAGTTATCTCTTCATCGCGCACGATTTGGCGGTGGTGAAGCACATTTCCAATCGCATCGCCGTGATGTATCTGGGGAAAATGGTGGAATTGGCGCCCGCTCAGGAATTGTACCGCCACGCGGCGCATCCGTATTCGATGTCGTTGCTTTCCGCCGTGCCCATGCCAGATCCGGAAAAGGCGCGCAACGCGCAGCGCATCGTGCTGGAAGGCGATGTGCCCAGCCCGCTGAAGATGCCCTCCGGCTGTTCGTTCCGCACGCGTTGCCGCCAGGCAACCGCCCGGTGCGCGCAGGAATGCCCCGCGCTGCGGGAAATCGATCCCGGCCATTTTGTGGCCTGCCACAACGTTTAGGTTGTAACGCCCGGCGTGGCGTGCAATAGATTATCCTTGAGGAGGAACAGTCCATGAAAAAGACACTTGCTCTGGTTCTTTCCCTGGTGATGCTCTTCGCGATGGGCGCCGTTGGCGCTTCGGCCGAAGGAGAAATCATCAACGTCATGTATGGCGGCGGCACCCCGGAGAGCATGGATCCGGCGCTGAACTCCGCTTCCGCGGGTTCGAACATTATCCGCCTGGCGTTCTGCGGCCTGATGGGCACGCAGGTGGTGGACGGCGTGGCGACGCAGGCCCCTGAAATGGCCGAAAGCTACACGATTTCGGACGACGGCCTCGTGTACACCTTCACCCTGCGCGAAGGTCTGAAGTGGTCGGATGGCTCGGATTTCTTCGCGAGCGACTTCGCGAAGAGCTGGAACCGCGCGGCGGATCCGGATCTGGGCGCGGCTTATGGCTATCTGTTCGACTACATCGCCCGCAATGAAGACGGCACCCTGAACGTGGTGGCGGACGACGAGGCGCGTACGCTGACCGTGACGCTTGCCAATCCCTGCGCTTACTTCCTCGACCTGTGCGGCTTCACCACCTACTATCCGGTGAAGGTCGACCTGGCGGATTCCGAAGGCGCGTGGGCCGTGAATCCTGAGACCTACATCGGCACCGGCCCCTTCCGCATGACCAACTTTGCGGTGGACGACGTTGCCGCCTTCGAAAAGAACCCCTACTACTGGAACGCGGAAAACGTGTCCCTGGGCGGCGTCAATGCCTACCTGGCGGAAGACAGCGTTGCGATCCTGGCAGCCTATGAATCCGGCGCGGCCGATTTCATTGAGAGCATGGATCCCGCGGAGTTTGAGCGTCTGAACGCCACGTATCCCGGCGAACTCGTGATGGGCGAGCAGCTCGGCACCTACTATATCCTGTTCAACGTGCACAAGGATCTCTCGCCGGAAGGCAAGACCCTCACCATCCAGGAACAGTCTCGCGTGCGTTATGCGCTCGGTCTGATGATCAACCGTCAGGACGAAGTGGATTACGTCACCATGGGCGGCGAAGCGCCGGCCACCGGCTTCTTCCCGAACGCGCTGTCTGACGGCTTGAATGAGAACGTCCGCACGGCGGAAGGCTATGGCTCCTGGTATGCCGGCACGGCGACTCCGTCGGAAGAGAACCCGGTTTACACGCAGGACATGGTGGAAGCCATCAACATCCTGATCGACCTGGGCTACTCCTACACTGGCTCCATTGAGGAAGGCAACATCATGTTCACCGATGTGCCGGTCTTCGAATTCGCCTTCAACCAGAATGCCACCAACTCCGCCATCGTGCAGTACGTGCAGGAGTGCTGGAACAGCGTTGGCATCACCGCCACCATCAGCACGGAAGCCTGGGCGACCCTGCAGACCAAGCTCGGCAACGGCGACGCGGAAGCTTCCCGTATGGGCTGGGTTGCGGACTTCAACGATTGCGTGAACTTCCTGGAGATCTTCATCAGCAGCTCGGGCAACAACTATCCGCGCCTCGGCCAGGATGTGGGCGACTACACCCGCTACACCGAGAACACCGCGGACGCCGGTCTCGGCGCGTACTGGGGCCTCGAAGGCAACCAGACCTGGGCCGAAGCCTATGATGCGCTGGTAGAAAAGATCAAGGCCGAATCCGATCCGGAAGCGCGCGCTGCGATGTGCGCCGAGGCGGAGGAAATCCTCATGGCCACTGGCGCTGTGGCTCCGCTGCACTTCTACGTGAATCCCTACATGGTGAAGCCGAACGTCCAGAACATCGCGGTTCTGGTGACGGGCGACGTCGTCTGGAATTATGTGACCATTGCTGAATAAGCAAATCGGGTAAGCCCCTTGGAGCCGCCCGGCGCGATGCGCCGGGCGGCTTTGGTTATTGGCAAACCGGCGGTCGGTGTACGCGATTGCCCGGTCGATGGTTTTTGTATCGTGCTCGCCTTCGATGAATGGCGCGAAAATTTTTGCACGGTCGGTAGGAGAAATATTTTACATACAGGGCGTTTCTCCCGATCTTTTTGGAATTTCCTGCGAAAGGTATGGGCACGCGCGCAAAAGCGTGGTATAATAGAAAATGCTAGAGGAGGTCTCTATGCCCAAAGCAGGGAAAAACCAAAGGAGGAAACCGTGCAAGACAAACGATTTGCGCTGAATTCGCCGCTGCGCAAAACATTGGCGGGCGTTTGCGCCGTGCTGGTGTTTTGCGGAATTTGTTATGCGGCATACAATTTGACATTTTGGCTGCGCAACCGGCGCATTGTAAACACCTATGGCCCAGGAGGGGCCAAAGCGCCCGTTGTGCAGGCGATCACGCTGGAAGACTATCGCCCAGGCCACGCGATCACCTTTTACGGAAAAGATGGCGATTCCATTTATGTGGAGCAGACGCGCACCGTTAGCTTGTTTTCCGGCGGGGTGGCACGGCTGGAAATTGCCGATAGCGATTGGTTCGATTATGATCCCAACCAGGTCGAAGGCGCCAATATAACGCTTTCGCCCATCATGGTCAGCGCCGCGGGCGAAAAGACGGAGCTGCCCAACATCGAGATGCAAATTCCCACGCCGGAATCGCCCATTGTGGTGCTCAGCCCGGAGGAGGAGTACATAAGCGTAAACACAAGCGTGTATCCGGTGGAAGTGCAAATCATTCCCGGCAGCACCATTTCCCTCAATGGGGAAGATGTGAGCGCCGATGTGGATCGCAATGGGCTTTTGTCGCTGATGGTCAATGTGGAGCCAACGGGGGACAATGCCATTTCCCTGTTGGTGCAAACGCCCTATCACAAGCAAGCGCGCAAGGATATTGTGATCAACCGGCCCGTGATGGAAATCGCGCTGGAGCTGGATTACGATACGCCTACGCGGACTTCGCTGAGCGAACAAAAGATCAGCGGCCGAACAGAACCGGGCGCGTCCATTGTGGTGGATAGCTCCTTTGTGTACAATTCGATTGAGGTAAATCAGGAAACCGGCGAGTTCAGCTTCATTGCCCAGTTCTCCACCATTGGCGACAATCTGGTGCGATTCCGGGCCGTGAAGGAAGGCAAGCAGGATTCCACCATCGCCTTTAATATGTACTATTTGCCCTCCATTGCGGAATATTCGCGCAACGCTTGGAAGATGGACTATGAGCAACTGAAAACGCTGTACGAAGCCTGGCACGGGCGGATTTTCGAGTGCAACGGCGTTGTGGTGGATAGCTTTGTGGAAGGTACGACGCAGTACATCCTGATGGACGTTTCCACGACGGACGAGCCGCAGCTTTTGATTCTGGAAAATCTTTCGAGTTTGGGGTCGGTGAGCGACGGCGGCAAATATAGGGCGTATGCCGATGTAAGCGGGCGGTATTTCTACAACAACGAATATATCCCCATGCTGGTGGCGCGCTATATGAATGCGGCGGAATAAAGCCATAAAAAATCCCCGGTCACCAATCGCGGTGACCGGGAATTTTTATATGGTTTACAGTCCTTGGAACGCGCGCTTGGCCAATAAGAGACCGCCAACGATGCCGCTGTTTTCGCCCAGCGCGGGGGGCACGATATAGTCCTCCATGCCGGAGAGAACGCGCGGATGCTGCACATATCCTTTGAGCAGGTCGAGCGTGCGCGCGCGGATCATCGGGAACAAATGGGTTTGCCGCATAACACCGCCGCCCAACACGATGCATTCCGGCGAAATGCAGAAGATCGCGTTGGCACACATTTGCGCCAGGTACTCGGCTTCCAGTTCCCACGCTTTGTGGCCCTCCGGCAGCAGGGACGGTTTTTTGCCCCAACGCGCTTCAATGGCCGGGCCGCAAGCCAGGCCTTCCAAACAGCCTTTATGGTAGGGGCACACGCCGTCCGGCATGGGATCGTCCGCCGAAACGCGCAGCAACATGTGGCCAAACTCCGGATGCACAAGGCCATGCACGAGATTGCCTTCCGCAATGAGGCCGCCGCCGATGCCTGTTCCCACCGTTACATATAGGCAGCTGTTAAAGCCCTGTGCCGCTCCAAGAGCGTATTCGCTGAGCGCGGCGGCGTTGACGTCGGTGTCGATTTCTACGGGCACGCGCAACGCCGAGCGGAGCTGGGGAAGCAAGGGGAAATTGCGCCACAGAGTTTTGGGCGTGGTGGTGATATAGCCATAAGTCGAACTCCTGCGATTCAAATCCAGCGGGCCAAACGAACCGATTCCCAGCGCGCGAATGCCCTTACCCTGAAAAAAGGCGAGGATTTTTTCCATGGTTTCTTCCGGCGAGGTGGTGGAAATCGTTTCCCGCTCAAAAATATGTTGTTCCTCATCGCCAATGCAGAGCACCATTTTGGTGCCGCCTGCTTCCATAGAGCCCAACAGCATAGCAAAGCCCTCCTCCTGTATGATAGCGCACCTTGTTGCCTACACACTATAGCACAAATCAATGTTAAATGTCAATTCGCCGTTGACATATCTGGAAAATTTTCGTATAATCATGACAAAACTATTTCAGGAGAACGCGTATGCTAATACCATTTTTGCGCCAGATTCCCCTGCTTGGGGTGCTGTTGAGTTTGCTGATGGCGGGCAACTCGCTTTCGCAGCCGCATTTTGCGCCGTTTCCCAATTTTACCCCTTCCGGCTGGTCGGGGGTTGTGGTGGCGGCGGACGCGAGCGGCCGCATGGATGTGCCGTTGTTGTTTCAATTCGATTATCCGGAAACCGTTGTAACGATCGATGGGGAGCCGCGTTCCGTGCTCACCAGCGGTTGCGGCACCACCAGCCTGGCTATGGCGATTCAGTATTACCATAAGGAAGACGCCTCCCGCGCCACGCCGGACGCGCTGTTTCAATACGCGGTCGACGAAGGCATGTATGGCGGCGATGGGCTTGGCCATACGGCGCTTTCGAACATCGCCCGCATTTTCAACCTGCGCACCGAATGGCGCAGCGGGAGCGAATCCCGCATATTGCGCTGGCTGCGCGAGGGCAACTTGATCATCGCGCACATGAACACAGGAATGTTCACCGAAAATAGCGGGCACTATATTTTGCTCGTGGGCGCAACGGAAGATGGGAAAGTGCTGGTGAACGACCCCAACAGCCGGCTGATGTCCACGCTGGCTTTCCCTGTGGAAACGTTGATTTCTGAGGGAAAGACCAAAGAGCCATTTTGCTTTCTCCAGTTGCGCTGAGTTTTGGTTCAGGCGGCGCGGCATGGGGTAAATTACAAAATGTGGTTTTATGCCGCGCGTTTGGCGTGCCAGCGCGGTATCATTGGGAAATTTGAATCGATGAGGAGGCTTTTGTATGGATCCAACGGTATTCTTTGATATGTCCTATGGCGTGTACGTCGTTTCCGCCTACGATGAAGAAAAAGGGCGCTCCACCGGTTGCACCGCGAATTCCGTGATGCAGGTGACGGCAGAGCCTGCCACAGTGGCTGTGAGCGTGAACCATGTGAATCACACGCACGCGTGCATTGAAAAAACGGGGAAATTCGCCGTTTCCATCCTGGCAGAATCTTCGAAGCCTTTGATCATCGGCACATTTGGCTTCCGCAGTGGGCGCGATTTTGACAAATTCGCGGGGTTTGACACGCGTGAAGTGGATGGTCTACAGGTGCTGAACGACGCGTGCGGGTATTTCGTGTGCGAAGTGGTGCAAAAGATGGAAACGGAGACGCATACGGTGTTCCTGGGCAAGGTAGTGGCCGCCGAGCGCATCCAGAAAGCCGCGCCCATGACTTATGCGTATTACCACAACGTCATCAAGGGCAAAACTTCCAAGAACGCACCCACCTATATAAAAGAATCTTGAAAATAGCCTTCCGGTGCGTTTGGTTTTCGCGCCGGAAGGCTTGCGTTTGGGGAGCGTTTTTGCGTCAATAATCGCGCATGCGTTTCCAGATGTCCAGCACCAGCAGATACCGCTCGAGCGGGAGCCCTTTGAAGGGGATGTTGCTCGTGCAATAGATGTAACCGCCGCCGGGTTTGGCGTGCGTGAGGCAATACTCCGCCGAAGCGGTCACTTCTTCCACGGTGCCCGTTTGCATGGCCGCGCAATGCACATTGCCGCACAGGGCGATTCTATCGCCATATAGCCGCTTCACTTCGGCGATATCCACGCCGGCCATGGGGTCGAGCGAGTGCAGCGCGTGCGGGTTCGCATCCACCAGTTGGTCGATGATGGGCATGATGTTGCCGTCCGTGTGCTTGATCGCATAACCGCCTTCCTTGCGGATGGCCGCGATGATTTCCGCGAGATAGGGGGCGATAAACTCGGCAAACATTTTGGGGGAAAGGAACGGCCCCTGGTTAAAGCAATAGTCGCTGCACAGGATGAAACCGTCCAGCCCCGCGTCCAGCAGCTTGCGGTCGTGCGCGATGGCTTGGTCGCACATGGCGCGCGCCTCGCGGTGTACCTCTTCCGGTTCGTCGGCGATTTTATAAACGAATTCTTCCAACTCCGCGCCATCGGGAATGGCGAAGGTGCCATCGCCGTGCGCGAGCAGCATGTACCGGTCGCCGGAGAGCTGGCGCAGCCGCCGGATGGTCTCAATGGTGGACGCTTCGCTCAAATATTGGATGCAAATGGCGTCGTGTTCCAGCCGCTCATACACCTGGAGCAGATATTCGGCGTTTTCGGCCAGCTTGCGTTCGCGCTCCTTGGGGGAATCGTTTTTCATGTCTTCTTCATGCAGAAAATCGCGCCCCATCAATTCGTCGGCCAGCTGGAATTCTAGCTCAAAGGTGGGCACGCGATCGGGAATTTTGCGGTTTAGCGCGGTGATCATTCGTTCTTTTGGCGTCATCATTTCGCACCTCCGCGCGGAGTATACCACGATTTCCGCATGGACACCACAGAGAACTTGTTAATTTAACCGCGTTTTCGCTGGCAAAATGGCATCCTGCAATCTGCGCGAAACGCGTCGTGAAAAATCTTTCTCCAAACCATTCAACAAGGACAAGGTTCCTTGCACATTCGGAATAGGGGATTCCGCATAAATGTAATGATTATTTCATCAAATATTTCTTGAAAGATTTTCGGAAGGTAGGTATCATAAAACCAGATTGCATACCACATATGGGTGAATTCTGGGAGGATGCTTCTCGATGGATGCCACGAATGATATGACTGGTGTGGATACTGCTGTGATTGCCAGCATAGCGGATAAATTGTTCCAGGTGATGCCCCTGCTGCGCAAGCGCATGCTTCGCTTGGATGGCATGCAGGCGGAATATGGTATCCCGCTTTCGCATGTACAGGTGCTCGCGATGCTTGAGGAACCAGGTTCCATGTCGGTAAGCGAGATTTCTCGCCGTTTTGGCATTGCCAAGCCCAACATCACGCCATTGGTGGATCGCCTGATTAGCGCCGGGCTGGTGGAGCGCGTGCGCAATAAGGCCGATAGACGGGTGGTGGATGTGTATATTTTGGACGCCGGTCGCGAAAAACTGCGCGAAATTCAAAAAGTGCTATATGATCATGTGCTGAACTGGTCGAGTACCGTTTCGGCGGATGACTACGCGCAGCTGGATAGCGCGCTGTCCACCGTTCTTCGCGTGCTGGGGGAACTGTAGCTTTTTACAAGAATTTTTTGCCACGGGATGAACTTTCATCCCGTGTTTTTCGTCTGATAGATGTTGAGATTACCAGTGCCAAACCATTGGAGGGATAGAAGATGAAACAAAGATATAAATGGATATGGCTTGCGGCGATGCTTGTGGTAGTGGCACTTTTGGCGGGCTGCGGCGCAGGGCAAAAGACCACCCTGAACATTGCCCAGCAATTCGGGGTGGCCTACGCGCCGCTGGAGATCATGAAGGCAAACGGCATTCTGGACAAGTACCTGCCTGCGGGGGTAACCGCGAACTGGCAGCAGTTCGGCGGCCCCACAGCCATTCGGGAAGCCATGCTGGCCGGTGATGTGGATTTTGGCTTTATGGGCGTGGCCCCGGTGATTGTGGGAGCCGCGGGCGGCATGGAGTGGCGGTACGCCACCGGCATTTCCCGCAACCAGGTGGCCATTACCACCACAAAGCCGGAGGTAAAGCGCCTGGCGGACTTTTTGCCCACCGACC
>ERZ857998.4410-NODE-4410-length-10115-cov-18.408052_pt1 | contig 10115 bp, 9 predicted proteins | sample MGYA00519954_ERZ857998 | MGnify/ENA primary metagenome ERZ857998 (study PRJEB31778, sample SAMEA3449424) | human gut metagenome | biome: human gut; feature: human-associated habitat; material: faeces | place: United Kingdom | collected 2010/2012 ...
AGTTATATGTACGACATTCTCGGTCCGGGCACATTCTTATAAAGAAAGCCCTTGCAAATCCAAGTATAGAAAATTTGCAAGGGCTTCTTTATTAATATAAAGAGATATCTACTTCTTCTTTCTCAACACTACGGCAGTACGTGCAGGAATATAAAGTTTCAACCATTCTTTCTTTTCTTTCTTATACAAAGGATCGGCAATCGTGAAGTGAACCACAGAATCATCGGCAAAGCCATTACCACCGAATGCTATATTATCCGTATTCAGAATCACCTCATAAGCTCCCGGAGCTACAAGGAAACCATAGTCTGTAAACGACTGCTTCGGATTGAAGTTAAATACAAAAATCAAATCCTTACGCTCATAAGCCAATACCTGGTCGCCGTCATTATGCCATATTTCTTGTATCGGGGTTGCCTGGAAATCCTTCACACTCTTAATGACTTTCAACATTTCTTCATCGAAGTCACCCATATAGTGATAGGCTAGATTCTTATTGTCGACCAGATCCCATTGGCGACGGGCATATTTGCAAGACCAACCGTTACCCTCACGCGGGAAGTCAATCCATTCGGGATGCCCGAACTCATTACCCATAAAGTTCAGATAACCACCGTTAATTGTGGAAGAGGTCAACAGGCGAATCATCTTATGCAAAGCAATACCACGATTGACTATATAATTTTCATCTCCCTTCTGCATGTGCCAATACATATCCGCATCAATCAGACGGAAAACAATCGTCTTATCTCCTACCAATGCTTGGTCATGGCTTTCTGCATAAGAAATAGTTTTTTCATCCTGGCGACGGTTAGTGACTTCCCAGAACATGCTGGAAGGTTTCCAGTCCTCATCTATCTTTTCTTTGATTGTCTTAATCCAGTAATCCGGAATATTCATAGCCATGCGGTAGTCGAATCCGTAACCACCATCTTCTACTTTTGCAGCCAATCCCGGCATACCGGACACCTCCTCAGCAATCGTTATCGCTTTTGGATTCACTTGATGAATCACTTCATTAGCCAAGGTCAGATAACAGATAGCATTATCATCCTGATGTCCGTTGAAGTAATCTCCGTAATTACAGAACGCTTCACCCAATCCGTGACTATAATACAGCATGGACGTTACACCGTCAAAACGGAATCCATCGAATTTATATTCTTCCAGCCAGTATTTACAGTTAGACAACAAGAAGTGAACGACTTCATTCTTGCCATAGTCAAAACAAAGAGAATCCCACGCCGGATGTTCACGACGCCCTTCCGGATAGAAATACTGGTTCGGATCACCGGCAAAATTACCCAATCCTTCTACCTCATTCTTCACTGCATGGGAATGAACAATATCCATAATAACAGCGATACCCATTCCATGAGCAGTATCGATCAACTCCTTCAACTCATCAGGAGTACCGAAACGGGAAGAAGCGGCAAAGAAACTGGATACGTGGTAACCGAAACTTCCATAATAAGGATGTTCCTGAATAGCCATTATCTGAATACAATTATACCCTTCTTTGGCAATGCGGGGAAGCACCTTTTCACGGAATTCATTATATGAACCTACTTTCTCTTCCTGTTGCGCCATTCCGATGTGACATTCATAAATCAACAGAGGACTTGTGTTAGGTTTAAAAGTCTTTTTCTTGAATTTATAAGGTTTCTCTGGGGCCCATACCTGTGCACTAAAAATTTTCGTCTGTTCATCCTGAACAACACGGGTAGCCCAAGCAGGAATACGTTCTCCCTGTCCACCGTCCCAATATACATTCAGTTTATACAGGTCACCGTGATGAATGGCCCCTTCTGGAAGATTGATTTCCCAAATCCCATTCTTCAGTTTTTTCAGTTTATAGGTAGCCTTTTCTTCCCAGTTGTTGAATGTACCTACTATGTAAATATGACTGGCATTAGGAGCCCATTCACGGAAAGTCCAGCCTTTGGCAGTACGGTGCAATCCAAAATAAAGATAGCCCGAGGCGAAATCCGACAGCGTCTGTTTTCCTTTATTAGTCAGTTCGGCTTCTTTATCCAGCACAAATTGATGCCGGCCGGCAATAGCGTCGGCAAAAGGTTCCAGCCAAGGATCGTTTTTGATAAGATTCAGTGTCTTTTCCATATCTGAATTAAATTAGGATTATGCTTTTACTTTTACAATTACTTTTTTCACTCCGTCCGGGGTAATACCAGGAGCGTGTCCGTCTTGCGGGAAGAAGATAGCAAACATTCCCGGTTTCACGGCAATATAAGTTTCAGCTAATCCTTCAAAGAAAGTGATATCTTTTTCTACATTGTATGGAGCATTTGTCGGGACACAGTCTTTAGCAGCAGTATACCCCATGATTTCTGTTCCCGACAATGGAATTTGAATATCAATAAATTCGTTATGTGTTTCCAGTTTAGCCTCTTCTTTAGTCTTAGGTTTGGTCTGTGCAATATTCACCAGCAGATCTTTTCCTTTCAGTTCAGTCTTACCGATTTCCATGGCTTGAAGATCATGAGATTTCAGGAACTCAATAGCTTGTGCAAACAAAGGATTTAAAGACGCATATTTCTCCAGATTTTCTAAAGTATCTACTACCATAAGAGTTTAATTTAAAAGTTTATATTCTAGGTATTATTCAAAATCGTCAATTGTGTAATTGATAAAGTCGGCAAATCGCTTGAATTGGCGGAATACTTTATCTATCTGTTCCAACATATCCGGTTGGGCGAAGAAGTCATCGGGGACATTATAAGAACAGACATATTCTTTACACTTCAAATAATCAATGTATTTAAAATCTTTTGGAAAGCCCTTAGGAGCAGTTTTCAGGAAGTCTTCCCCTATCACCGGAAAGTATTTCTTAAACTCCGGATCTTCTACGATCGCAACAAATTCCTCAATATTGTCATAAATTGACTGCCGCACAGCTTTTAGTACGTTAGACGGCAGGCATAAGCTCCCTCCGGCAAGCATAGATCCAGCAGGTTGCAGATGCACATAATAGCCACAATGATCGGATTTTTTTCCTTTTGCATTGATATAACCGCCAAAATGTATTTTATACGGAGTTTTATCCGTAGAAAAGCGTGTATCACGATAAATACGATACGTACAATCTTTAGGTTGGATGCCTCGAATTGATTCGTCGAACAAGGAGATACGGGCAATAACTGTTGCTAAGAAATTTTCAAACTCGACACGGGCTGTTTCATACTCCGCCCTGTGTTCATTGAACCAGTCACGATTATTATTCGCAGAAAGATCTTTTAAAAACTGAAAGATAACGGGTATGTTCATCTTTATCATTTTCTATTATTACCCTACAAACGTACAAATTTTATTTCATATAAACTACAAAACGCAACAAAAGGACATAAAAAAAGCATCGGCCTGGTAAAACCGATGCTCTAACACATTTATCAAAAAAACAGACTCTTCTGTCTCTGACGTACTTTAGCTTTCACAAGTGGAGTACAATCTCTTTTAATTAATCTTATATCTAATACTATGAAAAACACATAAATATAACAGACGAAAGAACACCTTTGTTCAAAGGTTCTCTAAATATTTCTGTTAATAATAGTTTATAGAATTAAATGTTTTTCATCAATCGGTATCACGATTTGTCCCCAATCAATCATCGCATTGAATAACATAATACGGAAATAGCTTCCCAACTGTGTATGCAATATCTCCTTTTCTTGAATCAAATGCTTGTCCAGAAGTTCAGCCCGCTTGGTTCCCTTGAGTAGCGGGCACGACGGAGTAAACCATGTATTGCCGTCATAAAGAGCTATATTGGAAATAGACGTATCCGTCAGGTATCCGTTTCTTACCACTAATATATCATCAGCCGTTTCTCTCTGGGCGTACAATGAATTTAGTTCTTCCCGATTCGTACTTTTATAAGTATAATCAATAGTATCCGACGTAACCAGACGTAAAGAGGAAACTTTGCGCCTCTGATAAGGAACGTATGTAATTTCTTCTATCGCCTTTCCGTAAGCAATCCGGCATTTCCAGATACCTTCCAATGATTGGGGAGAAATAAATTCACCTAAGTCAATATCGGCAACATCTTGCCAGAAGGCGGCACGAGTCCGGTTGCAACGTTCCGTATGATAATTGATATTATAAATCTTTCCATCTTCTATTCGGATCGTTTCAATAAATGGGCACATATACTTTCTGTTTCATTTCATTATATTCATTTTCCACATCACTTTGGCTGGTAATCCCACCCCCACTCTTAAAATACATTTTACCACCCTCCTGCTCCACAAAACGGATCATAACTGCGCTATCGAGGTCCTTACCGTCAAAATAGCCCATAATACCTGTATAGAATCCCCTGTCATAGGTTTCAGCCTCCTTGATAATCTGCATTGTTTTTTTCTTCGGAGCTCCTGTGATAGAACCGGCTGGTAAAAGCCGGAATATAATACTTCCCAAATTTGTCAGATAATCATCCGGCAGTACACCCTGTATTTCAGAACTTGTCTGAAGAATACTCCCTTGATTGGTCTGCAATTTATCAATATACCGGTATCGGGATACGGATACTTGTTCGGCCACCATACTCAAATCATTACGAATCAAATCTACAATAGTGGCATGTTCTGCCGTTTCTTTAGGATCGTTGATTAATAGCCGGTCAGCCGAAGGGGTTGAAGCATTAATCGTTCCCTTCATGGGGTAGGAATATATTCTTCCATTATGAATTCTTATAAATATTTCGGGAGAAAAAACCGTAAAAGCATCTCTGACCCATAATTTATACATAGCTTTTGAATAACAATAGATATCTTTCAAAGTCAGATTTGTTTCTACCGGAGTGCGACAAGTCAAGTTAGTGAGAAAACTATTTCCGGCAAAGATGTTTCGTTGGACAATATCAAACGAATGTTGATATGTAGCCAAAGATTCCGGGAAAGATTGCCAACGAAGTCGCTTTCTTGACAAAAAAGCTATATTATTCTCTGCAAACATGGGCTGATTCGTAAAACCATTCAAGTTATAGAGTATTTCGGCAGGGTCTACCGAAGATACTGCTTCTATATAAGAAGCATCCTGCTGGTAATTAATGATAAAAATAAAAGGACGACAGGATTGCCCTAAATAGTTCATTTGTCTGATAGCCTGTTCTTTTGTATATAACTGCATGGATTTGTTCTATTTTTAAGTGAAGCAAATGTACGCAAAAAGTATAGATTAGAAAAAGGTGCAACAAAAAAAGGGTTGCCACCGTGTCTATCGGGCAACCCTTATTATCTATACGAGATCGGTCAAATTACTTCATTGCATCCTGTACCTGAGGAATCATCTTTTTCACATTTGCGTTGTCAGGAGATACCTTTGCTGCTTCTTCCAAGTAACCTAATGCTTCTTTAAATCTAGCTGTTGCTTTTTCTTTTTCAGCAGCATATTTATCTGCATCAGAGTTTGCTAAAGGAGTTGCTTTTTTCAGGATATTGGCTCCGTCATTATAACATAATACTCCAAGGCTGTACAAAGCATTTGTTTTATATGATTTATGATCCAGAGGAATTACCTTCTTGAAACATTCTTCTGCTTCTTCAGCTTTACCAGCTTTTTGGGCGGCGAGTCCGGCTTTCAAGTAGTGTAAACCATAATTCTTGATCATAGTTTTATTATTCGGATCAACTTTCAAGCCTTCTTCCAATGTAGCAACGTATTCATCTGTTTTCTTCAATGCATCCAAAGCCAAAGCTTTACGGGCATACGCATTACCAGTATTAAACTTCTTCTGAATAGCAATATCAAAGAAAGTTACGGCTTCCGCATACTTCTTCACTTCATCTGCTGCTATACCGCAATAGTATGCTGTTGCAGAATCCTGATTATTAGTTTGTTTCAAATATTCGCTGAACTTAGCGTAGGCCACAGGATAATTCTTAGCATTGAATGCGTCATTTCCTTCTTTCTTAATTTGATTAGGATCCGTTTGTGCAAAAATGTTAGTTACTGCAATACTAAATGCAAATAAAAAAATCAATTTCTTCATAACTTTATGTGTTTTTTAGTTGTTTATCGTCCAAAAGTATAAGGAATAATAGAAAGACACAAACCTATTTTTGTTTTTTTGAGCTTTTTGAAACCTATATAACGTTCGTTATTCTTCGTAAAAACGGGCTTTTATTCTCAAATACAGCGTAAAAGGAATCACCCTTTTACGCCTTTCTCGGCCGTCAAAGGGGTGATACACAAACTGTTTGGGTAACTACTTTTATCAAATAAATATAGTATACAACAAGAAAATGTATAGAGGGATATTTAATGTTCTATGAGGGACAACAGGGAATAAAATCAAATATACTGTCACAAGAGTTCTTCCAAATATCTCCTTTTATTAACTTCCCGAAAAAAATGCTATTCATTTGTTTATCTATAAAACACGAATTCGGTCCCCACCTAATTAAATAAAAAAAACTTCTTTCATAAAATACTGATTCATAGCACCAAAGAAAAATATGAATAAAAAAGTTCCAGAAAGTTTTTGAGTTTTCATAAAAAGCACTACCTTTGCATCCGAAAATAAGGCTGGTTCCGTAGCTCAGCTGGATAGAGCAACGCCCTTCTAAGGCGTGGGTCAAGCGTTCGAATCGCTTCGGAATCACAGTTAACATCCGGTAACATTCATATGTTATCGGATTTTTCTTTTAAATGACTGATATTAAACGTTTTACTTTCGCCCCGTTTAACTTTTAATAACCTGTCTGTGTAGGCATATTTGTAGGCATATCCCTTCTACAGGCATAAAATAGGCATATAAAAATGACGGCAATAAGAATTGTAAGACAAGGCAAAAAAGGCAAGACCGACCGCCTCCCCCTGTATGTGGAATTTTATATCAACCGTGAGAAAATAAGGATCGCGGTAAGGTTAAGTGTCACGTCCAAAGAATGGGACGAGCAAAACGAAGTGATAAAAGGCCGGGACAAAGAAAGTAAGGATAAAAATTTAATCATCTCCAATATCCGTTCACGCGTAAGCGATATATTTGTCCGCGCCCGTCTTAAAAATGAGACGCTGACAAAAGAAAGTTTCTTTCGTCACTATAACAATCCTTCCGATTTTGGAACCTTCTTTGATTTTGCACGGGTTTACCTCAAACAAATTAGCAAAACTATTTCTTTCGGTACCTGGAAACATCACGTATCTATCATCAAGAAACTGGAAACATTCGCCCCCGGCCTTGTATTTTCAGAGATTACCCATGAATTTCTCCTGTCTTTCTTTGCATATCTTCGCAAAATAGGTAACATGGATTCTACGGCATGGCGTAACATGGCCACTATCAAAATATATGTAGGTGCCGCCATACGCGGCGGTTATATGGAACAGGACCCGTTCGCGGCCATAAAGATACGTCGCCCCAAAAGTGAAGTTATATACCTGACGGAAGAAGAACTCCTCCGTCTGACCGCCTTGTACCGGTCCGGCCGCTTGGAAGAATGTACCCAGAACGTACTCCGTTTTTTTCTGTTTCTTTGTTTTACTTCTTTGCATATAGGCGATGCAAAAGCATTGCAGATAAACCAGTTCATAGGGAATGAACTACACTACACACGAGGTAAGACCAAAATACCGGTAACTATACCCTTGTCGGACCCGGCACGTTATATTTATGAATATTACCGAGCCGGACGTACAAAAGGTAACTTGTTTATGAACCTTCCCACGGACCAGGATATAAACCGGGTACTGAAAACAATAGCCGGTAAAGTAGAAATAACAAAGGATATCAGTTCAAAAACCGGGCGGCATACATTCGCTACCCTGTATTATAAGAAAACACATGATATCGTAACACTATCCCACCTTTTGGGACATAGTTCTATAACTATGACAATGGTTTACGCACATGTTCTGGAGGATGAACGCGAAGTGGGAATACACGCCTTTGATAATATGTTATAACCCCAAAAGTGAGGGGGAAACGTGTTTCCTGCTTCCCCCTTCGCTTTTCTACTCCAACGTATAAACGCTCCAGTCCATCGCCTTTTTAAGTGCCCAGCCTTCCTTTTGTGTCTCCTGTATATGTTTCACGACACCGGTGTAAAACTCTTGTAGTTGCTGCATACTTGCAAACTCGTAAAACGTCGGGTTGTCTTCTTCCCCGAGCTTGAAAGTAACAGGAAGGTTTTCCCCGCCTGTCTGCAAGGCAAGATCGTACGCCGTCTTATAATTCATCTGGTTCTCCATGGAAAGCCAGACTTTCAGGCCGTTCCATACGTACCCGCTTTCGATCGTGTCGGTTATCTTTCGGTTATACCATTCATTAATAACCGCCTTGATTTCTGCCAGTGCGGGTAGATGATCGAACGTCTCTTCCATGTAACTGCGTTGCACTCCTTCTGCTGTCTCTGTTTCCTGGTAATCCCACGTAATACGCCAGATTCCCCGGCGGCGGTTGGTGCATCTTACCGGTTCCGCCTTGCTGTCTGCATAAATTCGTATCATTTCAAGTAAAATGTATAATTATCAATCCTTTTTCACTTACTTCACCTTCGCAATGTGCTTCAAAAGGCAGTTCTCCGTCTCTTGCCGCTGATTCACAAATGAAAAGGGTTTCCTCCAGGCTGGTAAAATACTTTCTCTCCTTGCCGTCGAGTTCCAGCTTTATAACAGTCCGGTTTCCGTTTTTCGTCGGAACATCCTTTTCATAATCAAGTACGATCACATCCTTGTTCATCAGTTCGGGCGACTTGATCCTTGCCCCGGTAAATCGTTTCCGTCCGTCTTTAGGCTTGTACTTGTAGCCCAAATCTTTTAATTTTTTCATTTTCTTTCCTGTTAGTTTATAAAATAAGTTCTTGCAATCAGCATGTTTTGTAAGCCCGTAAAATGAAGCGGTTAACTCCTGCCTACGTTTCTTGCTTTTAACCTTGTGCATCTTGCGGGCGAACTTTTGTTTGTTACGCTTCCTTAACCGCACATGATCCGGGCGGGTTACATATCCCAGAAAGTCGATACCTTCGGTAATCGGGAAAACGGTATCATTACTTTTAATCTCCAGGTGGGCTTTACGGGCCTGTTCATGAATGATATCCCTAACCTTCCAAAGGTATTTCTTACTACCGGAAAGCACCAGACCGTCGTCACAATACCGGTAATAGTGTGCTACTGCCTCCTGATCCTTTAACCGGTGATCCAGATAAATAGACAGAAGCAAATTACAAAGTCCCTGCGATGATCTTAGTCCGATACTCACGCCTTTAGGCATCATGCGAATGCACTCTTCCAGGATTCCGATCAATATTTTATCCTTGAACATCTTTTTCACTGCATCCAGCAAAACGTCTTGGTCTACGCTCTCATAGAATTTCGTTATATCGAACTGGTACCCGAACAGGGTTCCTTGGGGATCAGCCTTTATATCTTTAACGATATACTGTAAAAGGTCATGCGTACCCCTGTTTTTAATGGATGCGGAAGTAGTCCGGATAAAACGTACTTTCAAATGCCGGTCCACCACATTCATAACGGCGTTAAGAACGATCCTGTCTTCCAGGGAAACCGATTGTACGATCCTTACCTTCGGCCCGTCGTCTACGGTCATTTCCCGATATCCTCCGAGCTTGAACCGCCCGCCCTTTATCCGCTGTCTGATCCTCTTTACTGCCTTTGGGACATCCGCCAGTATTCTACGCCCGGCAAAGCTGCGCTTTCGTCTTCTTTTGCGCAATACCGTTTTTATGGCGTCCTCTATATTGGAGTCCTCGACAATCTCTTCTATAATATTATCTTCTCTCCACATGATAATTAAATTAGCCTTCAATTCCCCGGGCCGGGCTTCTTCGAAAAAAGTTCCTACCAAACCCCATTGCCCTGCGCTTTATTTTTCCCCTTTCCAGCCGTAAACGGCTGCTGTTGGCGAGGCTCATTCCTCTTGGCTCCACATCGGGGACACGTCCCCACCGTTGTACGCCAATTTTTAAGGCTTATGCGCTTTTTCTTTATTCTAATTGTTTGCAAGCCGAACGCCGATGTTCGCATTCGTGTTCGATGAATCGTTATTCGCGTTCGCATACGAAACACCGCCTAACGCGTTCGCGTTGTTGTTCGACCGATACACCACACGAGTGTATATGAGGAAATCCGCC
>ERZ857998.4412-NODE-4412-length-10111-cov-11.312649_pt1 | contig 10111 bp, 9 predicted proteins | sample MGYA00519954_ERZ857998 | MGnify/ENA primary metagenome ERZ857998 (study PRJEB31778, sample SAMEA3449424) | human gut metagenome | biome: human gut; feature: human-associated habitat; material: faeces | place: United Kingdom | collected 2010/2012 ...
TCAGGATAACCAGCGTCGGAATGCTGACAATTTTGAATTTGGATGCTACGTCAGGAGCTTCGTCAACATCCACCTTGCCAAAAACAAAATCATCGCCCATCTCCGCGGAAACCTTTTCAAAAACGGGTGCGAACATTTTGCAGGGACCGCACCATGTCGCCCAAAAATCAATTATGGCAGGCTTCTCACTGTTTTCAATTTCATGAAAGTTATCGTTTGTTACGGTAATATAGCTCATTGTAATTCTCCTTTTGTAATGATATTGACCATTTTAAACTCGTCGCGTGTAAGTTCTCTTACTTTTGGCTCAAACAGGCGGATTGCCAGATATCCGATGGCAAGAAATACAACGCCGGATAAGAACGCCAGCAGATCTCTGTCCACTGCGACAAACAGGTCGTTAAATATATAATACCCCAAAAATATACCGATTAACAACATAACGAGCGGAATTCCATAAGCAATTAATGAAAATTTCAAAATATTTTCCCCCTTGCTTTCCAAAACTACTTTGTCCCCGGGTTCGGCGTCAAGACTATTGGCAACGTCAATCTCTACTTCACTCATATCCTTCAGCATCCCACATGCCTTGCATTTGCCGCATGCCGATGAACGCTTAAAGAGGACCACCGCCCTATTCCCGTCTGTTCTGATTACCTGTCCGCTTTCCAGCATTATTCTTCATCCCCTGACGCCGTCACTGCGATTCCCAGATCTCTTAGCTGTACATCGTCTACTGCCGACGGCGCCTCCGTCACCGTGTGCGGCTGGGCCAAAACGGTGCGGGATTCCAAAAACATCGGTTTTATCGAGCTTTCCGACGGCTCCTGCTTCAAGCCGCTGCAGGTGGTGTTTGAAGCTGCCAAGCTGGAAAATTACAAGGACATTGCCAAAGCGGGCGTGGGCACCAGCCTTGTGGTGACAGGCCGCGTGGTGCTTACGCCGGGGGCCAAGCAGCCGCTGGAGGTGAACGCCGATTCCATCCGCGTGCTGGGCGCGTGCCCGCCGGAGTACCCGCTGCAGAAAAAGCGCCATACTGTGGAGTTCCTGCGTACCATGCCGCATCTGCGCCCGCGCACGAACACGTTCAGCGCGGCGTTCCGTGTGCGCAGCGTGGCGGCTTACGGCATCCACAAGTTTTTGCAGGAAAACGGTTTTGTATACGTGCATACGCCGCTGATCACCGGGTCGGACTGCGAAGGCGCGGGCGAGATGTTTCGCGTTACCACGCTGGACGCGGCCCAGCCGCCCCGAACGGAAGAAGGCGCGGTGGATTTTTCCCAGGACTTCTTCGGCCGCGCTACGAACCTGACGGTCTCCGGCCAGCTGGAGGGCGAGGCGATGGCCACGGCCTTCGGCAAGATCTATACCTTCGGCCCCACCTTCCGCGCCGAGAATTCCAACACACCGCGCCATGCGGCCGAGTTTTGGATGATCGAGCCGGAGATCGCCTTCGCGGACCTGGCGGATGAGATGGACCTCTCCGAGGCAATGGTGAAAAGCGTCATCGCTTATGTTCTGGAGACCTGCCCGGACGAGATGGCTTTCTTCAACCAGTTTTTCGACAAAACGCTTCTGGAGCGCCTGAACGCGCTGATAAACAGCGATTTTGCCCGCGTTTCTTACACGGAGGCCGTGGAGATCCTGAGCAAGCACAACGATTCGTTCCAGTATAAGGTGGAGTGGGGCACGGACCTGCAGACCGAACACGAACGCTTCCTCACCGAGCAGATCTATAAAAAGCCCGTATTTGTGACGGACTACCCCAAGGCGATCAAGTCTTTCTATATGCGTGTGAACGGCGACGGAAAGACCGTGGCTGCGGCGGATATGCTGGTGCCCGGCGTGGGTGAGCTGTGCGGCGGCAGCCAGCGTGAGGAGCGGCTGGACGTGCTGACGGCGCGTATGGATGAGCTGGGCCTTTCCCGCGCGGATTATGAGTGGTATCTGGAGCTGCGGCGCTTCGGTACTGTGGAGCACGCGGGCTTCGGCCTGGGCTTCGAGCGCCTGATCATGTATCTGACGGGCATCCCCAACATCCGCGACGTACTGCCGTTCCCGCGTACGGCCGGCGGCTTCTGAGTATTTGAAAAGGAAAGCGGCGCCCCGTACCAACAGGTGCGGGGCGCCGTGTGTTTATGCTGCTCCGTCGCAGTTGCGCGTATAATCGTCGAAATGCCGCTCGTACGGGGGCTCTTCCCAAGCGGGTACATAGAAATCCTCTTCCTCAAACACGCCTTTCGGCGCAAGCGCTGCCATTTTAACCATACCAAAGGCACTCCTTTCAAACATCGTGGTTTCTTTCGGTGTCTTTAGTATAGGATATTATATGTCCCATAATCAGGACTTTTAACGCTTATTCGTACTGCGCGAGCATCTCCCGGCAGAAGGCGGTGTATTCCCGCACCACGGCAGGCGGCCCAAGCAGCTTTGCGTCCGTGCCGAAGCCGGCCACCCAGCCCATGAACTGGGGACTGACGACGGCCTGCACATGCACCCGGAAAAAGCTGCCGCCGTCGGGCAGCAGTGTGACCTCCTTGCCGAAGCGGTCCAGCACCACGCCGGCCAACCGCGCGGCGAACCGCAGCTCTACGTCCTGCTGCGCACCGCCGAACATCCCGAACATCTGTTTGGCGTACTGCGCCATGTCGAAGCCGTCGAATGTCGCCTTGCCCAGCCTGGACTCTTCCAGAACGGACAGATTCGCCATTTTGTCCACGCGGTAATGGCGGATGCCCGGCGGCGACGCTGTGTGGTCGTAGGCCACAAGATAATAGTTCTCATCGTCCCACACCAGCGCGTAAGGCGAGCGCTCGTAGAGCTGGCCGTCCCGGCGGTAGCGCACGGTTTTTTCCATAGTCCATTCAAAATAACGGAACGCAATCTGCCTGTCCTGTGAAATAGCCGTATGGATGGTGTCGATGCTGTAATAAATACTCTCGTTCATGCTTTTTACGCGGCCCACCGCGTACACCTGCCGCTGCAGGCTCTGGGCCTCCCAGCGGGAGGCGAGGCCCTCCAGCTTGCGGATAAGCTCACGGCTTTTTTTGACGGAGAGGAATTTGGAGGACTGTACCGCGTCTACCAGCAGCTTCAGCTCCGGCAGCTCGAACTCCCGGTGGGCAAGCTGGTAGCCACCCGCTCGGCCGCGGGTGGCGATGATATCCATGCCGTAATCCTCCAGCGCACGGAGATCATCGTAGATGCTTTTGCGCTCGGCGTGCACGCCCAGTTCCTCCAGCCGGGACAGGATGTCGCTCATAGAAAGCGCGTGGTCTTCGTCCGTTTCCCGGCGCAGCAGGTCGGCCAGGTACAGCAACTTCAGTTTTTGTCCTTCGCTTTTCGGCATCCTGCACATCCTTTACAATGCTTTTTTGTGGAAAAAATTGAAAATTTTTTCAATCTGTTTTATACTGGTATCATAGCATGTCCCATGCGGGATGGCAAGGAACCGCCGTCCGTGCGCGGGCGGGAAAAAGAGGGGGAGCGTTGCCTTGATCACCGATATGTCCCAGGGGAGACCCGCCGCCATCCTGTGGCGGTTCACCATCCCCATGCTGCTGAGCGCGGTGTTCCAGCAGCTGTATAATGTGGCCGACAGCGTGGTGGCGGGCCGGTTTGTGGGCGAAGATGCGCTGGCTGCCGTGGGCGCGTCGTTTCCCATCACAATGATCTTCATGGCCGTGGCGCTGGGCAGCAACACGGGCTGCTCGGTCATCATCAGCCAGTTGTTCGGCGCGAAGGAGACGGCCCGCATGAAAACTGCGGTGTCCACCTCGGTTATTGCCATTCTGGCACTTTCGGCGCTGCTTACGGCCGGCGGCTTTCTGTTCTGCGAGCCGCTGATGCGCCTGCTGGGCACGCCGGAAAATGTGTTTGCGGATTCCCAGCTCTATTTGAATGTCTATATCGGCGGGCTGACGTTTTTGTTTTTGTACAATATTTGCACGGGCGTGTTCACGGCGCTGGGCGATTCCCGCACGCCGCTGTATTTCCTCATCGCTTCGAGCCTTGCGAACATCGTTATGGACGTGGTGTTCGTGGTGTGTTTTCACATGGGCGTGGGCGGCGTGGCCTGGGCCACGTTTTTGTGCCAAGGCGTGGCCTCCGTTCTAGCGGCATGGACGCTGTTCCGGCGGCTGCGGGGCGTGCCCGCGCCGGAGCGGCATCCGCTGTTTTCCTGGCGGATGCTGGGGCGCATTGCGCGCATCGCCGTCCCCAGTATTTTACAGCAGAGCTTTATCTCCGTGGGCAACCTGTTCATCCAGAGCCTTGTCAACGGCTTTGGCTCCGCTGTGGTGGCCGGTTATTCCGCGGCGGTGAAGCTGAACACCTTTGCGCTGACGGGCTTCACAACGCTGGGCAACGGCCTCTCCAGCTTCACGGCCCAGAATATCGGCGCGGGCCGTCCCGAACGTGTGAAGCAGGGGTTCCGCGCAGGCGCGGGCATGACGCTGTGCGTGGCCGTGCCGTTCATTGCGGCGTTCGTGTTCGCGGGGCCGCAGATGGTACGCCTGTTTTTGAGCGCTCCCAGCGCCGACGCGCTGGCACAGGGCACGCTGTTCCTGAACATCGTGGCGCCGTTCTATGTGCTCATTTCGCTGAAGCTGGCGGCGGACGGCGTGCTGCGCGGCGCGGGCTGCATGGGCCAGTTCATGACGGCTACGTTTACGGATCTGATTCTCCGTGTGATCCTGGCGTTCCTGCTTGCGCCGCGCTTCGGCGCCGCGGGCATCTGGATGTCCTGGCCGCTGGGGTGGGCAGTGGCGGCTGCGCTGTCGTTGGGTTTTTACTTTACAGGAGGCTGGCGCAAGCGCGTGGGCAGCATCGACAAATAGAAAAAACAAAGGGCGCGGCCATCGGCCGCGCCCTTTGCAGAAGGCCCGCTGTGCTCTGAATGGATTTATGGGAAGATAAAGCTTTTACCGCCCCGCCGCCCGTGCACCCGGCGCTGCCGCAGGGAGCACGTCAGCGGTAGATGCAATCTTCTATATGCGGGAGCAGGGTATAGATGGAATTCCCAATGAGCGCTTCAAAATATTCCTTATACTGATACGTTTTATTCCACCGGTCGATGGAAAACGGGTATATTCCATAGCGCCTTGTTGTGTCGATGAATCTTTTTTCCAAGATGCAAAAACCACTGGCGTCGGCAAGTGCATCGCAGAGAATGATCAGTTTGTCATAATCGTCATAGTCGAGGCCGTTCAGGAAATCCCGGATGAAGGCGTACTGCGCTGCGCTGATATCCTTCTTTCCGATGTCGGCTTCAATATCCTTGACGGGGAAGGAATGCGTCAGACAGATCCTTGCGACCTCGTCCCATCCCCGCGCGGCGGCGTAATCGTATCCGTCGATGATGTGCCTGACAGCGGCCACTCCGGTTCTTCGGCCTATGTCGTGCAGCAGCCCGCAGACAAATGCCTTATCGCTGTCCATTTTATCGCAGCGCCCGGCAATCAGCTCTGCCGCATGCGCCACATTTCTGGAATGTTGCCCCCAGGGACCGGGATTCAGTTCCTCGGCCTTTGCCAGTTCCTGGAGTGCGGTTTTTCGGTCCGGAAACATATCGGCTCCTCCTTTTGCACAAATGCATTTACAGCCCCGGCAGAGCCATGGGCGCTGCTTGGCGTATTTCAGACGTCGTTATTCCGCGCGCTCTTCGTTCAGCAGCCGGGCGGGTACGGTGATATCCCGCCGGGGCACCTTTTCCCAGGAAAAGCATGCGGCCAGCGACCGGAGCGGCACCGGTTCCGGCGCGGGCTGCTGTCCGGCCAGAAAGGCTAGCCAGCCCGTCAGCTCCGCGGGCGTGAAGCGGGCGCGCAGCGCACCCATGTCCAGGCTTTTTTCCCGCTTGGAGAGCCGGACGCCCTCCGCGTTCACCAGCAGCGGCAAATGGTAGTATTCCGGCGTGGGCAGGCCCAGCAGCCGCTGCAAAAAAATCTGGCGCGGCGTGCTGGAGAGCAGGTCCTGCCCACGCACCACCTGCGTCACGCCCATGCGCGCGTCGTCCACCGCCACGGCCAGCTGGTAAGCATAGATACCGTCCGAGCGCCGCAGGATGAAATCGCCGCATTCCCGGGCGAGGTTCTGCGAAAAATGTCCAAGATGTCCGTCTGTGAAAGAAACGGACTCTTCCGGCACGGCAATGCGCAGAGCGGGCGCGCGCCGCCTGCGCAGAGCGTCCGCCTCGGCGGGAGAAAGCCGCGCGCACCGTCCGCCGTACAGTACGGCGCCGTCGGAAAGGTGCGGCGCGCTGGCGGCGTGCAGATCGGCCCGGGAACAGAAGCACGGGTAAACGCGGGCATGTTCTTTCAACATCTGCAGGGCCTGTGCGTACAGTTCGCTGCATTCACTTTGAAAATAGGGGCCGTCCGGCCCGCCTCTCCGGCCGCCTTCGTCCCAATCCAGCCCCAGCCAGGCCAGGTCCTCCTCCAGAAGGCGCGCGTGCTCCGGCTTGCAGCGTCGGACGTCCAGATCTTCGATCCGCAGGAGGAAGCGTCCGCCCCGGCTGCGGGCGGAAAGCCAGGCCAGCACAGCGCAGAACACATTGCCAAGATGCATCCGGCCCGAGGGGCTGGGCGCGAAGCGCCCGCACACGTCAGTCCGTTCCCGCATGGCTGTTCTCCGTCCTCCGGACGCCGCGCGCGTTTCCTTCCTCCGTGCCGGGCGTGCACTGCGCCGAAAAGGCGCGCAGGTATACCGCGGCCGAGCGGGACATCTCCCGTGAAAAAACGCTGTTGTATTTGCGCGCGCAGAATGCCTGCATCCGCGCGGCATAGTCCACGTCCGCGCGGCCTTCGGCGGCCTCGCGCGCGCGGTACATGGCCTCGTGTTCCTCCGGCGTCATGCGGCGGTAACGGTTTTCCCGTACGATATACCGCGCGTCGAAGCGGGCGGGCTTGCGTCGCTCCCGCTGCTGCTGCGTGGGCCGGCCCAGCACCAGCATGGCAGCGGGCACGGCGTAGGGAGGCAGAGCCAGTGCGCTGCGCACATCCTCGCAGTTTTCCAGAATATCCCCGATGTAGCAGCTGCCAAGGCCGAAGCTTTCGGCGGCCACCACCGTGTTTTGTGCGGCGATGGCCGCGTCCGCCGCGGCCAGCAGCAGGTCGCCCTCCCGCGGCGGACGGGGTGCGCAGCCCGCCGCGGCAAAGCCATCGTACCAGCGCTGGCAGTCCGCCACGAACACCAGCACCACGGGTGCGTCCGCGATGAAGGGCTGATGGTCGCACAGGTCGGCCAGGCGTGCCTTCAGCGCGGCGTCGGTGATGTCGAGGATGGTGTACAGCATCTGGTTGCCAGCCGTGGGGGCCTGCATGGCCGCCTGGAACAGCGCGTTTTTAACAGCCTGCGGCACAGGCTCCTCTGTGAACACGCGGACGGATTTGCGCGCGCAAAGCGCATCCAGTGTGGGATTGCGGTCAAATTCCATTCAAAGCACCTCCGGCGCGGGACGGCACAGGGCTGCCGCGTCGCGCAGTGATCGTTCCGTTTCGGCGGCGCCCAGCGCGCTCAGCGGCACAGGCGGCACGGGCACGGCAGGAAGCGGCTGCAACGTGAGCTGATAATAGGAAAGACCCAGCCACCGGCCGTCCTTGTAGCCCGCGTGGGGCAGGCGCGCGGCTTCGGCAAAGCCCATCCGCTCGTGGAAGGCGGCGCTGGCCGGGTTGGGGTGTGTGATGAGCGCAAAGCAGTTGACGTAGCCCTGCCTGCGCAGCAGAGCCAGCAATGCGGTGTACAGCGCGGTGGCGGCGTGCCTCCGGTGTGCGGCGGCAGACAGGTATACTGTGACCTCGGCGTCCCAGTCGTAGCCCAGGCGTGCGGCGAAGCGACCGGCGTAGGCATAGCCCAGTACCGCGCCGTCCTCCTCCGCAAGCAGCCAGGGAAAGCCCGTGTCCAGATGCTCCCGCAGCCGTCCGGAAAATTCCGCCAAAGACGGCGCCTCGTATTCCCAGCTGGCGGTGGAATGCTCCACATAAGGCGCGTAGACCGCCAGCATGCCGCCCGCGTCCTCCGGGCGCGCCATGCGCAGTGTGATGCCAGGCATCGTATCCCTCCCGTCCCGGCCGTGGCCGGGGTCATGCCGCCGGGCGGCAGAGCCGCGGCGGTTCAAGAAATATTATACGGCAAAGCCCCCGCCTGCGCAATGCGCAGGCGGGGGCTTTGTAAAACAGACCGGCTGCCTCACCGGAAAGGCCCGCCGGAGCCGGAAAACCGAACAGGCCCTTGCGGCGAATTGAAAAAGAAAGGCTTTAAATAAAATCCTGCGAACGCAGGTCTCCACCCGGAAGGCACAGACGAAAGTATGATCAGTGAGTGTCCTGCAGGGCGGCCACGCCCTCCTCACCGGTGCGCACCTTCACAACATTTTCCACATTGTAGACAAAGATTTTACCGTCGCCGATGTGTCCGGTATACAGCACCCGCTTCGTGACGTCGATGACGCTGCGCACGGGCACCCTGCTCACGACGACCTCCACTTTCACCTTGGGCAGCAGTGTCACGTCCATGGGCACGCCGCGGTAGAATTCGCTCTGTCCCTTCTGCACGCCGCAGCCCAGCACCTGCGTCACGGTCAGGCCCGTCACACCGATGGAGGAAAGCGCCTCTTTCAGTGCATCAAAGCGGCTCTGCGGCAGCAGGATGACCACTTTGCTGATGCGCGGCCCGGATGCGGGAGCGGCGGTGACGGTGGTGGTTTCCACCACAGGAACCGCTTCGTCGGCGCTTTTTGCCGGGACAGCGCCCTCAACAGTCTCCTGCACTTCAGGGCTTACCATGCCCAGCGACATGGGCGCAAAGTCCGCGTAGGCCGAGATGAGCCCGTGCTCGTGGATGTCCAGGCCGTCGATCTCCTCCTCGCGGGAAACGCGCAGGCCGATGGTCTTTTTCAGCAGGAAGAACACCAGTGTGATGGCAACGCCGACCCAAGCGCATACAGCCAGCACGCCCAACATCTGTACGCCCAGGAAGCCGAAGCCCCCGCCGTAAAACAGGCCGCCGTCCGTGGCGAACAGGCCCGTGAGCACAGTGCCCAGCGCGCCGTTGACAAAATGCACGCCGATGGCACCCACAGGGTCGTCAATTTTGAGCTTCTGGTCGATGAACTCAACGCCGAACACCACTGCGAAGCCCGCGATCAGCCCGATAATGGCCGCGCCGAACGGGTCCACTGTGTCGCAGCCGGCCGTGATGGCCACAAGCCCGGCCAGAGAACCGTTCAGCGTCATCGAGACGTCTGGCTTTTTGTAACGGCTCCAGGTAATGATCATCACCACACAGGTTGCCACAGCTGCGGCCAGGTTGGTATTGACGAAGATGAGGCTGGCGTTCACCAATGTCTCGTCCCCCGTCATCGAAACGGTGGAGCAGCCGTTGAAGCCGAACCAGCAGAACCACAGGATAAAGCAGCCCAGCGCGGCCAATGTAAGGCTGTGGCCCGGGATGGCGTTCGCCTTGCCGTCCTTCGTATATTTGCCGATGCGCGGCCCCACCATCTTTGCGCCGATGAGCGCGCACAGGCCGCCCACCATATGCACTGCCGTGCTGCCCGCAAAGTCGTGGAAGCCCAGCTGGCTCAGCCAGCCGCCGCCCCAGACCCAATGCCCGCCGACAGGGTAAACGATCAGGCTTATGGCTACGCTGTAAATGCAATAAGAAAGGAACTTGGTGCGCTCCGCCATCGCGCCGGAGACGATGGTGGCCGCCGTGGCGCAGAACACCGTTTGAAAAATGACGAACGCCCAGGACGGGAACGTGCTGCTGTAATCGCCCAGGATGAACGGGTCGAACCCGCCGATCAACGCGCCGTCCCCCGCGAACATGATGCCGAAGCCTGCCAGCCAAAAGGCAACGGTGCCGAGGGCAAAATCCATCAGGTTTTTCATGATGATGTTGCCCGCATTTTTGGCGCGTGTCAGGCCGGTCTCCACCATCGCAAAGCCCGCCTGCATGAAGAATACCAGCGCCGCGCCCAGCAGCACCCAAATGGTGTCTACGGATGAATACATAATGACCCCTCCTCAATTTTTTACGCTTTTCAACCGCGGAAATACAAGTGAATTGTCAAACTAAGTGCAACAGGAATTGAGCTCGAAGTCCCATAATTCCT
>ERZ857998.4413-NODE-4413-length-10111-cov-3.802208_pt1 | contig 10111 bp, 7 predicted proteins | sample MGYA00519954_ERZ857998 | MGnify/ENA primary metagenome ERZ857998 (study PRJEB31778, sample SAMEA3449424) | human gut metagenome | biome: human gut; feature: human-associated habitat; material: faeces | place: United Kingdom | collected 2010/2012 ...
AGAGTAGTCCTGCCGTAATCCCTGACGAGCAGATGGCCCGTTTCCGTTTCATGCTTGATTATTCAGAAGAATCGATAAGCATGAACAGTGCCCCTTTGGCCCGTGGTGAAAAGGTCCGCGTGATTAAAGGCCCCCTGACGGGGCTTGTAGGTGAACTGGTTAATGTGGATGGCAAGAGTAAGATCGCCGTTCGCCTGAATATGTTGGGATGTGCCTGTGTGGATATGCCTGTCGGTTATGTAGAGCCTATTATGGCGGCTGTTTAAGGCGAGGGATATGGATGCTGTTATTTTACAGGAAAACATAGAGGGTTTATTAAATTTGGTACGCATGCTGCTTCCTGGTGGGGGGAGTGCAGGCTGCGTGTATCTGGATGACCTTTCCGTCTTACAACGATCCATCCACAAACAGATAAACGATTTATATTCACAACGGGGGAAGACACCGGAACAGGATGCTACCCTGTGTTTGGCCATCCTTCAGGGATATAATGTGTCGATGTACGCCAATCCGGAAGACGAGGATAGAAAACGGTCTGTCTTGCAGCGTTCTCTGACCCTCCTTGATGTTCTTCCCCCTTCTCTTCTTAAACAACAGTTGTCTGCGGTCTGTCACGGTATGCAGGAACTGTGTGAAACCAACTAACTTTTTTATTTGTCAATGAAAATACAACGACTTTTTAGCATTCTACTTTTTTGTTCTATGCTGGGAAGTGGCTCGCTTATGGCCCAGTCCATGAGTGACTCACAGGTACTGGAATATGTAAAGGACGGCATCCGGCAAGGCAAGGAACAGAAACAGCTTGCTTCCGAGCTTGCGCGTAAAGGTGTGACCAAGGAACAGGCTATGCGTGTGAAGCAGCTCTATGAGCAGCAGAACAATGTAAACACCTCCCAATCCACGGGTACGGATATCAACGAGTCCCGCCTTCGTGAAGAGACTAAGGAGAATACTTCCGACATGCTGGAAGATCATCCGACTACGGAAGATTTGGTCCGTGAGGATCAGGTTTTCGGGCGCAACATCTTCAATACCCGCAACCTGACGTTCGAGCCTAGTGTCAACCTTGCCACTCCTGCCAATTATCGTCTGGGTCCCGGTGATGAAGTCATCATCGATATCTGGGGTGCTAGCCAGAACACGATCCGCCAGCAGATCTCTCCTGAAGGCACCATCAATATTCAGAAGATCGGTCCTGTCAACCTTAGCGGTATGACAGTCTCCGCCGCCAACGAGTATCTGAAGGGCGCCCTGAATAAGATCTATAACGGTCTGAACAATACTACCGACCCTACTTCCGACATCCGTCTGACTTTGGGTAATATCCGTACTATCCAGATCAATGTGATGGGAGAGGTCGTGCAGCCGGGTACCTACGCCCTTTCTTCCTTCTCTACCGTCTTCCATGCGCTTTACCGTGCAGGCGGTGTGAGTGATATCGGTAGCCTCCGAAACGTTCAGTTGGTACGCAACGGAAAGAATATCGCCACCATCGATGTTTACGAATTTATCATGAAAGGCAACACGCAGGATGACATCCGCCTTCAGGAAGGTGACGTGGTTATCGTCCCCGCCTACGATGTCTTGGTAAAGATCAGCGGCAAGGTAAAACGCCCTATGCGTTTCGAAATGAAGAAAGACGAGAACCTTGCCACTTTAATCAAATATGCCGGCGGCTTTGAAGCCGATGCCTACACCCGTTCATTGCGTGTTGTCCGTCAGAATGGTGAGGAATATGAGGTCAACACGGTCAAGGATATGGACTACAGCATCTACACAATGCGTAACGGCGACGTTGTAACAGCCGAAGCCATTCTTAACCGCTTCACAAACAAACTGGAAATCCGTGGCGCTGTCTATCGTCCCGGCATCTACCAGCTCAGCGGTAAACTGAATACGATCCGCGAACTTGTCCATGAAGCCCAGGGCCTGACCGGTGACGCTTTCCTGAATCGTGCCGTCCTTTATCGCCAGCGTGAGGATTTGACCAGTGAAGTTGTTCAGATAGACATCAAGTCTATCATGAACGGTACTTCCCCGAACCTCGCCCTGATGAAGAATGATATCCTTTACATTCCGAGCATTCACGATCTGGAAGATCGTGGCAATGTCACAGTTCACGGTGAGGTCGCCCAACCGGATTCCTATCCCTATGCTGATAACATGACACTTGAGGATCTGATCATCCAGGCCGGTGGCTTGAAAGAAGCCGCCTCTACTGTCCGCATTGATGTGTCGAGACGAATCAAGAATCCCCGTAGTACTGCGGATAATGATACTATCGGTCAGATGTATACCTTCTCTTTAAAGGATGGTTTTGTCATCGACGGTCAGCCCGGTTTTATCCTTCAGCCTTATGACGAAGTTTATGTCCGTCGCAGTCCGGGTTATCAGGCACAACAGAATGTAGTCATTGATGGTGAAATTCTGTTTGGAGGAAATTATGCCATGACCAACCGTGAGGAACGTCTTTCCGATCTGGTGAATAAAGCGGGTGGTCCTACCAGTCTTGCCTATCTTCGTGGTGCGAAATTGACCCGTGTGGCAAGTGCCGGTGAGAAGAAACGTATGGGTGATGTGATTCGCCTGATGAGCAGGCAATTGGGTGAAGCCATGATTGACTCTTTGGGTATTGGTGTTGAGGATACCTTTACGGTAGGTATTGATCTGGAGAAGGCTTTGACTAATCCTAAGGGTAGTGCCGACCTTGTCCTACGTGAAGGTGATGTGGTCTTCATACCTAAGAATACTAATACTGTAACTATCAATGGTGCTGTCATGGTTCCGAATACGGTTTCTTATATGAAGGGAAAGAATGTGGATTATTACCTGAATCAGGCCGGTGGCTGTTCTGATAATGCAAGGAAGAGTAAGAAGTTCATTGTTTACATGAATGGTCAGGTGACTAAGGTGAAGGGTAGTGGTAAGAAACAGATTGAGCCGGGGTGTGAGATTATTGTGCCTAGTAAGGCTAAGAAGAAAGGGAACATAGCTAATATTTTAGGTTATGCTACTTCCTTCAGTTCTTTGGGAATGATGATTGCTTCTATTGCTAATCTGATAAAGAAATAACTTGTATTATAATGAAGGAACAACAGTTACAAACGGATAGTAAAGTCCTTACAGATTTAAATATAAAGAATATAGAGGAGATAGAAATAGATTTAATAGCATTTGTGCGTAAGATAATAACTATTCGGAAAATGCTGTATAAAGCAGCAGTTATAGGTTTAGTAATAGGTATTATTATAGCATTAAGTATTCCTAATCAATATACAGTAATGGTAACTCTTTCTCCTGAAATGGGGAATGCTAAAGGTAATAATGGATTAGCAGGGCTAGCTGCTTCTTTTTTGGGAAATGGAGCTACTGTTGGGGAGAGTTCAGATGCATTGAATGCATCTCTTTCCGCTGATATAGTATCATCAACTCCTTTTTTGCTGGAATTATTTGATGTAGAAATTCCTGTTTTCAGGATGAATAGAAAACTAACTTTGAAATCTTATTTGGATGAACAATCTTTACCTTGGTGGAATTATATCATTGCATTTCCTAATATATTTATTAATGGAATAAGATCATTGTTTGTGAAAGATGAGATTGATACAGGTATTTCACATTATAATACAATAAAATTAACGAATGAAGAAAATAATAAACTTCATTTTCTTAAAAAGAATATTATAGCTGTAGTAGATAGGAAAACAGCAATAACAAGTATTTCTGTTTCTATGCAAGATCCTATAGTTGCTGCTGTCGTAGCAGATACCGTAGTTCAAAAATTACAGGAATATATAGTTAATTATCGAACTTCCAAATCAAAAGATGACTGTGCCTATTTGGATAGATTATATCATGAACGGCAACAAGAATATTATATAGCCCAAAAAAAATATGCAGAATATGTGGATGCACATGATAATTTGATTCTTCATAGTGTTCGTGCAGAACAAGAGCGTTTGCAAAATGATATGAATTTGGCTTATCAAGTGTATAGCCAAGTAGCTAATCAATTACAAGTAGCTAGAGCTAAGGTTCAAGAAGAAAAACCAGTTTTTGCAGTAGTTGAACCATCTGTTGTACCTTTGAAGCCATCTAGTACGGGAATGGGTATTTATATGTTAATATGTGCCTTTTTGTCGGTTTTTGCAACTCTAGTTTGGCTGTTGTTTGGCGCAAAGGTAATAAGTTCTTTAAAAAAGAAATTATAAATGAGATTTAAAAAAATAACCTATAATCGTTAACTAATTCCTATGGATTATATATTTATAGTTTTAGCTTTTGTTATCTCTGTCTTTGTTGCACGTCTGATAATTCCTCGTATTTTAATAATTTCCCTTCGCAAGAAATTATTTGATATTCCGGATGCTAGAAAGATTCATAAAAGAGCTATTCCTCGCTTGGGAGGTGTTTCCTTCTTTCCTACAATATTATTTTCTTGTTGTCTTGTATTGGCTTTTCGTTCTTTGGCAGGGTATAATATTTCTGATTTGCAGGTATCGTATGTTTTGCCGGAATGTTTATTTTTAATTTGTGGTATGACACTTTTATATTTGACAGGCATTGCTGATGATCTTATTGGAGTTCGATACAGACAGAAATTTGTAGTTCAGATACTTTGTGCTTGTTTTCTTCCTATATCAGGTCTTTGGATAAATGATTTATATGGATTATTTGGAGTTCATGTGATTTCAGCTTGGGTTGGAATTCCTTTTACTGTACTAACTATTGTTTTTATTACTAATGCAGTGAATTTGATCGATGGTATTGATGGGCTTGCTTCAGGATTGAGCAGTGTGGCGCTTTTGGTTTTTGGAGTTCTCTTTATTGAAAAAGGATTATGGATGTATAGTATCATTGCATTTAGTACTTTTGGGGTTTTAGTTCCTTTTTTTTATTATAATGTTTTCGGTAGTGTTGAGCGTGCAAGAAAAATATTTATGGGTGACACGGGAAGTTTGACTTTGGGATATATTTTAAGTTTTCTTGCTGTTAAGTATAGTCAAAATAATCTTGTTGTGACTTCTTATACTGAAGGTGCTTTTGTAATAGCTTTTAGTACTCTGATTGTTCCTTCTTTTGATGTAATTCGTGTGGTGATGTTACGCATACGTAATGGAAAGAGCCCTTTTGAAGCTGATAAGAATCATATCCATCATAAATTTTTAGCAATGGGATTTACTCCTCGCAAGGCTCTGATTACTATCTTGTTGATATCATGCTCATTTAGCGCTATAAATATTTTTTTTATGCCGTGGGTAAATAATACGGTGATGTTAATTGGAGATATCACTATATGGATTGGATTGAATTTATGGTGGGATCATTTGATAAAGAAATGAAAACTGTAGATTTTGGGTTTTGATGGATTAAAAATTGAGCTATTATTTTTAGTCGTTTTTTTATCATAAAAAATAATGTGTGTATTTGTTGATTGAAGAGAATAGCTTATTGTATGTTTGATTTTTTTTACTTTAAAATTTAGTATTGCTAATGAGTAAGATAGGGATCGTTACTTGGTTTGGAAGCAAAAATTATGGAACTAATATACAAGTTTATGCTTTATATAAAAAAATAAGTGATTTAGGATATTCCTGTGATTTAATTTCTGCTTTTGAGATGAATCGATTTTCATGGAAGAATCTTGTGAAATATATACTGTTTATTTTTCAAATAGAAGTTGTTATTAATAAGTATAAAGCAAGAAAAGATTTAAAGTGGAGAAAGATACTCAAGTTTTTAGAGGAAGATATTTCGATAAGGAGGGTTTATACTCATAGGCAATATAAAAAAATGCTGCAGGAATATTCGATATTTGTAACAGGAAGTGATCAAATATGGAACCCTCATTATTTAAAAGAATTTTATTTGTTGGATTTTGTTGGTACAAAGCGAAGAATTGCCTATTCTTCTAGTATTGGAGTTGAGAAGATACCTGATAATAAAGTGAAAATATATAAAAAATATTTGTCAAAATTTGATTATATAAGTTTGCGTGAAAATACAGGATGCTATATTATCAGTAAATTACTAAATCGGAAGGATATAAGAAAGGTAGTGGATCCAACATTTTTGTTAAGTCCAGAAGAGTGGAAGCGGTTTGGGGGATTAGCGGAACTTGAGATAGAATTTCCTGCTGAATATATATTGTGTTATCTTATTGGAGATAGAAAAGATTATAAGTCTCAAGTGATGGATGTACAACGTCGAATAGGTATTAGTAATGTACTAATAATTCAGTCTGCTGAAAATGAAAATTTTATGATTGAAGGTGCGTTTGTGTATCGTAATGCCGGACCTCGAGAATTTGTGCAGTTAATTAGAAATGCAGCTCTTGTATGTACTGATTCATTTCATGCTACAGCTATATGTATAAATATTTCCGTGAACTTTGTTGAGTTTGTACGTTTTGATGATGCAGATTCCCATTCTCAAAATTCTCGTATCTATGATCTTTTAAATCGTTATCAATTAAATGGCAGGCTATATAGCAGTTGGGATGGAAAAGCTTTAGATAATAATGATTATAAAAAAATACAAACAATGCTTGAGAATGATAGAAAATATTCTTTATCCTTTTTAATTAATGCGATTGAGGCATAATGGAGCTAAATTATTATTTGTCTTCTTTTTTATGGAGTACATCCTCTAAAGTATTAACAGCTATTATAAACTTTTTTTCTATTCCTTTATTATTAGGATTATGGGGGAAAGGAGATTATGGGGTACTTTCTCTTGCTACAGCTTGTAATGGGTATATGAGTCTACTAGATTTAGGAATGAATTCTGGAGCTGTGAAGTATTATTCGCAGTGGGCAGTTGAAGGTAAGAAAGATTTGATTTATCGCGTTGCACAGTCAAATACTTTTTTCTATATATTGATATCATTTATTAATATGATAGGATTGATTGCAATTGCTTTGTGGGGAGAAAGTTTATTTAATATCACTCACGAACAATTTATAATCCTTAGAACTTGCCTTTTAATTTTAGCTTTTTTTTCCATACCAACATGGATATCCGCCTCATATAATCAATTATTAGTTGCTGATAAACAATTAGTTTATACACAAAAAGTACAATGTGTGTTGTCTATATTTAAAATAGTATTAGTTGTAATGACAATTGTTGGGAATTTAACGTTGGTTACCTATTATTTCTTCTTTACATTGATTCTTGCTTTTTTATTTATACCTTATGCATATAAATGTAAGAAGGATAGACTTATCGATAACTTTAGAATCAAGTTTTATTGGGCTGATTTTAAGATCGTTTTAATGTATAGTTTAGCTTTATTTGCATTATCTATCTTTCAAGTTACTGCAACCCAATCTCGTCCGATATTATTAGGTATATTTTCTTCAGATGCTGCTAATGTTGTAGCTGAATTTCGAATAATTGAGGTTATTCCTTTATTTATTGTTACAGTTGGAGGTACATTATCTACTATATTATTGCCAAGAAGTTCAGAATTGGTTGCGAAGAATCAACGTAAAGTTATAAAACAATTTGCATATAGAGGAACAACTATTACCACTATATTAGCTAATATTTTATGCATCCCCTTTATATTAGGTGCGCAAGAGATTTTGGTTGCATATGTTGGGATAGAATATCAACATCTGACTATTTGGTTAATTATGTGGTGTGTTACAGTTCTTATCCAAATTCATACAACTCCTGGAAATAGCCTAGTTTTGGCTTATGGGAAAACTAGGCTATTGGTATGTACTTCTGCAATTGCTTGCGTTATTTCTATGTTTATAAATGTATTTTTTTGTAAATATTATGGTGTTGGATCAGCTGTTATAGGCTATTTAGTATATGTTTCAATTGTAATTGGCGCATATTATGTGGTTTATTATCATAAATTACTTTGTTTAAATCGCTATAGGATGTTTTTATCTTTTATAAAACCTACATTTTGTTCTTTAATAGCGTTACTTTTGGCTTATTTGTTACCTTTTCATTTGTTTTATAGTACTTCTTTAGATAATAAAGTATCGTATATATTATTTTTTATATTAAAAGGAAGTGGATGGCTAATTATGTATTTGCTTCTTCTTATTATTTTTAAGATAGTACGTTTAGATAATTATAAGATAAAAGTATGATACAATGAAGATTTGTTCTAAGGAGAAATGTACTGCTTGTTATGCATGTTTGAATGTATGTCCTATCAATTGTATTTCTATGCAGATGGATTCGATAGGAGTATTGTATCCAAAGGTTGATGAGGAGCGTTGTGTAAATTGTAATTTATGTATAAAATCATGTCCGAATAATCGAATTTTGAATTTTAGGTATCCTAATAAATGTTATGCTTCTTGGATAGGAGATCTTAAAAAACGTAAGATTTGTGCTTCAGGTGGTTTGGCTACAGCTTTCTCTGAGTATATAATAAAATATGAAAATGGTATTGTATATGGTACAAGGTATGATAAGGATATGCAACCTATTACAACTAAATGTACAACAGTTGATGAACTAGAATATTTTAAAGGATCAAAGTATGTTCAAAGTTTGGTAAGAGATTGTTTTCATGAAATAAAGGAATATTTGCAACAACAAAGAGTTGTTTTGTACATAGCTACTCCTTGTCAAATTGCTGGGCTTTATTCTTATCTTAAAAAAGACTATTCAAATTTGTTAACTATAGATTTAATATGTCATGGAGTATCCCCTACTTCTTATTTCAATAATGAAATAAATTATTTGAAAATGACAAAGAAAATTTCATCAATAACGGATATTAGATTTCGGGGAAATGATAGCAAAAACTATAAACTTTCACTTTGGGATAATAATCAGTTAAAATATTGTAAATCAGCATATCATCAATATTATTTCTCTGGATTTCTTAAGGGTATTAGTTTACGTGAGAACTGTTATGCTTGTGATTATGCTCGTCCAGAGAGATTATCTGATATAACAATAGGTGATTTTATAGGTTTAGGTAAAGATTTTCCGTTTGAGTATTCCATTAATAATGTATCTGTAGTTTTGATAAATTCGGTAAGAGGTAGTTCTTTGTTTGAAAATATGCGACAAAACACCTTGTCGTTGTATGCTGTTGAACGTGAATATGATGAAGCGATTAAGTATGGTCCATCTTTGTGTGCTCCTTTTCCAAAACACCCCAAACGAGAAAAATTTGTTACTATATGTAGGGAAAAAGGATATGTATATGCAATAAGGAGGGTATTGAAATATGAAATTTATAGACGTAAATTATTATTTGTGTTTACATGGATTGTCAGATTTATTCGAACTAAATAGAAGACGTTATGATAAAAATAACTATAGAAAGTACTTTGTTTGTGAATAGTATGTGATGAAAAAGTGCTTATTTATTTTTTAAGAAGGAAGTTCGTTTATAAACATTTTGTTGTATTATTCTATTGATTATGGATGTTTCTGTTATTATTATAAATTACAATACTAAGGCATTGACGAAGTCATGTATTGAAAGTATTTTTTCTGAGACTTGTGGTATTGAGATCGAAGTGATTCTCGTTGATAATGCTTCTTCTGACGGGAGTAAGGAATTATTTCAAATCGATGAGAGAATAATCTTTATAGAAAGTAATGTTAATTTAGGGTTTGGAAAAGCTAATAATTTGGGTTATAAATATGCAACGGGGAAATATATTTTCTTATTAAATTCTGATACTTTATTAAAAAATAATGCAATAAAATTATTTTTTGATTTTGCAGAAAAAATGGATCATAGTATAGCTTGTGTAGGGACTCTTTTGTTAGGGAATGATGGGGAATTTATTCATTCATGTGCTAAATTTCCTTCATTAAAAAGTATTTTCTGCCAATTACTAAATCAATACACCTCTTTGATTGGGTGGGATATATCTGGGTATAATTTAAATTTAAAAGAGGTGCATTTTCCGAAAGTTGTAGATTATATAACAGGAGCTGATTTGTTTATAAGAAGAGATGTTGTGGAACAGTTGGGGTTGTTTAACCCACTTTTCTTTATGTATTATGAGGAGACAGAGATGCAATATCGTTATAGATCGATGGGATATTTTTCAGTTTTAATAAATACTCCTAAAATACTACATTTGAATGGTATAAAAAAGTTATTGAAACCAAC
>ERZ857998.4415-NODE-4415-length-10109-cov-2.927690_pt1 | contig 10109 bp, 7 predicted proteins | sample MGYA00519954_ERZ857998 | MGnify/ENA primary metagenome ERZ857998 (study PRJEB31778, sample SAMEA3449424) | human gut metagenome | biome: human gut; feature: human-associated habitat; material: faeces | place: United Kingdom | collected 2010/2012 ...
GTGCAACATTACTATCCGTGTGCATGACGGCTTGGATGAGCGCCTGTTCCGCCGGGGACTGGAGATTCTGTTCGAGGATCGCAAAGCTTGTCCGCGCTTTTCAGGCGATGCCGCGCTGGTCAGCGGGTTTATGAAAAATGGCTATTCCGCCGAACTGGCGCGCAGGCGCATCGCGGTGGGCTGCAACTGGATGAGTCTGCCGGGGCTGGAATACACGATGAACGACCTGATCAAGATCAACCTGGCAAAGGTGTTCGAGGTGGCCTTCGAGGAATACGCCCCACAGGAAAACCGCACCGTCGAGGGGCTGTACGCCCTGTATCGCCAGCACCTGGCGACTGCAATCGCCTGTGTGGCGGAGGGCATCGATTTTCACCTGCAAAACCAGCACAAAAACGCCCCGGAACTGATGCTAAACTTGCTCAGTCATGGCCCCATCGAAAAGGGGCTGGACGCCTCCAATGGCGGCATGAAATATTACAACATCGGCGTGGATGGGTGCGGCCTGGCCACCGTGGCGGATTCCTTCGCTGCGCTGGAGCAGCGCATCGAGCGCGAAGGCGTCCTCACATGGGGTGCGGCCATTCAGGCCGTGCGCCAGGACTTTGCCGGCGTGGAGGGTGAGCGCATCCGCCGCATGATGCAATCCATCCACCGCTTCGGCTACGGCAATTCCATCGGCGATCGATGGGCAGAGCGGGTGAGCGCGGATTTTGCCGCCATGGTACACGAAAACCGCACGCCAGGCGGCCGCCGGATGATTCCGGGCATCTTTTCCTGGGCCAATACGATCATGCTGGGCAAGGCCGTGGGCGCCACCCCCAATGGCCGCCACGCGCGCCAGCCGATTTCCCACGGCGGCAATCCGGATCCCGGTTTCCGCAAGGATGGGGCCTTCACCGCCATGGCAAAGGCGATCGCCCGGGTGCAGTGCGGATATGGAAACACGGTGCCGTTCCAGTTGGAACTGAACCCCACTGTCATCGACCAAAAGAATGCTATTGACCGGATCGGCGCGGTGATTCGAACCCACTTCGCCATGGGCGGCACGCTGTTGAACATTAATATCCTGGATAAGGAAACGCTGCTGTGTGCCAACGAAAACCCGATGCTGTATCCGGATCTCGTGGTGCGGGTCACGGGCTTTACAGCGTATTTCATCACGCTGTCGCCGGAGTTCCGCCAACTGGTAGTGGATCGCGTCGTGAGCGCATAAGGGGCAGAGAAGTGGGCGTGCCCTACACAACCAGAACCGCGAAAAGGCACATATTTGTACATTTTCGCGGTTTTGCACTATACCGTTGATTCGACCACGAATTTTAGATATTGCATATTGTGCAACACTGGTATATAATGCACACAGTCCATTCAATAAGCAACTAAAATAATACGGAAATTGGGAGGGGAATTGGATTTGACCGATATACAAATGGACGGGCGCAAACCAGTGATCGTGTGGCTAAGAAGAATCCGGATGGTGCTTTCTAGATGGCAACTGTATGCGCTGCTGGCTCCAGCCGTCGTTACTACGCTGCTGTTTCATTACTATCCCATCTATGGGATTCAGATCGCGTTTAAGAATTACCGAAACAGTCGCGGCATCTGGGGCAGCAGTTGGGTGGGACTGAAGCACTTTCAGAGCCTGTTTTCCTACGTGAATTTCGATGATATCCTGCGCAACACCATTTCCATCAGTCTGTATTCCATCGCGGTATTCCCCTGTGCGGTGATCTTTGCGCTCATGCTGAATGAAGTGCGCAATCTGCGCTTCAAAAGGGGTGTGCAGATGATCAGCTATGCGCCGCACTTCATTTCAACGGTTGTCGTGGTTTCCATGCTGCAGATCTTCATGCAGCGCAGCAATGGCCTAATCAACAACGTCATCGCTATGCTGGGCGGCGAGCGGATTGATTTTCTCAGCATTCCGCAATACTTTTCCACCATCTTCGTGTGGTCGGGTGTGTGGCAGAATCTGGGCTGGAACGCGATCGTGTACATTGCGGCGCTGGCGGGCGTTTCTGCGGAACTGCTGGAGGCGGCCCGCATCGATGGCGCGAACCGCCTGCAGATCATTTGGCACGTGAATCTGCCGCACATCTTCCCCACGATCGTCACGCTACTGATCATAAGCACGGGTTCCGTGCTCTCCGTGGGGTTTGAAAAGATCTATCTGATGCAGAATTCCCTCAATCTGGATGCATCCCGGGTGATCTCCACCTATGTGTATGAAATGGGCATTGAGAACGCGCAGCTGGATTTTGCCACGGCCGTGGGCCTATTCAACAATGCCGTCAACATCGCCATCCTGCTGATTGTGAACACCGTCGCCCGCAAGATCTCGAAAATCAGCATTTTCTAATGCGACCGACTGGCCAGAGAACAGGAGGGTATGGTATGACTATATTGCACAGGAATCGCTCCGCCTTTCGAAAGAGCGCTGCGGATCGGGCGTTCGGGATTGTGAACGCGATACTCCTGATCGTGATTGCCTTCACGATGGTTTATCCGCTGTATTTCGTGATTGTGGCATCCTTCTCGGATCCGTTCGACGTTGTCAATGGCCGCGTGTTCCTCTGGGTGCGCAATTTCACCACGGAATCGTATGGTTATGTATTCAATAATTCGCTGTTGTGGTCGGGCTATGGCAATTCCATCGTCAATACGATCTGCGCAGTGGCGTACAATCTGGGCATTCTGATCCCGGCAGCTTATGTGCTCTCCCGGCAGGATCTGCCCGGGCGCTCGTTTTTCAATCTGCTTTTTCTCGTCACGATGTTTTTCGGCGGCGGCATGGTGCCCACCTATCTGATGTATCGTTCCTTTGGAATGCTGAACACCCGCTGGGCGCTGATCCTGACAGCGATCAGCTGCTACAATCTGGTGGTCGCGCGCACGTATTTTCAAACCGCCATCCCAGAAGTGCTGTACGAGGCGGCCCGCATTGATGGCGCATCGGATTTCCGCTGTTTTTTCCAGATTGCTCTGCCGCTGGCGGGCTCCATCGTGGCGGTAATCGCGCTGTTCTGCGCGTCGGCTTCATGGAACGGATACTATTCCGCGCTGCTGTACATCCGAGATCAGAAGCTGTATCCCCTGCAATTGGTGCTGCGCGATATTCTGATCACCGCGCAAAACGCCTACAAGAACATCGATGCCAGTTCCGCTGGCGAAGAAGGCGTATTTGAACAGGCTCTGCGTCTGACCTACCTGGCGGAATCGATGAAGTACGCCGTGATTTTCATCGCAAGCTTCCCTATGCTGGCAATGTATCCGTTCGCGCAGAAGTTCTTCGTAAAGGGCGTTCTGATCGGCGCGGTGAAGGGATAATCTGCCGAAAGCACGGCTTTCGGATAAAAAATGAAAAGGAGAGAAGAAACGTGAAAAAGAAGATCTTGTGCATGCTGGTTTGCCTGGTGGTAGGCCTGAGCGCCTTCGGTGCGCTGGGAGAGGGTGCGTATCCGGAGTATCTGAATCTGGACAGCTACTATCCCTTCGTGAAGGATGGCCACTCTGTAGAGCTGGAATTCGGCATCATCGTGACAACGGATTTCAGCGAAGACCCCAACTCCCGCTATTTCTGGAAGCTGATGGAGGAGGTTTTTAACCTCAAATGCAAGGTGACCCAGGTCACCAACAAGGACGAATACGTCACCCTGTCCTTTGCGGCGAATGATCTGCCCGATATCCTGATCGGCGTGGAACTCACCACCACGCAGCTCGTGAATTATGGCATGTTGGAAGGACAGCTGCTGAACATTGAGCCGTACCTCAGCAAAGAACTCACGCCGCGCCTGTGCGATCTGTATGAGAAGTATCCGGAAATCAAGTCCGGCACGACCACGCCCGACGGGGCGATTTACACGGTACCCTATATTATGGATCCGAACAACCCCGCCCTGTACGCTGTTTCTTCCATCAATATGGACATGCTGGAAGAAACCGGGCGCACAGAAAAGCCCACCACACTGGAGGAACTGGTCGAGGTTTTGTATGAATTCCAGGCGTTGGGCGATGACGTCATTCCGCTGGCTGGCTCTTGGGAGAATGCCAATCCCACCAGCATGCTCCTGCGGGCGCTGGGCTATGAAACCCGCTTCTTCGACAAAATCTGCCTGAAGGATGGCGAAGTGGTTCTGCCCGCCGCAGACGAGGGCTATCTCGCATATCTGACGCTGATGAACCAGTTCTATAACGATGGCATTATAGAAAAGGATTTCTTCACCAATGACCTGATCACCCTGCAGGCGGAAGCAGCGGAAAAGCGCCTGGGTGTTCTGGACTCTGCGCCCGATGGATACAGCGCGGATCCGCAATTCTTCCAGCAGTTCGAGGCGCTACCCGCGCTCTCGTCCGCCAATAGCACTCGGCGCGTGGCCACGCAGAATAATTTCTGGAGTGCCGGCGGCTGTGTCATCTCGGCCGCGACGGAGCATCCGGAGTTGTGCCTGCGATGGATCGATTGGATGATGACCACGGAAGGCACCCACGCGGCGTGGGTTGGCGCGCATCGGGACAACGAAACCCTGATGTTGGACGGTTGGGGCGGCTGGTATGTCAACGAAAACTATTCGCGCATGGACGTCGACCGCGAGACCTGGCCGGATCGCTGGACGGGTGCGGTGGAATACCTACGACAGGAAGTAGCCGCCTTCAACATGGGCTCGCTGGGCTACACCGTGGAAGAGGACGCCTACCGTCAGAGCATGTCTGGCCTAGAGCTGCGCACACCTCAGACTGTCTGGGCGCTGGATCCCAACAATGCATCTTATTACTGGCGCACTTCTGCCGATCAAGAATACACGGAACTGAACGAAGTGGATATCTCTACCCTCTTGTATTTCTTCGATGAGGATACCAATGACCGCCTGATTGAGCTGGAAGCACTGCTGACTCCCTATATCGAGAGCGAAACGGCGAAGTTCATTACCGGCGCGCGACCCCTGGCGGAGTTTGAAGACTATCTGCAGGAAATGCAGGATCTGGGCGCGGAGGAATACGTGAAGTATTATGCGGATTCTTATGCCCTGTATCTCAGCAACCTGAATGGCTGAGCGATACCATTCCTTCCCCATGCGGCGGGAGGCATCTGCGGATGCCTCCCCAAAGAAACAGCAGGCATGCGCGGCAATCGCACATGCTCATTGCTGTTTTTAAGGGATTCTGCAAGGAGGATCCATGAGAAAGCACTTTCGTTCCATGCGCGTGTTTTACCGATATCTGATGTCGCACTGCGGAATCGCCCTGCTATGCTGCGCAATCCTGGGAATCTTCCTGTTCAGCACCTACGTTGCAGAATATGAGGATCGCATATATGCCGGAGAAGAGCAGAAAGCCAGAGCTGTATTGAGCGATCTGGACGCACAGACTCAATGGATGGAGCAGATTTCGTATGGCGTGAAAAACGATATAAAGCTGAGTTATGTGCAATTGCGTGCCAGCAACTACGAAGAATATTCCATGCTGCAGGAATTTTCGCGTTATTCCACGGATAATACGTTTTCCGAATCGTATTTCCTGTTTTACCAGGGGGAAGACAGGATCTATTCCTCGGCCGGCCAGTGGGAAAGCAGCCAAGGGGCCACATACGATGCACAGTTGTTCTTTGCCAGCGTGTTGGAGGCTGCGGATCCGCAGGCGCTATACGCCGCACTTTCCGAAATGAAGCGGCAGGCCATCCTGCCCGTAGAAGGCAGCGATGCAGTTCTGTTCTGTTATCCGCTGAGCCTTGTCAGCGCATCCGTCAATTCCGTGCTGTGTTTCCGCGTCTCGCAGGCGCAGATTGAGGGGCGGATGAGGCTGGTTTCCGGGGGTGACGATGCATATCTGCTGCGTGCGGGAGAAATCCAGTTGTTTTGCCCGGCAGGACACGAGGATGACGCCGCTGCGCGCGGGGCGCGCCTTGTGCAGATGGAATCCGCCAGCGGCCGCTTCTCCCTGGAAAAGGTGGTGAACACCTCGCTGACCATGCGCGACCTGCATTCGTATCAGTCGCTGCTGGTGTACGCGGCGCTGCTGTGCCTTTTGCTGCTGCTGATCACGGCGATCATCGCCTATCAGCAATCCAGGCCGCTCCAGCGCATCATTCGCCTGATCCGTTCCGGCACGGGCGACGGAAAATGCGCCAGCGACGAGATGGCGGACATCGAAGCCCGCCTGCGCGATATGCTGGAAATGAGCGAGAAATACCACCTGCGCTTTCAGCGCCAGATGCGCCTGCTGCGGGAGCAAATGCTTCGCCTGCTGCTCTGCGGCGAATACAGCGAGGCGCTGAGCGCCACGCTGACGCAGATGGACATCTCCTTCGACGGCCGGTTCGTGGGGGCGGCGGTGGTGCTGTTCCCGGAAGAAATGCCGCAGCATTCCTCCCAGCAGGCGCTCATTGCCCAGATCGAAGACCTGTCCACGGAGGATATCGCCTTTTACGCCTGCCCTGGCAGCAGGGACAATTCCATCGATCTGGTGCTTTCGCTGGAGGAATGCGAGGGAAACGCGGCGCTGGGTGCAATGGCCATGCTCGAGGATCTGCTGCGCGCTGAGGGAATCCTCGCCCGCATGGGCTGCGGCAGCCTGTATCCCGATGTGCGGCAGCTCGCGGCCTCCCGCGCCGAGGCGAAAGACGCTCTCGCGCAGGGAAGGGTTGCGCCCCTGACGCTGGCAGGCGCGCATCGCCATTTCGAGCGCATCCTCGGCAGCGTTCGCATGGGGGATGCCGCCAACGCGGCGCAGCAATTGGATGCCTTCGTGCAGGAGGCCGATATGGTCGCGCAATCCCTGATGCAGCAGCGCTGTCTGCTGATCGACCTGCTCAATATGCTGCTCAGCGCCGCGCAGGAGATGGGCGTCGCCATATCGTCGCGCCAGATGAGCGTGGTCATGACGGGCGGGGACCTGGGTGCCATCCTGGAGGGAATGCGCGAGCTGATCTCCTTCCTGTGCGCATGTAAGGCACGGGAAAATGGCGACGACGGCAAAACCATCCACAAGGTGCTGGATTACATCCGCGCCCATTGCCTGGAAAACGACCTGAGCCTGGACAGCATATCCGCGCAGTTTGGCATCACCGCCGGATATGTAAGCCGCCTGGTGCGCAGCTCCGTCGGCTGCGGATACAAGGAGTATGTGATGCGCCTGCGCATGGAAAGGGCATGTGCCTTTTTGCAGCAGGGCATGTCGGTGGGGGATACCTGCCGGAACTGCGGATATGTGAATATCTCCCACTTTATCAAGACCTTCAAGCAGTTTTCCGGCACGACGCCATCCAACTATTCGGACGGATTCAGACAGCCGGATGCAAATGGGGATCGACACAGCTAAGTTGCATCAGCGGCGGCAGATGCATCAAGGACTCCACTGCCTTGTGTACCGTCGCTACTCCACGCATCAGTTCGTCATCAGCAGGCGTATCTGAATGGACGGCTTCGAGGGACGGATTATTCGAATGCACTGAATGCATCTTTCGTAGTCATCCCATCGATTGGCTGTTTCTATCTTGGTATCTTCGGTATCTAAGGAAACCATATTTCATCCGGCACTGCAAATTCCCTGCGAAAGTCCTGGTTCCTGCAGCAGTATGCCAGCGCCGTAGCGAAGGTTCCTTTCTTCCTGTGTACGTGGATGGAAGCTACTTGAAGACCGCAAAATAGGCAATGGGAAGCAGGAGCAACAAATACAGATCCCAGTTTCTGTTCAGACGCGTGCGCTGAATAAAGGCCCGCTTGCGTACTGCGTTGGCTGCCAAGGGACACACTCCTTTCGCGCTTGTCATATCTGTATAATACACAGATTTGCGCAAAATTCCAATCCATATTATAACGATTTTTATCTTCATATTTGCTGTTATGTTTCTCTTCATCGCTATTCATCCGGAAAATATCCGCATATTATACATCTATCCATGAATTATGCCAATATCAGAATTTCACCTCCTTGTAAGCATCTAATAGATATGCTATAATAGCAGCAAACCGCAGGCCGGCCCGGCAAAAAGTGAAAAAGCCAGGCGGCCTGTGACCGCCTGGCTTGCGCCGTGTTATAAACAAGCAAAAAACACGCCTTTTCAGGGCCGGACAGAAAAGGGAGAGGATCGCCAATGAAACTACTTGTTGTGGGCGGCGGCGGCCGCGAACACGCCATCATCAAAAAGCTGAAAGAGAGCCCGCTGTGCACCGAGATCTGGGCGGCGCCGGGCAACGGGGGCATTGCCTGCGACGCCCGGTGCAGGGAGATCCCCGCCACCGATATTGAGGCCCAAGCCGCTTTTGCAAAAGAGGAGGGCTTTGATTACGTGGTGGTGGCCCCGGACGACCCCCTGGCCCTGGGCCTGGTGGATAAGCTGGCCGCGGCGGGCATTCCCGCCTTTGGGCCCAGCGCGGCGGCGGCCCGCATTGAGGCCAGCAAGGTGTTCAGCAAGGACCTGATGAAAAAGTACGGCATCCCCACCGCCGGGTATGAGGTGTTCACCGACCCTGGGGAGGCCCTGGCGCACATCCGGGAAAAGGGCGTTTACCCTGTGGTGATCAAGGCGGACGGGCTGGCCCTGGGCAAGGGCGTGCTGATCTGCCAGAGCGAGGCCGAGGCCGCCGAAGGCCTGAAGGAGATCATGCAGGACAAAAAGTTCGGCGCTTCGGGCGACCGGGTGGTGGTGGAGGAGTTTTTGACCGGCCCCGAGGTCAGCGTGCTTGCCTTTTCGGACGGTGTGACCTTGAAGCCCATGGTTTCCAGCATGGACCACAAGCGCGCGCTGGACGGGGACGAGGGCCTGAACACCGGCGGCATGGGCACCGTGGCGCCGAACCCCTATTACACCGAAGAAATTGCAAAGGTGTGCATGGACACCATTTTTCTGCCCACCCTGCGGGCCATGCAGGCCGAGGGCTGCCCCTTTAAGGGCTGCCTCTATTTTGGGCTGATGCTCACCCCCGCCGGCCCCAAGGTGATCGAGTACAACTGCCGCTTCGGCGACCCGGAGACCCAGGTGGTGCTGCCCCTGCTGAAAACAGACCTGCTGACGGTCATGCAGGCGGTGGAAAGCGAGACCCTGGGATCGCTCACCGTGGAGTGGCGGCACGCCTCCGCCGCCTGTGTGATCTTGGCCTCCGGCGGGTATCCAGGGCACTACGAAAAGGGTAAGCCCATCTCTCTGCCCGCGTCGGCACCGGGAAACGTGACCATCTACCACGCCGGGGACAGACTGGACGAGAATGGGCAGCTGGTCACCAGCGGCGGCCGGGTACTGGGCGTCACCGCCACCGGTCCCACTTTGCGGCAGGCTTTGCACGACGCCTACGCCGCCGCCAGGGCGGTGGACTTTGACGGCAAATACCTGCGCCATGACATCGGCCAGCGGGCTCTGGCGGCTCTGGCGGACTGAAACGCATATTTTGATGAGCGCCCAACCGGCGCCGGGAGGTCATACGATGGTAAGACGGATCTATGTGGAAAAGAAGCCGGGGCTCCGGCAGGAGGCCCGGGGCCTGCTGCACGAGCTGCAGACCGTGGTGGGCGTCTCCGCCTTGGAGGACCTGCGCCTGCTGAACCGCTATGACGTGGAGGGCCTGGACGAGGCCGCCTTCCGCCGGGCGGTGGGGACAGTGTTCTCTGAGCCTCAGGTGGACGATACTGCCGCAGCCCTGCCCGCCGGGGACTGCATCGCCTTCGGCGTGGAGCCCCTGCCGGGACAGTTCGACCAGCGGGCGGACTCCGCCGCCCAGTGTATTCAGCTGATGACTCAGGAGGAGCGGCCCACGGTCCGCACCGCCAGGATCTATCTGCTCTTCGGTCCCCTGACGGCGGCGGATGTGGACGCGGTGAAGCGGTATGTCCTCAACCCCGTGGAGTGCCGGGAGGCGTCTTTGGACCTGCCGGAGCGGCTGGCGGCAGAGACCGCCGTCCCGGCAGACGTGGAAACGGTCACGGGCTTCACTGCCCTGGACCGGGCGGGCCTGGATACCCTGCTGGCGCGGCTGGGTCTCGCCATGGACCTGGAGGACCTGTCGTTCCTCCAGGCATACTTCCGGGACACGGAGCGCCGGGACCCCACCCTGACGGAGATCCGGGTGGTGGACACCTACTGGTCCGACCACTGCCGCCACACCACGTTCTCCACCCAT
>ERZ857998.4419-NODE-4419-length-10097-cov-2.920434_pt1 | contig 10097 bp, 8 predicted proteins | sample MGYA00519954_ERZ857998 | MGnify/ENA primary metagenome ERZ857998 (study PRJEB31778, sample SAMEA3449424) | human gut metagenome | biome: human gut; feature: human-associated habitat; material: faeces | place: United Kingdom | collected 2010/2012 ...
TAAATGATACTTTATTGGACAGCTTTATATTATAAGGTTTTTTCGGTTGTCCCCATGAATTGTGTCCCCGTCCTTTTATATTCATTGTTTCTGACTGAAGAGTATAGTCACTTTGCTGAGGGTCGAATACCATACGTCCCGGCACCCAATTATCTTTGGAGTCGACGGCTTTTTCATCCTCAGTTATAAGAGCCAACACCGGAAATCCGGAATAACTATCGGAAGGATTAACCACTGAAAGTGTAAACTCTCGGTATTCATTATGTACAGTATACAGACGAAATACAACTTCCTTACGAAAATCATTGGGAGTTTCTCCACTGACCTGTTTGACGTTACCTACCGTAATATGATCTGCAACAGCCTTAAATACAACTTTCAGTTGTGAAAGATTAGCTTGATAATTTTTAATTGTTGCAGTCCATACTGTTTTGTCGTTATTGGGTTCAAAAATAACCTTTCCATAGATAAATTCATTTTCGTCAGGGCGTAACATTAAAGATTCTATTTTCAAATCTTCAACATTTTCAACCACATAGACAGGGTTCTTCTTTTCCTCTTCTTCATCTTCCGGTTGATATAAATTAACTTGCTTGATACAAGAAATACTAACAAGGCAGAGTACTAACAGTGTCAAGTATATTTTCACTCTATGGTTTCTTTGTTCTTTGGATTTGTGTCTTGAATAATTCGTTTTCATCTTCTTTGTTTTTTATTTATTGTCTGTTTTTATAATTTTCTATCCTCACTTTATCAGATTAGATTCGTCATCCTTATATTCCTTTTTTTCTGTGAAGAGATTCTTGATGCTTTTCAGCCCTTTAACTACTCTTACTTTGAAACTGTTGAATAGACTGCCGTCTGCTCCTACTGTACCATATCCTGTCACGGCACGTGCTTTGCGGTTGCGGATAAAGGCAATTTTCCCGAATTGCTTGAGCTGTAACGCCAGATAACCGTCTTCTCCACGAATGATATCAGTACGAATGCCTGTTCTCTTTGCATATTCCGTACGATAAGCAAAAACAAGACCTCGTACACTAAGTTCGGGACGTTTGAATGATTGCATCCACAAATGTACGTCACGGGCCGTTTCATACACTTTAAGTCCTAACCACGGATGGGTTTCATCAGGTATATAACTCCATAAAGAACAAGCTGCTACAATTCCGGGACGTTCCAAGGCATTGACCATCAATTCTACATATTTTGGAGGATACATAGTATCGGAGTCAATATTGATATGATATTTACCTTTTGCATGGCTGAGTCCGCAGAGGCGGGCGAAACCGCAACTATGTTGAGTTTCTGTGTAATAAGGTACGCCGCATGCCTGGAAAATTTCGGCCGTACGGTCCTTCGATTCATTATCTACTCCAATAATTTCTACAGGATACTTGCATTGCATTTCGCTTAGGGACCATAGGCAGGCGAGCAGATGCTTTTCTTCATTGTATCCGATGATCGATACGGTAACGAGTGGTTGTTCACTTTGCAGTTTTGTGATATTACGATTTACCTCTTCGACAATAGTCGGAGGGACTTCTGCAAATGTTTTTTCATAAGCTAGCAAGTATTTACTGTACCATTTCATATCTTCTTTTTTTAGTGTATTTTATAGTCAGAGTAATTAATTCTCCGGAGCTATTCAAGAGACGCTCAGTTGATTAAACAAAGCTTCCCATTGTCCGGCTATATTCTCAATTTTGAACCTTTTTACATTTTTGCGTGCCTGTTTCCCCATTTCAGTGCGGATGTTCTCATGGTCTATCAGGTAGTTTATTTTTTCCGCCAATAAACTGATGTTTCCGTTTTCAACAAGAAATCCGTCATTCCCATTATCTATTATATCGGAAGGACCATGCGGACAGTCGAATGAGATACATGGGATTCCACATGACATCGCTTCAATAAGTACAAGTCCAAAGCCCTCCCAACGTGAACTCATAACATAAAAATCACTTTTCATATATTCGGCATAAATTGTGTCTGTAGGCATATAAAGATGGACAACCTCAGACAGACCATATTGCTCTATCATAGTTTGTAATTGCCCTCTGTCCGGACCATCACCGAAGATAGCCAGATGCCAGTCGGGAAAACGATTATGCACTTCTCGCCAGCTTTCTATGAGCAGATCATACCCTTTTTGCCATTGCAGTCTACCTGCGCTAATAACTCTCTTGTATCGTTTATCTTGTAATATCGTTTCCGGATAGAAAGTGAGTAAATTAGGAATTATCTGTACATTCCTAAAGTCTTTCCACTCTTTCTTATCGTTTTCCGTCAGAGTGATGATAGCATCAAACTTCTGTATTCTTTTTAAGATGCGCTTGTCTTTTTGGTTTGCCAAATAGTATTGAACACTTTTAGGGGGAGCTTTGAATTTTTTCTCTACTGTGTTTTTGGCTACATGGCTTTCGAGTATCTTTTTGCCTGGTAGTCCGGCTATGATGTCCAGCTCCGAAAAAGCGTATGTTGTACATATAATGATATCCGGTGCAAATTCTTTCACCAGTCTGGTCAGTCTATGTTTAAACGTCAGTCTCATCACTTGGTATAGTAATGTTCTGAGAATGATATTATAACGATATAATCTGTAGAAACAAGTTCGTATATCCACCCATTTTACATTGTCCGGTAAAGGGAAAGCAAGTGGGTGATCCCCTTGTTCATAGGTAACAATAGAAACTTCGTATTTGGGGGTTGCTGCCAGGTAGGTTATCTTGTCAGTCAAAATCCGTTCTGTTCCGGCTTTATTGGCCAGTGCATTGAATATATATAATATTTTCATCCTAATATTTTTTTCATAAAGGGAAACAAGAGGCTAAAAATGCTGTCGGATATGGTGGCCGGAAGTTTCGCAATGTCCCCAAACAATTTCTTGCTTTTGCTGCTAAAGTGTAGCAATATATGTGCATTTGATTTTCTTTCCTGTTGGTACTCACGAATCAGAGCAATTCTCTCTTTCTTGTTTTTGATTCCATTCGTTTTGTACATACTAGCCAATAAAGCAACAAAACTGGTAAGATAACAATTCTCTGTGAAATGTTCATAGTCGTTGTTGTTGTATTTCCTTGCAAGTGCTGTTCCGGCATCTCGCAGCGATTCTATCAAGTTTTTCATATAATAAGGGGGATATCTTTTGTGGACGAGACTCCCGTTAGTTCGTTGTATGTAGTGATAATGAGCGTCAGAGAGTATACAGAGTTCATGGACATACTGGCAATATTGTATATTGAACAGTAAATCCTCTTTTAGTGTATATTTGAATTTTAATGCGTTTGCTTCTATTACTGAACGTTTGTACATCTTATTGGGAGTAAATCCGCTCAGATATCTTTTTTCGAGTTGAAAGAAACCTTCCATGACTTCATTTTCCTTGTATAATTTAGTTGGTAGTGCTTCTTTACTCGTTTTCGTTCCCCAATCTATGATGATTCCCTGTACGATCCAGTCGCAGGAAGGGTGTTTTTCCAGTGTATTTATATAGGTTTGGAGCCAATTTTCTTCAACATAATCGTCGGAATCGACAAATGTGATAAAGTCTCCTTTGCATGCTGCCAGTCCTATGTTCCGAGCTTTGTCTACTCCTTCATTTTTCTGATTTATCAGATGGAATTTATCGGATTCTGTGCAAAATCTTTCACAAATGTGCTGGCTGTCATCTTGACTTCCGTCATTGATTATGATAACTTCGAAATATGAATATGTCTGTTTAAGGATGCTGCGAAAGCAAGTCTCCAAATATTCTTCGGAGTTATAGACTGGTATAATAATTGAAATTAGAGTGTTCATGTCAATTCTTTATTAAAAGCTCATTCAATACTATTTGCATTTGTGCCTGCCACGAAAGGGTTTCTTTAATAGAACTTCTGATTTCATCCGGCAACAGCTGCTGATGTTGATAGAATGCGATAAGGTTTTCTATATCAATGGGAGACTCGTCAGCCGGAGCTTTTAGTACGTATGGACGATTATCAAAATCACTATCAGTTTCGGAATAGACGAAAGCAAGTCCTCGGGCAGCATATTCCCGGTTTTTCAAAGTTTTGATGTTAGTGATTCCACTACGATGACGTCCCAGGCTGCCAATAGCAAAGTCTGCGTGCTCGAAGAGTTGATCTAGTGTTTTACCACGATGTGCACCATGTAAAATGACATATGGTTCAAGCTGGTATTGTTTAATGAGTGGAAGTATTTTTTGTCTTTCGCGTTCACCGCTTAATGCACCGACGATATGAAAGTATACTTTATAGTCTCTCAGTGTTTGGTAATATTCAGCCAGTCCGCTGATAATACGATCAAAGCCATGCCAATAGTGTACTTCGGCTACGCCAATAAGATGTAGTTCACTGGAAGTATCATTGATATGCTGCTTTACCGGAACTGCATCGAAATCTATTCCGTTAGAAATACGTATCGTCTGTTTACCGAAGATTTCTCTGGCATCGGAAAAGGTGATGACTCCATCCATCTTTTTCACCAAAGAATGTCGAAAACAACGATCAACACCTAATTCAAGTTTCATAAAACGGGTGACGTATTCCTGATCATAAGGATAAGTAGGTATTTCCATCACCACTTTTGCTCCTGCATGTTTTAGCTGTTTGACCATATGGATAGTGAAAGGATTTGCATTATGAAAAGAACGGATATAAACCAAAGCAATCTTTTCTTGAGAAACGTAATTAGCAATAAAGCTGAAATCGAATCGTTTGCGGATCTTGGCAGATATTCCGCTTCCAAAGTCAGTCAGTATTTCATTATCTGCCATCCATCGGCGGTTTCCGTCAGAAGAAACTTCATAGTAGCATGTGCGTACATCCAGTCCACAGTCCTTGAGGGCTTTTACTTGATAACGTATTTTTTTACTGATTCCGTTTGCTTCGTCGAAACCATGAAATATGAGGAATAATGCTTTCATTCTATTGTTTGTTTTTGAGGTATCAGTGATGACGCAATTTCTTTAGCACAGACTGCACTTTACCTAATAAGTTGTACTCACGTGTTGCTTGTATATAAATTCCAAAGATAATAAAACTAATGAGACTTTTCAAAATGAGTGTGATAAAAATATTATCTCCCCAAAAATGCTGCAGGGGTGTTAAACAGAAGGCAATCAGTGCACTTACCACTATGGGTGGAATCAGTTGGCGAATAAAAGGCCATGCGTTTCTTTGAAAAGTTACTCGGTACATCATCCAATAACATTGTACGAAATTGATAGTAAAAGTTATCACGATACATGTTGCTACAGCTGTCAGTGTGCCGAAATAGAATATCCCTGCCAGCATTCCGGTCACATTGAGTATGGACGAAAAGAGTCCGCAGACAAAGAGGCTCCTTGTATCACCTGCTGCCTGAAAAATAGAACCTGAAGAAGAGAGTATGATCTGAATACCGACCGAAAGTGACAGTATCCGGAATACAGGAACCGAAGGCAGCCATTGATCACCAAAAATAATCAATGTCACTTCTTCTGCCGTAAAGAAAAGCAGTACGCTGAGTGGCAGACCGATGAATGACAGAAAACGGACAATGCGTTCGTAGGATGTTGCCAGCTTTTCCTTGTCATTCTGGAAATCGCTGAAGATGGGGTGCATTACCGGTGTGATGACTTGCGTAATATTCTGCAGAGGGAGCATCATCAAGCGGTAGGACTTTTCATAGTATCCTAGTGCTGACAAGCTCATATATTTACCAATCAGCAGTTTATCCAGATTGCGGCTGAAATAGTTAATCACGTTAAACAAGAATTGATAGGCCGAATAAGAGAATATCTTTCGGAGTACTTTCAGTCCTAATGTGAAACGCAGCCGTTGCGGATAGCGTTGATAGGAAATAACGAATATCAGTATGCTGGAAAGTATAGGATTGATGATCAGCGCATATAAACCGGCTCCGCAAAGCGCGGCAGTTATTGCTCCGGCGCCTCCGGCTATCTGGATGATAAAGCTTCGGATAGCAATGAACTTGAACTCTTTGTTGCGGTAGAACAAGGCTCCCGGCACGATGTTGGCAGAGGCGAAGAACAGGTTGACGGACAGGAGCTGGCACAACGTCCGTAAGATCCCACTTTCGTAGTAATCGGCGATCAGCCAGGAAGCGGCAAAAAAGAGTATGCTGATTCCGATGCCTGTCCATACGGTGAATGGGAAGATGTCCGATAGTTCTTCTTTAGTCAATGATTTATGTTGTACGATAGCAGGCGATATTCCCATATCCGTAAAGAGATTGAAAAATGCAATAATGACCGTAGCGATTGCCACTACTCCGAAGTCATCCGGAGAGAGCAACCGCGCAAGAATCCCTGCCACGACGAGTGATATAATGATTCCACTGTATTTGGCTAGTGCCGTGTAGAATACTCCGGAAAATAACTGATGTTTAATATTGTTTGCCATTGCCTGAATGATCTTTTTCTGGTCTACTTGTGAATGATGGATTTGAATAACAAGACTCCGATGCTTCTTATGGATATGAGTTTTTTGTATCTAAACAGACACCGCCACGCCAGCCGAAGCCGGTACGGGTAAGGGAGCACATGAGCTTGCCAAATGACAGCATTCAGCATTTGCGACAGATATAAATTAATAGTATTCTTGATTTCGTATTCAGAGGTTTGTTGCTTGAATTTGACTATCTCGCGAGTGACAGTGAGATATCCTTTTAAATTTTGCAGTGAAAAATCGCATGTCATAATTGAATTTTCACGGAGGCGGCGGTGAAAGAAAGAATGATGGATACGTCCCGTTCTTTTGGCGTGCAGATAAAGAGTGACTGTAAACAGCTGATCTTCATGTATTATGCCCGGATAAAACAGTATTTGATGCTCTTTCAGGAAGCCGCAACGAATGAAATTCAAGCAGGGAGATGGAGTGAATTCATTGTTGTCCAATTGTATTTTGAATGCTTCAATGCCCGTATAGACTTTATCTTCCAGTTTACCAGTATGTTTATAGCTCAATGCGGGTGCATTCTCGACGTTGCCGTCAATGAAAGTTTCTGCATCGAAGAAAACGAAATCAAGCTGTTCTTCCTCACATTTACGGTAGCACAGATCGATAGTTTCTTTTTCCAGCAGATCATCACTGTCCATAAAATAAATATATTTTCCGTAAGCTCGCGCGATGCCTGCATTACGTGCGACCGAACCTCCTTGGTTGGTTTGCGAATACACCTGTATCCGACTGTCTGCCGCAGCCAGTTCTTCTACAACTTGCAGACTGTTATCCGTGGAGCCGTCATTGATGATGATGATTTCCAATTCCCGCAGTGTCTGATTCATAATGCTTTCTACTGCCTCCCGAACATATTTTTCGGTGTTATAGACAGGTATGACAACACTGACTTTTATTTTTTTATTTTCCATAAATTCTGTGTATGGCTACTCTATTGTTGTTTGTTTTTGAGATCGTTTAAAGAGAGAGATTGGCTAGGTTTCTGTAAAGCTCCGCATATTCTTTTCCTATTTTTCCGCTGTTCATGTTTTCGATGGCATATGCATAGTTGTCTTCCCCCTTCCTTCGGGCGGACAGTTGGCGGGCTGCCTCCAGTGCTCGTATGATATCAAATTGGTTGTCGGGGTGGAAGACGGGGTTGCCCGTATCTTGGAGGATTTCTCCTATATTCCCGATATTGGGACCTATGACCACTTTGTGAAAAAGGAAGGCGAGAGGTATACTGGCAGAGTTCAGAATATCTTTTCGTTGGATGAATATTACATCCGAAGCGGCCATGTAGTAAGGCAGGTCGCAGTTGTCTATAGGTTCGTCGCTGGCTCCGGCGTGCATTCTGCGCAGGCGGTTGAGCAAGGGTATAAGCAGGTAATATCCTGCCCGGGATGTCCAGCGCTTGAAGAAGTTGCTGCCATACCTGTTGAATCTCGAAAACGGGTACAACCGTGGAGCAAGCAGGAACTTCTTTGCTTCATCCCATTTTCGGAACGCTCCGGTCACCATCCGCCTCTCTTCACGATTCCGGAACTTTCCGAACGACGTGACGATAAACGCCTCCTGCGGCAGATTAAGATACTGGCGCGCACGTTCCACGCTGATGTCCTCCTTGTATGTGTACTGATAAATAGGATGAGGAATGATGACATTCCGGCTGTCTGCGTGTTTGGCTGCAAATTCGTCGAGACTGTAACGTCCCATGTGCACCACCACATCGCTTTGTTCTTCGATAATGTCATAAGCACGGCCGATCACCTCGTTCGCATCATGCGGACGGACATTGTGGCGCGTATACACGAACCGGGTCCCACGGGACCGGAAAAAAGCGATACGCTCCTTCAGGCGGCAAATCCTGTCCGGATCGTCACAATTCCCTTCCATCACCTCTTCGGGCCATTGGAAGTGGATGATGTCGTAAGGTGTATCCGAGTTCCAGAACTCATTCGTGGAACATCGTACGTCAATCCCCGTCGTCCTGATAGCATCGCATAAAATGGGGACAAAAAGATTGTCCGTATCTCCATTCTCTCTGAAAACGATTAATGCTTTTATCGGTGGATTGCCTATTTCATTGTCGTTCATGCTTGATTCTTTGTTTTTGGTGGGCTTTTGCCACATACAAAGGTAATAAAAGATATGATACTTTTCATCTTTTTTGCTTTTTTCCGGTGTTGTGCCTTTATTCCTTGTGTGTCCGTTTTATCTCTCTGTTACTCTATTAGTTGTCAAACGTGTTCATATCTATGAGAAACAGACTCCTGTCGAAGGGGATATGCCGCTTATGGAGGTACTTCTGATAGTGGTAGCATATCGTTATGAGACTTTGTACGCTGCATTTGGTCACTTCGTTTTCGTACCGGCTCAGGGTGGAAATACTGAGATTGGTCACATCTGCCGCCTCTTCAAGGTTCAGATTACATAGGTGGCGCAAATGGATGATTCGTTCTATTTGTGCATGACAGTTCGCTTCAATACGCAGCCGGTCGTAAATTTCTTCCTTGGTCGCTCTTTCGTATCCTTTCATAATTTTTTCTTTTTACTAATTATGCCGCAAAGTTCATAGAAAAATGTCAAACATCGTTTGCAGTTCTGCAAGTAGTTTTTCAAAAAAGTATTCGGACCTTTGCAGAACGAATTCGGGACATCCTGAATCACAGTCAATTAATTGTAAGATATGAAGAAAGATCAGTATTTTAATTTAGAGGTAAATTTTTTGAGTAATGACAATATTGTCAGGATGATGATGGAACTTGACGCTGCGCAATCGCTCGGAATCTATATGATGCTTCTTACGCATTTGCGTAAAGCGGACAATTATGAAGCATCCTGTTGTCCGCTTTGTATGGGGGCTTTCGCGCGGATGTATGACTTGGATGCCGATGTGTTGCAAAGGGTTCTCCGTGAGTTCGACCTTTTTGTGCTTGATGAAGAACGGCAAATGTTCCGTTCGCCTTATCTGGACAGGGTGATGGCAAAGCTCGAAGAAAGACGGATGATTAATGTGGCAAACGGCAAAAAAGGAGGTCGGCCGAAACGCATGGGAAGCACACCGGAAACACCGATGGATAAAGGCGAAAAACCGAATCAAAACCAGAAGAGGAGAGAAGAGGAGAGAAGAGTTACTACTGTTGTCAAAGACAACAACAGTAGTAACGAAGAAAAGACAGAGAAAGAGCACTCTGCCGCCGCTGCTTCTGACGGACCTCAGATTGTTCCTCCACCGGAGGATAGGGGACAGTTGCCCCTACAGCCGGTTCTTCCGTGGGAGATGCTGGTGGATCAGATGGCCGAATCGGAAAGTTACATGGAGGCGATGGCTATGCACTCCTGTATGGGCAAACTTTTCGTGGAACGGCAGGAGGAGGGGATCGCTGCTTTTAAAGAGCATATCCGACGCTTTGGCAGGGAAGATGGCTTGCTGTTTTTGAGGGATGTGAAACTGTATTTCGGCAATTACCTCTCTCCGGGCGGACGTCCGGCTCAAGAGCTGAAGAAAAGGCTGCTCGGCAGTTGCCGGCAAGCAGCTGAGGAAGAACTGTATCGCTTTGAACAACTCATTGGCGGGCAACGGACGTATCTTGGGCATCCGATTCCGAAGGATGCGCCTCCAAGACCGGACAGGTCTGCCGTGTGGGATGA